>Ga0181537_10002947_pt1 | contig 14785 bp, 13 predicted proteins | sample PEATcosm2014_Bin_39_FD_119765 | JGI IMG/M metagenome (GOLD analysis project Ga0181537, IMG submission 119765) | Peatland microbial communities from MTU Mesocosm Facility, Houghton, MI, USA - PEATcosm2014_Bin23_10_metaG | ecosystem: Environmental > Terrestrial > Soil > Wetlands > Peat | place... | reverse complement strand
GATCCGCGGGAAGATGTGGCGCGCCGCGACTTCACCATCAACGGCATGCTGCTCGATCCGCTCCGCGGTCCGGCACCCGGTGAGGTGCTCGATTTTGTCGGCGGGCGCGAAGACCTGGAAGCGGGAATCATTCGTTGCATCGGCGATCCGGAGCGGCGCTTTGCCGAAGACAAGCTGCGCATGCTGCGCGCGGTGCGTTTTGCGGCGCGCTTCGAGTACACGATTGAGGCGGCGACCTTTGCGGCGATGCAGAAACTGGCTGACGAAATCCAGGTCGTGTCGCGGGAGCGGGTACGCGACGAACTGACTCGCATGTTGACCGAAGGCCACGCCCGGCGGGCGTTTCTGCTCCTGGATGAGAGCGGGCTGCTCAAGCAAGTTCTGCCGGAGATTTCGGCGATGAAGGGAGTTGAACAGCCGGCGGAGTTTCATCCCGAAGGCGATGTGTTTGTGCACACGCTGCTGCTGTTGGAAAATCTGCCGCAGCCTTGTCCGCTGACGCTGGCGTGGGGAGCGTTGTTGCACGATGTGGGCAAGCCTGCGACGTTCCGGGTTGCGCCGGACCGCATCCGCTTCGATAACCATGTGGAAGTGGGCGTGAAGATTGCGGAAGAAATCTGCCGGCGCTTACGATTTTCGAACGACGAGACAGAGCAAATTCTTGAGCTGGTTGATAGCCATATGCGCTTCGGGCACGTAAGCCGAATGAAAGAGTCGACGCTGAAGAAATTTCTGCGCATGCCCGGGTTCGATGAGCATCTGGCATTGCACCGGGCAGATTCGCTGGCCAGCCACGGCAACCTGAGTACGTACGAATTTATACGGCAGAAGCGGGCGGAGATTCCGGCGGAGACCATGCGGCCCGCGCCGCTGGTGACGGGCGACGACCTGATTGCGGCGGGGCACGCGCCGGGGCCGAAATTTCGCGAGATCCTGATGGCGGTGGAAGATGCGCAGCTCGAAGGGCGGTTGCCCTCGCGCGACGCTGCATTGGAATTCGTGCGGCGTGAGTTTCCGGTTGAGCGCATTCGCGAGTGAAGAACGGGTGCGCGGAGGGAATGCTAAAATTGTTGTTTCTCAGTCTGGTTGCGCGAGTGCTGAGACGGGGGGATGGCGCGTGGAACGGGCGGGTGCGGAGCTGGAAAAAATCGTGGCCCAGTCGTTGCGGCTGGCGCCGCGGGCTGAGGCTCCGCTGATGGCGTGGCCGGTGGTCTGCGGTTCAGCCGTGGCGGAGCGCACGCGCGCGCTGAGTTTTGCGGATGGAGTGTTGCGCGTGGAAGTCGCGGGCGCGGGATGGAAAACCGAATTGCAGACGCTGGCGCCGCGATACCTCGCGATGATCAACCGCTATACCACCGAGGCCGTCAACCGAATTGAGTTTGTAGTGGCGCGCACGGGCGAGGCCGACCGCGAGCGGCGCTGAGTTCCGAATCGCGGTTTTAGCTTCTGATTCTGTTTCGCGAATCCATTTCACGTATTGTGACCCCATGAAAGTTACCGAAAAAGATGTTGCCTACGTTGCGGAGCTGGCCAATCTGGAGCTCACCAGCGAAGAACGCGCGGGCATACTGCGCGACCTGAATTCTATTCTTGGTTACGTCGACCGGCTCAATGAACTCGATACGTCGGACGTACCGCCGATGGCACAGGTTTCCGACCGCTACGGAGTAGATGAATCCAAGCAGGGAAGCGCGCGCTTCGCGTACGCGAGCCGTGAGGATGTTCTCGAAGGGCTGCGCAAATCGCTGCCGCATGCAGAAGCGCTGGCCAACGCCCCGGATGCGGATGAGAATTTTTTTCAGGTGCCGAAAGTAATTGAGCGGTAGCTAGAGATCCTTGGAGACAACCATGCCAGCCGAACTGAAAATTCCTCCCGCCGCGCTTTCCGACAAGAAAGCGTGCGAGTTGGTGCGAGCCTGGGCCGCTAATGGTGGACTGCAGTGCTCATTGAATGTTAATGCGTGGCCGGAGGACATGGCCACCACCGGTTGGGGTATTTTGCTGAGCGATATCGCAAGGCACGTGGCTGACGCCATGCAGCAGACTAAGAATTTGGACGAGGCCGGAACACTTTCCAGGATCCGTTCAGTTTTCAACTCCGAGTTGGACAAGCCAACTGCCGACGTGGCAGGGAAGTTCGTCTGAAATAATGGACTTGACCTCACTCACCATCGAAGCTGCCCGCTCGGCCGTGCAGGAGCGTACAACCACCGCGCTCGCGCTGGCGGAGGCGCACTACGCCCGCATTCAGAAAGAAGACGGGCAGATTGGTGCGTTCCTGACGTTGTCGAAGGAGCGCGCGCTGGAGCAGGCCGACCGCATGGACCGCATGGCGGCGGAAGGAAAAACGTTGCCGCCACTGGGCGGCGTTCCGGTCGGAATTAAAGATGTGATGAGCACACGGGGACTGCGCACGACCGCGGGCTCGAAGATTCTCGAGAACTACATTCCTCCGTATGACTCGACGGCGGTGGCGCGCATGGAAGCGGCGGGCGCGGTGGTGCTGGGCAAAATGAATTGCGACGAGTTTGCCATGGGCTCGTCGAACGAAAATTCTGCGTATCGCCCGGTGCACAATCCGCGCGATTTGAGCCGCGTCCCGGGAGGGTCTTCGGGAGGATCAGCCGCGGCAGTCGCTGCTGACATGGCCGTGGTTACGCTGGGCTCGGATACGGGCGGATCGATTCGGCAGCCGGCGTCGTTCTGTGGCGTGGTGGGATTGATGCCGACTTACGGGCGCGTTTCGCGCTACGGATTGATTGCGTTCGCGTCGTCGCTCGATCACATTGGGCCGCTGGCGAAGACAGTGAAAGACGCAGCCATTGTGCTGCGCGCGATTGCGGGGCGCGATCCCATGGATTCGACGTCGGCAGATGTTCCTGTGCCCGACTATGTGGCGGAACTCGACAGGCCGGTGCGCGGAATGAAAATCGGCGTGGCCAAGGAATATTTCGGAGAGGGTCTGGACGACGAAGTTCGGCAGGCGGTGGAAGCGGCGATTGACAAACTAAGAAGCCTGGGCTGCGAGATTGTTCCGGTGTCGCTGCCGCACACGCCATATGCCATCCCGACGTATTACTTGATTGCCACGGCGGAAGCTTCGGCGAATCTGGCGCGCTTCGACGGCGTGCGCTACGGCCACCGGGCGCGCGGAGTGAAGACGCTGTCGGAAATGTACCGGCGCAGCCGCGACGAAGGGTTTGGCGCCGAGGTGAAGCGGCGCATCATGCTCGGCACGTATGCGCTGAGCGCGGGTTACTATGACGCCTACTACGTGAAGGCGCAGAAAGTGCGGACGCTGCTTACGCGCGATTTCGACGAAGCCTTCCGCAAGGTGGATGCGATTGTGACTCCGACTTCGCCGACTGCGGCGTTTCGGTTGGGCGAGAAATCGGATGATCCGCTGGCCATGTACCTGGCCGACATTTATACCGTAACGGCGGATCTCGCGGGTATTCCGGGGATTTCGGTGCCGTGCGGAGAAACGAAAGAGAAGTTGCCGATCGGGCTGCAGATTTTCGGGAAGCACTTCGATGAGGCGGGGATTTTGCGCGTGGCGCACGCGTATGAGCAGGCAGCGTAAAGAGCAAGCCTTCTACGTTCCGTCCGTGTCCAATCTAATCGTCTTGTCATCCTGAGCGGCGTTCATTGTCGCGAAGGATCTGTGTAACTGGCAGCGCCAGTGCCGCCCGCAAGTTGCATAGATTCTTCGCGCAAACCGCGCGCTCAGGATGACAAGAACTTGGAATTCACTCGAGGGGTTTGAAGTATGATTCGCCGGCGCAAGCGCGGCAGAGAATCTTGCCATCGCGACGAACTTCTCGGCGGAAGTTGATTCCTTCGCTGCAGGCCTCGCACACTACGCGGTCACCTTTGTATCCCGGAAATTCTTCGGGCGGCAGTTCGACTTTCACCCACTGGGTGGTGAAGAGGTCATCGTCGGAAATTTCGCGGTAGGCCAGCATTTGTTGCTGGTTCTTGTCGGCGATTTCGGGATGCATCTGGCGGGCCAAGGCCTTCGACGATTCTCTTGCTGCGATGCGGATTGCTTTGCCGCTGTTCACGTCGACGAATGTGGCCGCGACTTTTCCCCAGTCGCGGAATTTCAAGGCGCGCTTGCCCAGGCGGCATCCGGTGACGACGGCGACAGCGTCGGTGGCGCAGCGGTCGATTTCGACGAAGGTGACGAGACGCTTGCGGTCCTTGCCGCGCGGATCGTCGATGCCAAGTTTCTGCAGGCCGAGCATGGCGAGACGCACCCCCAGCACCTGGCCAGCACAGAGGTGCCCGTGGGCCTGCTCAGCGTCGCGAAGATATTCGTCGAGGGAGTTCACGGGAGGAGCTGTCAGCTACCAGCTTTCAGCCATCAGCTTAACATCTCACGTTAAGATCTCACGCTGCTGGCGTCGGGCGATGCCTAATTATTTTCTTCGCCAGCGGACGCCGTCCTTCGTGACCTCCACCAGGACGCCCAAGTCGGCGAGTTGGGCGCGGATCGCGTCGGAGGCTTTGAAGTCGCGGGCGGCGCGGGCGGATTTCATCGCGGCGATTTTCGCTTCGATATCGGCGTCGGAAAGTTGTCCCGACTGAACTGCATCGCGCAAGTCGTTGCTGATGTCTTGGTCGCGGCCTTCCGTCAAAGCCCAGTCGAAGACTCGCTTCATCTTCGGGGCATCATCATCGTCGAGCACGGCAAAGATTTCGTCGAACCTGATCAGGGCTGCGAGCAAGGGCGGGACGTCGTCTTGCTTGATTCCGCCAGTGTCGAAAGCGGCGTTGGCCTGGCGCACCATTTCGAAAATTGCGGCCTGCGCCTGCGCGGTGTTGAGGTCATCATCCAAGGCGGCCGCCATGCGCTCGACGGTTTGCGTGGCGAGAGACTGCATCGCGGGTGTTGTGCCCGAGGCAAAATTTCCCGTAGTCAAGCGCAGCCGGAAATTCCGCACGCGCTCGACGGAAACGGCGGCCTGCTTCAGCCCGTCGAACGTGAAGTTCAACTGATTGCGGTAGGGAACCGAGGTGAGCAGGTAGCGAATCGACGACGGCTTGTGGCCTTTCAAGATCAGGTCGCGGAGCGTGAAAAAGTTCCCGAGGCTCTTCGACATCTTCTCGCCTTCGACCAGCAGGAAGCGCGCATGGAACCAGAATTTGGCGAAAGTCTTGCCGGTCATGGATTCCGATTGCGCGATTTCGTTTTCGTGATGAGGAAAGATCAGGTCTTCTCCGCCGGCGTGCAGGTCGAAACTTTCTCCCAGTTCCTCCATGGACATGACGGAGCACTCGAGGTGCCAGCCCGGACGGCCGGGGCCGATCGCCGTCTCCCACGAGGCTTCGCCCGGTTTGGGAGCTTTCCAGAGAGCGAAGTCGCGGGCGCTGTCCTTGTCATATTCGTCAACGTCCACGCGGGCGCCGTCGAGCATAGCGCTGAAATCTTTTTTCGAGAGCTTGCCGTACTCGGGGAATTTGGCAATGCGGAAATAATAAGACCCGTCGTCGGCGCGGTAGGCTAAACCTTTTTCGACCAACCTGGCGACGAAGGCGGCCATTGCCGGAATGTGTTCGGTCGCGCGCACCAGGGTTGGCTGTTCGATCGAGATCATGGCGGCGTCTTCGAGAAACGCCTTTTCGTATTTCGCGGTGTATTGTTGCACGCTGACGCCGTCGCGGGCGGCGTTGCGGATAATTTTGTCGTCCACGTCGGTGATGTTCATGACGTGGCGCACGGTGTATCCGCTCTGGCGGAGAAAGCGGCGCAGAAGATCGACGGCGACGAAAGTGCGGAAGTTGCCGATGTGTCCGTAGTCGTAGACGGTGGGGCCGCAGGCGTACATGCGGACTTCACGGTCGCGCAGGGTAGTGAAGTCTTCAATCCGCGACGACATGGTATTAAAAAGACGAAGCGCCATAGGAAGTTGAAGAACCGGGAAGCGAATTAAAGATTCTAGGGTCGGCGGGGGAGTGGGTCAAATCGCCGTCGGATGGCGTAGGGGTGAGGTCCAATGAGGTCCAATAAGGAAGCGAGCCAAACGCGCGATTCATGCGTCGCAAAGAACGCGACGCGTCGCGCGGCTCACCCAGATCCTTCGCTGCGCAAAAAACGCTTGCTCAGGATGACAATCAAACTTCGTTTTGGGCGGGCGGCAGGGCGTGGGTGTGCTGGCGCAAGCGCTGCTGCACCAGAATGACATAATGCAGGGCCGAGAGGATGGTGAAGATAAAAGTTGCGCGTAGAAAGACGGTGCGCGCGATCCAGATGCCGCGCAGCGGGCGAATCTCAAACAGAAGCACCAAAAACACGGCGCTGATTTGTGAAAAAGTGTTGGCCTTGCCAAAAATGCTGGGACGGAAATTTCTTAGGCCGGCAATGGCGAACAGCACGGCGCTGGCGGCAAGAATCGAGATGTCGCGGCTGAAGACAAGCACGGTGAACTTCCACGGAATCTTGTGCAGGATCGAAAGCACGAGAAACATAGTGCTCAACAAAAGCTTGTCGGCAATGGGATCAAGATATTGTCCCAGCAATGTCTGCTGGTGAAGGACGCGGGCGAGCAAGCCGTCAAGGCCGTCGCTGAATCCGGCAATCACAAAAACCACGAGCGCCCAGAGATAGCGGCCCTCCACCAGATGAATCACAATGAACGGAACGAAAACCATCCGCAGAAGAGTGAGCTGGTTGGGAGCGGTGAAGATTTGCGAAAGCTTCACGCACTCTCCTTGGCAGCGTGCGGACCGGCGTCTTTCGGATCGCCGCGGGGAGCGAGAGCGCCGGAGGGTTCCAGTCCGGTCTTGGCCAGGAAGCGTTGGGAAAGAGATGGCAGGTTGCCGTCGGGCAGGTCGAGTTCGACTCGCTCAATGCGATGCATGGGAAAGAAAACGACGGCCGGAGTGAAGGGCTCGCCGTCGCGAACCATTACCGTGAGGTCTTCGAACGAAGCAAGTTCAGCGCCGCTCAGACTGAGGCCTTCGGGCGCGAGCGCAAGAATCATTCCCCAAAATTTTTCGCGGGGATTGCACAGGGTCGCAATCACGAGCGCGCCGGCGTGAAACGGTTTGCGCGCGTCGTTTTGTGCAGAAGCGTCCGGTGCGGAAACGGCCGGTGCTGAACGATCGATGCTCGAGGAATGGCTTTCCACGGTAAGATTGTCACCCGGCGAAGGAAGCATTGCAAATCCCGCTGTAACCGGTGCAGGAACGTACGAACGCAAAACCGAACGGAGCCGCAATGGATGTGTACCTGATCGACGGGACGTATGAATTGTTCCGGCACTTCTTCGCCGTGCCGTCCGCGAAAGATGCGAGTGGCCAGGAGATTGGCGCGGTGCGCGGGGTCCTGACTTCAGTTCTGTCAATGCTGGAACGGGGCGCAACCCACGTTGGCGTCGCCACCGACCACGTGGTGGAGTCGTTTCGCAACGATCTATATCCCGGCTACAAAACGAGCGAAGGCGTGGACCAGGAGTTGCTCTCGCAATTTCCGATTCTTGAACAGGGGCTGGCGGCGATGGGAGTCGTGGTTTGGCCGATGGTCGAGTTCGAAGCGGACGACGCGCTGGCGTCCGCAGCCGCAAAATCTGCGCGCGATGAGCTAGTGAGCAAGGTCTTCATCTGCACGCCGGACAAAGATTTGAGTCAGTGTGTGGTGGGCTCACGCGTGGTGCAGTTGGATCGCAGGCACGACGTTATACGCGATGAAGCCGGCGTGGTGGCCAAGTTCGGAGTGAAGCCGCAATCGATTCCGGACTACCTGGCCGTGGTGGGCGATAGTGCGGACGGTTTTCCCGGCGTAGCGGGATGGGGCGCGAAGGCGGCCGCGTCAGTGTTATCGCAATACGTTCATTTGGAAAACATTCCGAAAGAGTCGCGGAACTGGGATCCGTCGATCCGCCGGGCGAACGCGCTGGCAGAGTCGTTGTTCAGCGCCTGGAATGATGCTCTGCTGTTCCGCACGCTGGCCACGCTGCGACTCGACGTGCCGGTCTTCGATGCGGTCGAAGAACTGCGGTGGCCAGGACCGCGCCCGGACTTTGCCGCCTTCTGCGGCAGAGTGACGTCCCCCGAGTTGCTGCGGCGCGCGACCGCGGCCGCGCCGAAGTGATTCGGGCGCATGCGCGGCGCATGGTAAAATCTTTGCTGGACGCAAGCTGTCTCCACACCGTCCCATCCGGCGACTGGAGTTGCTGGCGGGCAACACTGTAGGCGCGTAGCTCAGTTGGTTAGAGCGCTACCTTGACACGGTAGCTAGACCTGAAGAATCAGAGACTTAGCAAGGCACACAGGGAACCCAGAAGCACGGAAAGAGCAGTCAGTTCTGAGTTCGGTTCCCACATTCGTTCCCACGCAGCGGGCGGGCATCTGGCGAATAGAGGTCTGGTTCTGTACTGGCGTGTCAAGACAAGAGAAGTCGCTCGCCTTACTTTACGTGCGTTTCTTCCGCATTGAGTTCAACGACCTCACCGCTATCGTTTCGACGCCAGATGCCATCGTTACCCTTCGTGGCCCACTTCGAAAGATTGGCCTCTAGCGCCGAACGCTTGACGTCGATTGGAATGGCATCCCACTCTCGACGCCTCGCCTCCATTTTTTCCTTTAGCTCCTTTATAAAAGCATCTGACTCAGCGATAACCCTAGCGACTTCAGAGTCTCGGAATGCTTTGCATTTCAGGCAGTAGGGTTTGGCAGCATACTCTTCTTTAACGACATCAACGCTGTCGCTGAAAAATGAATATGGCTCGTTCCCGATTGCATGGTTGCCCAAAGAACAAATGAGAGGAGTTTCAGCCGCCCCAGTCCACTCCGTAAAGTGGTATTCGTGATGAGTCTTGGCTGCCTTAGTCAAATCCCTAGCGTGGTATTCGTACAGTGCCACCGCACCCAACAAAAACAGCGATGCGATCAGCCACTCTCCTGCAAAAGCAGCCACGATCGCAAGAACCGCTAGGCCAATTTCCGATACCCGGTTTCTCATCTTTCCCTCAACGCGACTGATGTAGTCCGTGGAGATATGCTGCCCGTATGAGATTCTCCAGCGTCTTTAGCCTTTGCTGCTGCGCCGAAGTGTTTTTCTTAAACTGATTCTGGAAATTGACAAACACGGCTTGATCGACGGGTATCCTAACCGTCTTACCGTCAACGTCGATCCTGAAATCATTCTTCTTGCCGACAACAAGGATTGTGCTCGAAATACTGATTTGAGCGTTCATCTAGTTCCTCGCTTTGCTTATGTATCCTAATAAGCGAAATGTAGCCGAAAGAATACCGCCATGCTTAGAGTGTGGCAAGTGAAGATGTCTGCATTAGGCTGGGCAGGCGGGTTCGCAAGCTCCGTAAGGAGCGGGGGCGGGCGCAGACGTATCTGTCCGTTCACACGGGGTTGGGTCGCCCGTTTATTTCCAACATTCGTCCCTGTCGGGCCATCGTTGACCAAGTTGTCGGCAACTTGAAAACAGAAGCCAGCGGGAAGGCCGTGCCAATAGATGATGCTCTTGCAAGTGAGTTGCTCAATTGGCGTGGGCGCTGCCCGTACAACCAAGACACCGATTTTCTTTTCGGGAGTCCTGAGATGGATGGACAGCAACCGTACTGGCCCGACAGCCTACTGCGGAAGGTCATTCGCCCCGCTGCTGTGCGTGCTGGAATCACGAAGCACATCGGCTGGCATTCGTTCCGTAGGACGCTGGCAACACTGCTTCAAGCGAACGGTGTCTCGGTCAAGGCGACTCAGGAGATGCTGCGGCACGCGAGTAGCAGACTGACGATGGACCTGTATGCACAGAGCATCCCAGAGGATCGGCGGTCAGCACAATCGGGGATCATTGGAGCGGTTCTAGCGGCTTCCGTTCCCAAACGTTCCCATGATAATCTGGAAGTTGTTGTAGGCGCGTAGCTCAGTTGGTTAGAGCGCTACCTTGACACGGTAGAGGTCAGGAGTTCGAGTCTCCTCGTGCCTACCATTTCTTCTCTTAGGCTTAGCAGATTCCCGTAGTTATCTCGCGCCCATCGCCGCGGCCTTGCGCTGGGCGGCGTTTTCGATGGCGACTCCCAGTTCCGAGCCAATCGTTTCCACCACGCGCAGGTCGTCGGCGGTGAAGGCATCCTGAACGGCGCGATAGAGGGCCAGGACGGCGACGACTCCGGTTGCGCCTTCCAGGGGCACCGCCAGCGCCGAGCGCAGCGTGCTGTACTTCGCGGGATCGTTTAAATAGCCGGGCTCGACCGACGGATTTCCGTTCAAAATGGCTTTGTGATTTTGCGCGACCCAGCCGGAGAGCCCTTCTCCATCTGGAATCCTTAAGGAAGAAAACAAGCGGAAGTTATCGCCGCTCACAAACTCCGCCGTGAGCGCTCCGTCCTTGGGGCAGTACACGGCCATGGAGTCGTGGGGAACGAGGTTTTTCAAGCGCACTGCGAGCAGAGAAAAAATATCTGCCGGGCGCAAAGGAGATCCAGGCTGGCGGCTGAGTGAGAGAATCTCCTGACCTTGCTGCCGGGCCGCTTCGATGCGCAGGCTGAAATCCGCGGCTTGTGTGGGCACTGCAACCTTTGGCTCGCCGGACTCGGCGAATCCCGCCGCGGGCGCCAATCCTCGCTCAACTTTAATGTCCAGAGATAATTTCGGCGGAGCCTGCAGCGGCTCAGCGTTCGCCATCTTCTCCAGTTCGATGTAGCGGCGCTCGAGAATCGCAACCACTTTAGGATCAAAACTCTTGCCCGCATCTTCCACGACCTTGGCCATGGCCTGTTGCAGAGGCAGTGCCTTGCGGTATTGCCGGTCGGAGGCCAGAGCGTCGAGACAATCGACCGCGGCAAGAATGCGCGCCCCGATGGGAATTTCTTCGCCGGACAAACCATTCGGGTAGCCGCTGCCATCCCATTTTTCGTGGTGTGCGCGGACGATCGGCACCACCGGATACGGAAAATGGACCTGCTCCAGAATCTCCGCCCCGACAATAGGGTGGATCTTCATCTTCTCGAATTCTTCCGGCGTCAGTTTTCCCGGCTTCGAAATAATGTGCTCGGGCACGGCCAGTTTGCCGATGTCGTGCAGCACCGATGCGGCTCGCAGCGCCTCGGTTTCGTCCTGGCTCAGGCCGAGGTCCTTGGCCAGTTCCATGGCATAGACGCGCACGCGCTGCAGGTGTTCGCCGGTAGTTTCGTCCTTGGCCTCGATGGCCAGGGCGAGCGCTTCAATCGTCCGCAGATGCAGGCTCGAAACCTGCTCGGCGTGCTGCTTCTCGGCATCGAGTTTGCCGAGGTAGAGGCGATACGACCGGTACATCAGATAAATCGGCGGAAGAATCAGCAGGGAGGACTGCCATCCGATGTGCGCGTTCAGGAAGTTGACCAGGCCCGCCACCGCCGCTCCCACCATGTAATAGGGGAACGACCACAGATAGATTTCGGTCCACACCTTGGGGATGGGCTTGTCTTCCGTCAGCCCGATGATGGTTGACATGGCGAGCGTGTTGCAGCCGAAGTGCGTGATCGCCGCCGCCAACAGCGCCAGCGGCCCCGGGGCGTGCAGCACATAAATTGCAACCAGCTTGTAGGCTCCGTAGGCGGCCGCGCTCGAAACCGTAACCTGCGAAAGATTGAACACCAACTGGACCAGCTTCAAGCCCCGCACTGGCCGCCAATAAAATTGTGCCAACGTGCTGACCAGCCCGATCGCCAGAGTCTCAGGCAGGCTCAGTTCCAGGATGCCGAGCAGAGTGAACAGGAAGTTCACCGAAAGTGTTCCCTCAACGCCGGGCAGCACCACCTTCAGTGAGGACGCCAGCATGGCCGCAATCAAATAGCAGATGAACTTGACGGGATCGTTCGACTGCCAGTGGACGCACGCTGGTACAAAGCAGGCGCACGCGGCCAGAGCCATTCCAACGATAAACGCACGCGCGCCAATGGATCGCACCCACGACATGATAAGTACCTAAATTTTCAACCAATTGCGGGAGCCTGTCCGCCCAAAAACAATCCTCTGGGTTACCATGGTTTTCTCTCGATAGATCAATCACTTACATTGCAAATTATGGCTCCGCCGGCGCGGAAACCTCGTTCCGCAGCTGCGCCAATTTGTCCCCTCGCCCGAGCGTGGGACAAAACGCCCGTCTTTTTTGCAGCAGCCAGGCCTAACCCGTTGATGAATAAAGGGATACGGTTTCCGCTTTGGACCCGCACCTGCATATACACAGGTCACCTGGGCGAGATGACGCGCCAGTGGCGCGATTCTTACGTGGGGGAAATATGAAAAGGCTTTTGCTGATCCTGTTGCTCGTCGCGGTGCCGTTTGCGCATGCCGCCAACCCGAAACTTTCGCCGGAGCTGCAAGGCTACACGTCTACGCAGCAGGTGCAGGTGATCGTGCAGTATGCGCCCGGAACAACCGTGAGTTGCAGCGGGCTGGTTGGCCTGGTGGATTGCCTGGTGAATGACATTGCGAACCTTGGGGGCACGGTGCTGGGGCAGTTGCCGCTGATCAATGGCATGGTTGCTCAGCTCGATGGCAATGGCATCCAGAGCCTCTCCGGTCATTCGAATGTCGTCTACATCAGCACAGACCGTCCGTTGACGCCTTCGCTCAGCAACGCGGCAGTCGCGGTGAACGCGCCCTTTGCCTGGCAGTCAGGCTATACCGGCGCTGGTGTGGGTGTGGCGCTGATTGATAGCGGCGTGAGCTATCATCCCGATCTCAACCTGGGCATTCTTCCGCTGTCGCGCGTGGTCTATCAGCAATCTTTCGTGCCGGGGAATTCTTCCGCCAGCGACCAATATGGACACGGCACTCACGTTGCCGGCCTGATCGCCGGCGACGGCCTCAGTTCCACCGGCCCGCAGTACACCAAACTCTTTAAGGGGATTGCGCCCGGCGCCAGCATCATCAATCTGCGCGTGCTGGATGAAAACGGGGCGGGTACCGACAGTCTTGTGATCGCCGCGATCAACCAGGCGATCGCGCTGAAATCGCAGTACAACATTCGCGTGATCAACCTATCGCTAGGCCGTGGCGTCTACGAGAGCTACAAGCTCGATCCGCTGTGCCAGGCGGTCGAGCAGGCCTGGAAAAATGGGATTGTGGTGGTTGTGGCCGCTGGCAATAACGGCCGCTATCAAGCGACCGATGGTTATGCCACGGTCACGTCGCCGGGCAACGATCCTTACGTGATCACGGTCGGCGACATGAAGACGATGGGCACGCCCACGCGTACGGACGACCTGATCGCCAGCTACAGCTCCAAAGGTCCTACGGCGGGGGATGCGGTGGTGAAGCCCGACCTGGTGGCTCCCGGCAACCTGCTGACCTCGCTGGAAGCGCCGAATTCGACGCTCTACAACGAGTATCCCGGCAATCAGGTTCCGTACAGCTACTACGAGAACGGAGGCGGCAGCGCATCTTCTTCGCAGTACTTCACCCTGAGTGGAACCAGCATGGCGACGGGCATTGTCAGCGGCGTGGTGGCTGACCTGCTGCAGAAGAGTCCCAAGCTTACTCCCGATCAGGTAAAGGCCCGGCTGATGTTGACCGCTTATAAGACATTCCCTCAGTCCAGCAGCACCACCGATCCCAGCACCGGAATCACATACACCGATCAGTATGACGTGTTCACCATCGGCGCAGGCTACGTGGATGTGGAAGCGGCGCTCACCAGCACTGCGGTCGCCAGCGGAACTGCGATGTCGCCGATTGCGACTTTCAATTCCAGCACGAACAAGGTCTACCTGACGGACGATCCCTCGGCCGTCTGGAATACTTCGGCCACATGGTCGAACGCATCGGTGTGGGGAGCTTCGCAGTTTGTTGCCGGCCCGGGTTCGTCGAGCGTCTCCGCGAGCAGTTCAGTCTCGTCCAGCAATGCCCTCTGGGGCAGCAACGCCTTGTGGGGAAGCAATGCTCTCTGGGGATCGAACGCCCTGTGGGGCAGCAATGCGTTGTGGGGCAGTAACGCCCTCTGGGGTAGCAACGCTTTGTGGGGAAGCAATGCTCTGTGGGGCAGCAGCGCCGCCGGCGAACAATAGAAACCTGCGTAGTGAAATGCAGGAAGGCGATTCAGTCGTGGCCTGGCGACAGGCCACGACGCATGTTACAACTGCCTTGCTGGATTGATTCCTCGTAGCTGCTTTGCTAACGTCATGCTCATGTCCGAGCGTGTCTTGCCCGAGCGTGTCATTTCTGAGCCTTCCAGCCAGCAGACACGCGCATTGCTTGACTCCCTTTATCGCGTGGAGTCGGGACGAATCCTGGCCACTCTGATTCGCTTGCTCGGCGATTTTGATCTTGCCGAGGAGGCCATGCACGAAGCCTTTGCGGCCGCGCTGAGCCTGTGGCCGAGGAGTGGAGTGCCCGATAACCCGCGGCCATGGCTGATTTCGACGGCCCGATTCAAAGCCATTGATACGCTGCGTCGGCGGGCACGATTTGATGCGTCGCAGGACGAGCTCGTGCACCATATCGAAGCGCAAGCGAGTTCGTCGCAAACGTCCAGTGAAGCGGGCCGCAATGAATACGACAGCGTTGGGGACGATTCTCTAGAAGACGACCGGCTGCGCCTGATTTTTACCTGTTGTCATCCCTCTCTGGCGCCGGAAGCGCGCGTTGCTCTCACCTTGCGTGATGTGTGCGGGCTGACCACCGAGGAGATCGCCAAGGCCTTCCTCACCACTCCGCGTACGCTGGCGCAGCGCATTGTGCGCGCCAAGGCAAAGATTCGAGAGGAACGCATTCCCTACGAGGTGCCAACACCGCAGGAACTGCCGGAGCGATTGGATGCGGTGCTGCAGGTCATCTATCTCG
>Ga0181537_10002946_pt1 | contig 14788 bp, 13 predicted proteins | sample PEATcosm2014_Bin_39_FD_119765 | JGI IMG/M metagenome (GOLD analysis project Ga0181537, IMG submission 119765) | Peatland microbial communities from MTU Mesocosm Facility, Houghton, MI, USA - PEATcosm2014_Bin23_10_metaG | ecosystem: Environmental > Terrestrial > Soil > Wetlands > Peat | place... | reverse complement strand
GACCATGGTCGGGATCGAGCGCTCGCAGCTCATGGGCCGGCGTTTTGGGGTGCTGGTGTCCCCGGAGCATCGTTCCGCCTTCAATTCCTTCCTGAAACGCGCCTTTGCGGTCCGCAAAAAGCTGTCGCGTGATTTCAGGCTCATGAGCAAGGGGAACTCGCCCCAGACTGTGAGAATCGAGGTCCAACGCCTGCCCAGCGGGCTAGAATGCCGGGCCGTGGTCGTCGATATCTCCGAACATCAAAGGGCGGAAGAGACGCAGCGTCGCCTGGAAGTGGCGACCGCCTCGAACAGCAAATTGCAGCGTGAGATAATCAAGAGGGAGAGGGTCGAGGCCGCCCTCAAGCAAAGCGAGGGGACTGCGCGACGGCTGCTGAGGGAATCAGAGAAAATGCAGCTCCAGCTTCGCATCATGTCCCATCGCATCCTGCGGGTGCAGGAAGAGCAGCGAAAGGCTATCAGCCGTGAGTTGCACGACCAAATCACCCAGACCCTGATTGGGATAAACATCCACATGACCGCCTTTGCAAGGGCGGTTAAGAGAGAACCCAGGCACGCCTTGCGATCTGTGGCGCCGATGCGGAAGCTGGTCACAAGGGCCGTCGAGACCGTGCATAGATTTGCCCAGGACCTGCGACCTGCGATGCTGGATGAAATAGGGTTGGTGCCGTCGCTGACGACATACCTCAGCGGCTTCAACAAGCCGAATGGCCTACAGATTCAATTCAAGGCGTATGCAAGGGAGATCCCTCTGGACAACGACAAACGGACTGTCCTTTACCGGGTCGCGCAGGAGGCGCTCGTGAATGTCGCCAAGCATGCGAGGGCCACCAAGGTGGAGGTGACGATCCTAAGCGTCCCGAAGGGTGTTTGCCTGGAAATCACCGACAATGGAAAGTCATTCGACGTGGAACGCATCAAGAGAAAGGAAATGGGGAAGCACCTGGGATTGATCAGCATGCGTGAGCGCGTGGGCATGGTGGGCGGCGATTTCACGATTGAGTCAAAGAGGGGGAAGGGCACCACCATACGGGCAACTGTTCCGTTCGGCCAGGGCTAACTGACCCAATAGCCCGACGGCTCGTCGGGAAGGTTGTTGCGGAGTCCGCGGCCCACCACGGCAGCTGCCGGATATTTCGAATGGCCCTTGGATTGTTTCAGCCCAGATGAGGGATGATATCCGCCCAAACGCGCGCCGTCACCTGGCGCACGGCCATGCTCATCGCTGGAAACACCGAGCACCTCAGGGCTTGAAAACGACCGTGACCTGGATCTCGACCGTCGAATTCCTCGGGAGGCCGGCGACGGCGACCGCAGCCCGGGCATGGCGCCCCCGCTCGCCGTAGAGCGCAACAAAAAGGTCGCTGGCCCCGTTGATCACCTGGGGGCTCTTGTCGAAACCCGAGACCGCATTGACGTAGCCGGAGACAAAGAGGAATTCCTGGACGCGGTCCAGCTGGCCAAGAGCCAGCTTGATCGACGCAAGGATGTTGAGTGCGCACACCTTGGCCGCCTCGTAGGCCGACTCCACCGTCTGCGCGGCCCCGACCTGGCCCGTGTGCGTCATGACCCCGTCGCGGATGCAGATGACGCCGGAGAGGATGAGCGTGTCGCCGTGGATCTTGAACGGGACATAGCTCGCCGCTGGGACCGCCGCCACCGGCAGGGTGAGCCCCATCCTCCCAAGGTTTTCCTCGATCGGGTCCATCGGGATAGGTTGGCGGCCCGAGGCCGCCCCTCAATCGAAAATGGCCTCGGGCAGGTAGGCCGAGATCGTCGTGATCGGGGCGTTCACCATCTGGCTGACCTTGAGGTCGAGCACGACGCTGCAGAGGATGAGCGCCAGCTCCCGGCGCAGCCCGAGGCGCGCCCGGAGGAAGGCGACGGCCTTGCGCACGGCGGCGCGGGCCGCCTCGCGGGGATCCTCGTGGGACTCGATGAACACATGAAACGGCTTCGTCAGGTAGCGGGCCGGGACCAGGGCGGGAAGCGCAAGCGCGTAGGGCCCGTCAAGCGCGCGCCGCTTGTGCAGGTGGAGCCTGAAGGTCGCGGTCATGGGGGCCTCCATGCCGTTGATCGACACCTCGCCGTCGCCCTGGGCGGCGTGGGCGTCGCCCGCGCAGAAACCGGCTCCCGGGACGGCGACCGGCAGCCAGAGCCTGGCTCCGGCTCCCAGGTGGCGTACGTCCATGTTCCCGCCGAACTTTCCCGGCGCCCTGGTCCGGAACTCGCCGGCCTCGGCGCGCTGGACGCCGATGATGCCGCAGAAGGGATGCAGGTCCAGTGTCACGCCGGGGATGCTCCGGGTCTGGCTTTCACTAAGCTCCCACAGGTGGAGATAGGCCTCTGAAAACTCGTCCCCCAGCGCCCCCATCCCGGGGATGATGCTGGTCCACGCCCAACCCTCGTGCCGGTAGTCCAGGATCTCGATCTCCAGGGCGTCGCCCGGCTCCGCCCCGTCGATCGCGACCGGGCCCGTGAGGGCGTGGATGCGCGTCTTGTCGATGGCCGCGAACGCGGCGGAGGTCATCCCCGGGCGGACCTGCCCGTCGCTGGAGTCCCTCATCTCCATCGAGACCGTGTCGCCCGGGGAGACCGTAAGGACGGGCGGATAGTCCCGGTTCCACCGGTTGCATGTGCGGGAGCGGTCGAGCGCGTGGTGCATGGCTTGTCGCAATCAGGCAGTCCCGGGAAACCCGGGCGACTGGTACAGGGCGCTCCCGTTCCTGAATGTCCCGAGGACATCCTCGGGCGTGACGCGGGTGACGACCGAGGCGGGGATGTGCTGCGTCGACCGCAGGTGCGGCTTGTGGAAGTCGAGGATGACAAAGGTCGCCGCCCTCCCCTTCTCCAGGAAGCCGCACCGGTCGTCCCCGAGGACGCCCTGGATGTTCGAGGTCGCCATCCTGAGGATGTCCAGCGGGTCGGGACGAAGGGCGTCACCAAACTGGCTCTTCGCCAGCTTGTACGTGAAATCGAGCTCGGCGAACATGTTTGGGCTGTTCAGGAGCCCGTTGTCGGTCCCAAGGAGCAGGTTCACACCGGACTCCATGAGCGCCCTCACGGGCGGCATCGGAAGCCCGATGTTCGCGTTGGCGCGGGGATTGAGGACCGCGGTCTTGCCCGACGCGGCCAGGAGCGCCACCTCGGCGGCGTCGGCCACGGTCATGTGCACGACCAGGTGCGGATCATAGAGCTCGAGGGCGCGGACAAGGTCCCCCCGGGACGTGCGCCGCAGGCTCACGTCCCGGTAGCCCTCGTTCTCGAGGCAGTGGATCGCCCTCAGCTTGCCGAGTTTTCCCGTGCGCAGGCGGATCTCGCCCCACGCGGCGTCCGTCAGGTCGTTCATCGTGCTCTCGCTGAAGCCGTCGGCCACGGCGAGGATCGCCTCAAGCTCGCCGAGCGCGTCCCCGGGAAGCCCCGCTGCGTTGGCGTTCAGCGCGGCCTCGTCGAACGGCACTCCCGAGAACTGGCCCAGGATGACGGAATCGATGCCGGTGATGCGCGACGCCTCCCGCAGGAGCTCGCTCCCGTAGGGCCCCTGCTCCCGGAAATCGATGTGCCCGACGGTGCCGCTCCGCGCCATGTAGCGCAGATGGTTCACGACGTGCGGCAGGTGCCCGTCGCGGGACATCGCCGCGAGCCTTCGGTACTTGAACCCGTTGGGACGGAAGAATCCCTGCTCTAGGGTGAGGCCGGTCGCGCCGTCTGGAAGGCATGAATCCCCCATGTGGGTGTGGCTGTTGTAAAGGCCGGGGATGACGACCAGGGCGCCGTTCTCGAGCACCCGGCAGGGCTCAACCCGGTCGATCTCCGTCACGGTGTCACCGCTCCAAGCGAAGCGGCTGCACCGCCACGGCTCCAGCCCGCTCCCGCAGAGGACGACCACGTCGCGCAGCGTGTGGACGGCGCTCACCGGACGATCCTCACCTTCATCCGGCCCACGGGCGCCGCCGCCCATGCGGACCGGAGGGACTCCTGGTCCGGGAACGTCCCGCCCGCCACGGTCCGGCACGGGAGCTCTAGGAGAAGCGCGTCCCTGTCGAGCGGGTACGGGGCAAGCCGGTACGTGTCGTCGCCGAGCGGCGTGCAGGTGATCTCCGTCATGGTCCCGTCGCGCCGCGGGTGCGCATGGCGAAGGTTCTTCGCCGAGGGGTAACGGACGCAGACGCCGAGGGAGAAGCTGTCGCAGGCCTGGAGGAATTCAAAGGCGCGCCGGAGGGGGCCGGGTTCGACGGCCCCCGCGCGGGCCGGGTCGCGCGCGAGGGAGGCGATCAGCTCCCCCTGGCGCCTCCTCTCGTTCTCGATGAACAGGCGGTGAAGCTCCAGGTCGCCCGCCTGCAGCCCCGAGAGGTCGGCCTGCGTCGTGAGGAGGGAGACCGTGTGCATCGAAATGATGATCGCGGCATACGGGTTGTCCGAGGCGACCGCCTCGGCCGCCCTGCCCCGCACGGCGAGGTAGTCCGCAAAGTCGATCTCCTCGAAGGCGCTGTAGCGCCCGACAAGCTCGCGGGAGAACGCGCTCGGCCTCCCCTCGCGGGTCAGGAACGGCTGGGCGTCCCTCGTGGCCCACGCATCGTCATGCCGGGCGACCGCGATCAGGACGTCCGCCCGCGGCTCCGGAGGTGCGAAGTCGGCGTTCCCCCAGTGGGCGGCAAACCGGCCCGCGAGCCTGGCGTGCTCGGGGTGCTCCACCAGCACCCAGCCTGAGTCTGTCTCGATTCTTATCATCCGGAAGCGGACGCAAGGAATGTGCCAAGCGTCCGCGCCCGTCGAGACCATTGGGGCCGGCCGGTGGCATCCCAAGGGCTTGCCGCATCGGCACCCACGACCGAACACCCATCCGAGGCAATGCCTCCCGGGATCCCGGTCCACCCGGCGCCATCGTCGCGGTCTCCAATTGATTGGACTGGGGTGCCCGCTTGAGTCGAAAGAAATGTCGGCACTACCGGACACTGCCGTCGACCGAACCGGGAGAACATTCCCGCTCGTCTCGAAACGGACGACCAAAAAAGAGGCCAAAGGCCTCGCGGCCTTTGGCCTTACCTACGCGAATCCCAGATTCAGCTAACCGCTATCTTGCGCGGCCTAATGGCCTCGGACTTCGGGAGCGAGACGCGGAGCACACCGTCGCGAAGTTCCGCATGGATCTTCTCGATATCGACCGAATGATCGTGCTCAAGGGCAAGTTCGAAGGGAACCTCAGCGGACTCATTGTAGAGAGTGACCCAGTTATCGGGTCGCTTCCACGCGGGTTGCCCCACGATACGCAATTCATTGTTCTCGGCAGTGATTTGCAGGCCACCCTTTGATACCCCCGGGAGATAAACCGTGAGCTCATAATCGTCCTTCGAATCAACGATCTCATGATATGGCTTTACGGCCTGCCCGAGGCGTTCGTCGTCCATCCGATCTGCATGGCGAACACGGGATTGAATCAGCGAATTGAATAGAGACATATCTCCTCCTGTTTGGTTTAGTGACTCGGTTTGTCAGCGGTTGTCGACTAGTTCACGGCGACGCTGATCTTCTTCGGCTTGGCCTCTTCCCGCTTTGGGAGCGTGATGGCCAGTATGCCATTCTCATATGTCGCGGCCACTCGATCCGTGTGGATGCCCTCCGGAAGATTTATTGAGCGGCTGAAAGAGTATGACTCTTCGGTATCTCCAATCTTTTGCTTCCGGGTAGCGCTGATATTCAGGCTCCCGTCCACCATCTCGACATTGATCCCTTCGCGGTTTACGCCAGGCAGTTCGGCGCGAACATAGGTGTTATTCGCGTCCTCGTAGACCCCGACCGGGAATTGGTGGCCAATCCGGTTGGTCCCGAAGGATGTCAGTGCAGTGTTGAAGAGACGATCGATCTCGTTTTCGAGGCCGGTCCACGGGCTCACGGCGGTAAATCCTGAGCCGGAACTGCGGTTGTTCTGATCAGCATAACGTACCATACGCATTGTGGGAGTCTCCTTTACGGGTTGAATGTTGAATATTTTTACCAAGACCTTCGCCGGTTATTTTGCATGGCACATGCCATTCAATTCAAAATCTGCTAATAATTATCCGTAAGCATCTTACGCCAGACCATCGGCCATTTATCCGAGCAAGATTGACCCATTTCGAGACACTTTTTCCCGCTTTCTTGAACCACGTTGAGCTCAACATCGGGGATGCCTTTGGATCGCCACCTCTACCGGTCCGAGCGTCCTCCACGCCCTTTGCGCAAGATGTCCCAAGTGATCGTCAATCCGATGAATGCCGAGCATGCGAAACCTACTATTCCGAGTGCGGGGTAACCCAGAATCTGGGGCTTTGTGCCTGTGAAAATAATCAGCGACGAGCCGACGATGAGCGCTCCGATGATTACCCCGAGTGCAATCCTGTTTGCCGCGAACATTATCGCGTGGTCATGCTGCTCCAAACCGCGGATCTGGAGGTTGAACGCCACATTGTCCCGCTCGAGACGCCGGAGCAAACGGCGTAGCTCGAAAGGCAGCTCTCGCAGGGCAAGCAATGAATGCCGCAATGCCTCGTTGGCCTGATTGAGAATCACCTTCGGATCGCTCCTCTGCCGTTGGAGTTCGAGAAGAACCGGCTCGGCATGCTTTCTCAGGTCGAAATCGGGTTCAAGAATGCGCCCGACCTCTTCAATCGATATCACCGACTTAGCCATCAAGGCATAGTCGCGCGACAGCGGAATGCCCTGCTGACCGAAGATGTAAAGCAGGCGAAGCATCGCATGACCCAGCACCGGGCGGCCAATCTTGAAATTCAGCTCTTGTCGCAGGGCAATCGTCACGTCCCGCTCCATGGCCCTTACGTCGGGGCGGGACTCGACCGGAGCCAGGTCGACTGCAATCTGGACGATGCGCTCGGTGTTCTGTTCTACGGCGGCAATCCAAAAGTCAGCCAAGGCATTGCGGAGCCGCCGAGTCAGGTGCCCGGAAAGGCCCCAATCGAGGAAACACACCCGGCCATCGTCGGTCACCAGGATATTCCCGGAGTGCGGATCAGCGTGAAAAAAACCTTCGATAAAAACCTGCCGGAGAATCGAGCCTGCGCCTGCTGCAGCCAACGCCGAACGCCGTTCCTGTGGCATGCCTGCGATTCTCCTTACCGAGAGCCCGTTCACCTTTTCCATGACCAGGACGCGTTCCCCCGAAAGCTCGGGATAAACCCGAGGGGCAAAAACCACGCCGGTTCGGGGGCTTAGTGCGTTGAAGTATTCCTGATTCTTTGCCTCGCGGCGGAAATCCAGCTCGTCGATGACAGCCGCCCTCGAATCCGCGACAATTCCAGGCAAATTCAGCGCCCGCAAAGCGGGTATCTTGGCCGCAAGAAGATCGGACAGCCAAATCGCCAGATCAAAGTCGACTTCGAAACGCCTTCGAAGCCCCGGCTTCTGAAGCTTCACGACCACTTCGGCGCCGTCCTTCAGCTGCGCCGAGTAGACCTGCGCAATCGAAGCGGAGGCAATCGGTTCCTCATCGAAAGCTTGAAAGAAATCCTTCGGTTCGCAGCCCAGCGCGTCCACAAGGACCGGCTTCATTGCGTCGAACGGCAGCGGGTCGACCTGATCCTGGAGTTTTCCCAATTCGAGGATGATATCGTGAGGCAGGAGGTCCGGCCTCATGGATAGAATCTGGCCGAGCTTGACGAAAGCCGGTCCGAGTTGTTCCGCCGCCATTCGGATCCGCTCGCCTGTGCTTCTTCTCTCGGAGCGTTTTAGGAGAATCCGGCTCCAAAACCCATTGGGAAGGTCGATCTGATCGAGGAGATCCTCGAATCCATGGCGGGTAAGAACTGAGACGATTTCCTTTGCGCGAACAGCGTGGTTAAGGACGTTGAAGGGTTTCATGGTTGGCTGAGGGTACTCGAGCGGGCTCCCTGGCTCGTTATCCGAGACCATTCTTGACCGTCCCACGTTCGCGGACGTACGGATATGCAGCGAGGGGCGACGCCGTGATGCCGGCGAACATGTGGAGCGCGCCCGCCTCGCAGCGGTCGCGCTCGTCTTGATTCCCGCGATTGCTGCACCAATCAGTGAATCGGTACCTGGGTCGACGCGTTCGATTCTCCGGCCTTCGGAAGGGTCACGGTGAGAACCCCGTTGTCATACCTCGCGTCGACGTCCGAGGCCTTGACAGGCCCCGGGAGCTCAATCGTCCGAATGAACTCCGCCATGTTTCGCTCGCTGCGAATCATGGCATCCTTGCTCTTGGTCTCAACGATGGCGGCGCGCTGCCCCGAGATCGTGACGAGGCGCCCCTCGACGTTCACTTTGATGCTGGATTTGTCCGTTCCCGGCATATCCGCTCTGATTGTGTAGTGGTCCGCCTCCTCCCGAAGGTCAAAGCTTGGACTGCTCATGGTGGTCAGATCTGACCCGTCAAACGGGAACAGACTGAGCGAATTGTTAAAAAGCTGGTCCATACGTTGATGAAGCAGGTTCAGCTGATCCCAAGGATTGGTCGCGTTACCAGCCCTAGCCCCCGGAATTGGAGCAAGCCAGTCGTCGCGAGCTGAATTTGGCTGTTGTGCGTGGGTGGCGCTCGCGGTTGGGGTTGGGGTTTGGTGGACGTCATTCGTCTCTAGATTCCGACTTCGATATAACATGTAGGATTCAACCCCGACGACCGCAGCTAAGAGTGCAATTGCGGCTCCCACGGCGAGGTTACTCACCCTCCAGCCTTGGGAATAGTTAACGTTTTCGGTCACTGACGAGTTCATGGTTTTTGCTCCTTTCGAATATCCAATGAGGTTTGGTTTGTTGACGTTGCTCCATTCACGGAGGCGGGGCCCAGAGACTCGGGAACCCGTGTCTGCAGGCCTCAGCGCCGTTGGTGCCGCACTCTGCATTCCAACGGGCCAAGAGGTCCCTTCAAATCGGCTCAACCATTTTACAGATAACGGCTTATAAAATAAAATGAAAGGGGTCACCTCGTACAGTGAATCGCCGCTCTCTCCAAGGCGTGTTTCATAATGTCCCAACGAATCACCAAACCTTTGAAATTTTGACCCTTCCTTTTTCAGGCAAGACAACATCGGAGCCCGAGCTCAATTCCGCTGCCGAGATTGCGGGTCATGTTCTGCGTTACAAAGCGGGGGTACGCTCAGTTGACTTGGTTTCGAGTCCCGGTTGGCGGGCGAAAGGTATTCCTTTTCTTGCGGAGTTTATCCCGACTTGCACCATCCCCTGAGCGATGGAATTGCGTCATCTGCGATATTTTGTGGCTGTGGCGGAGGCGTTGAATTTCACAAAGGCTGCGGCGCGCCTTCGTTTGGCGCAGCCGGCGCTGAGCCGCCAGGTGGCCGACCTGGAGGACGAGCTCGGCGTGGACCTGCTGAGGCGCACCTCGCACGGCGTGCGGTTGACGCCCGGACTTGAACCGGGACAAGCGGTCCGGGTGACCGCCGCCTTTCTTTGATGATCACATTGTTATGCGATTCCGGATTGGGCGGGAATGGAATCTGCATCGACACCGAACGCTGGAAGCAAGCCCATCGTCATTTCTCTTCCGTAGCGCCGGGGCTGACCTGGAGAATTCGGTTTTGAATTCCTGCCCCGATAGGGCACGGTAAGCCATGGCGAACGAGCCGATGTCCCCGGTCGCGAGGCCCTACTTCAAGGTGCCGCTAAACCTGCCACACGCCGGCCGGATTACCAATCGGATCTTGAAGCTCCTTTACAAGGAATCCGTGGACCAGGCCATAATCAAGACGGTGGTCGACCTCCATGTATTGCTTGAGCCTGCCATGGAGCTCGACGACAACCCGGCGTTCGAGGTTGCGATTGAAGTGCGGGACCGGGCGGCGGTCATTGCCCGGCGCCTGGTGGACCAGATCGAGGCTGGGAAAGTAGGCCACGACCGACTGGGGCAATGTGTGCGAAACCTCTTTGAATGCCTGGAGCTCGGGGCCGAAGGCGCCGACATCTCTCTTCGGGCTGGTGAAAATCCGCGTTCGCTTCAGCGGCCCTGTTGACCCGTCGACGACAGCGTCTGGTCCAATTGCCAGTCCGGGTTTCATGGCCTGCGTGGGCCCTCCACAGAATGGTGCCCCCGCCCGGACTTGAACCGGGACAAGCGGTTTAGGAAACCGCTGCTCTATCCAGTTGAGCTACGGGGACGCATAATGAGTCCAAGGGCGGGAACCATGGCCTACAACCAACGGGCAAATCCCTGTTCCTCCCCTAGACTATCGCAGCGGTTCTAAGCGATCCCCCCGGGACTTCAAGGGCGTAAGGAGGGGGCGGGCCCCCCGGGCCGCCCCACCCGCCTTCGCCCGGAAATGACACGTAAGCCCCTCGACTGGAAGGGGTGTGCCCTCCCTGCGTATTTCTCCATCTAGCTGGCAAGGAGTTTGCGCTGTCTTGTGTTCCCGCACCGCCAATCCATGCAATGACCCCCACCCCAATGCCCGACTCGCCTCCGCAATCGCCATGGATCCTCGTCATCGACGACGAGTCCTCGATGAGGATACTCATCGAGGCCGTGCTGCGGACCCAGGGCTGGGAGGCGCGGATGGCCGACGGAGCGGAGCAGGCGTTCGACGTGGTCCGGTCCTCATCGCAGCCCCCTGCACTCGTCATCTGCGACGTGCTCATGCCGGGCCTCGACGGCCTGGAGCTCATCCGGCGGATGAGCGCGAGGCTCCCGGGTCTCTCGGTGATCTTCATCAGCGGGCACCTGAGCGACGTGTCCTGGTGGCCGACCGACCTGCGCGAGCACCGGTTCCTTGCGAAGCCCTTTGAGGTCGCGCAACTGGTCTCGACCGTCCGCGACGCGCTGAGCGGCGCCGCCCCGGGCGCCTGAGACGAACGCAGATGGACATCAACCTGATCCTCTCCGCGCAGACGCTCACCCTCGCGCCGCGGCTCAGGCAGAGCGAGCTCACGAACGGCCTTTTCGTCGTGAAGAACGAGCCCGCGATGTCCTACCTGACCGTCACGCCGGAGCAGTGGTTCATCCTCCAGCAGTTCGAGAAGCCGCGGATGGTTCCGGCCGTGCTCGGCGAGGCGATCCGCGACCGGCACTGCCTCCCCCTAGCGGAATTCTACGAGCTCATCCTCAAGGCGATCCGCGCAAACATCCTCCTCGTGGCGGGCGCGAGCCCGAAGCCGGTCGAGGCCTATCCCTGGAAATGGGATGTCCGGCCCGCCGTGGCGGGGCGCCCCCTCATGGTCCTCTTCTGCGCCGGTCTCCTGGGGGCGCTGGCCTACGCCCCCAGGCTGCCCTCGAGCATCCTCGACGGCGCCGTCTCGGCGACGCTCCTCGTCGCAGCCGCGAGCTTCGGCGTCTTCCTCAGGGGCTGCCTTGTGCGCGGCGGGGGCGGCGAGGTCTACCAGCCGCGCTGGAAATGGGCCGCCTTCCCGCCGCACTTCTCCGTCGCCACGGACGACGAGGCCATGCTCCCGGCCCAGGCGAGGGCCACGATCGCGCTCGCGACACCCGCGTGCCTCGCCGCTGCCACCGGCATCGCGGCGTGGCACAAGCCGGACTGGGCCTTCTTCCCGCTCGTCGGCCTCATATGGACCCTGCGGCCCGCCCTAGGCGGCCGCCTCGCCTCGATGATCCGCGCCGGCACGGCACGGGGGCCGAGCGACGCCGAGCACGACTACATCTTCCCCCCGAACCGCCGTCCCGAGGCGCGGCTGAAGCTCCTCCTGAAGGCCCTCAGCCTGTCCACCAGCTGGGCGCGCGTCTGCTACGCCATCGTGTGGACATTTGCCGTCCTCTACTGGGTCGCCTGGCTGCGAAACGTGCCGCCGTGGAGGCTCGCCTTCTGGCGGGACAACGGATTCCGCATCGTCGCCGGCGTCGGCCTACCCCTGGTCGCCCTCGGGGCCGGCTACGCCGCCTGGGAGGGCTTCCTCTGGGCCCGCGAGCGCGGGCGCGCCCGCCGAAACACGATCCGCCTCTGGAAGACGCGCTGGTTCGGCGGAAGGGGGGACGAGCTCGACGAGGCGGCTCGCGTGAAGATCCTCTCCTCCTCGCCGCTTCTCAGCATGCTCAAGCCGATCGAGAGGCTGGAGCTTGCGCAGGCCATGACGGTCATGCGCCACGGCCCCTGGATGTCCCTCTCGCCGGACGGCAGCATCACGACGCATGTCTCGGTGATTGTCTCCGGCAAGATAAGCCTGCGCCGCGAGACCCAGGGCAACCGCTCCGTGCAGGTCCAGGTCCTGAGCGAGGGCGACATCATCGGCCTCCACGACCTCGCGGACCCGAAGTTCCCGCACTACCGCCTGCGCACGCTCACCCCGGTGAAGCTCCTCACCCTGGGGCGGATCGCCGCGGAGCGGCTGATCGTGGACCGCGTGTCGCAGGCGGCCCTCACGGACACGCTCCTCAAGCTCCCCTTCCTGCGGCGGATCTCCCTCTGCCAGAACTGGCACCTGCAGGCCATCGGACGGTTCGCCCGCCTCTCCTCGATCGCGAACTACACGCCGGGCGACACCATCCTGAGCGAGGGCCGGACCGTGGAGGAGTTCTTCGTCATCTTCCAGGGCGAGGCCAGGGTCTCGAGGCATGGCAGCCCGCTCGCGACGATCGGCGCCGGGGAATTCTTCGGGGAGATCGGCCTGATGCAGAACAGCTCGCCCAACGCGAGCGTCTCGGCATTCAACGGGACGCGGTGCCTGAGCATCCCGAGGACGGAGCTCCTGCGCTTCGTCACCCACAACTACACCGTGGCCCTGGAGCTCGAGCGCGTGAGCTCGCAGCGGCTCGGGCGCCCCCTCTTCCCGCTCAAGGTCGGCGACTTTCGAAGCTACTGAGGGCGGCCCGGGCCTATCTCGGGACGAGGCTGGCGTCGGGGCCGATTCGGGGTAACCTTACGCCATCATGATCGACACCATCAAAAAGACACTGCTCGCCGGGGTCGGCGCGGCGGTGATCACGACGGAGAAGGCCGAGGCCGCTTTCGCGGACCTTGTGAAGCAGGGCAAGATGAGCTCGGCCGAGGCCCGCGCCACGGCCGAGAAGATAGCGTCCGACGGAAAGAAGGAATTCGAGGCCCTGAGCGCCGAGCTCGGGGAAAAGCTGAAGGATGCGTTCTCCGGCCTGACCGGGGGCACCCAGGAGCGCATCGCGGCGCTCGAGGCCCGCATCAAGGAACTCGAGAACGAGCACGCGGCGAAGGCCAAGCACACGCCGAAGTCCTGAGCCCCCGTCCGCGGGATCCTCAGCTCCCGTCCGCGACCGCGGTGACGTGCACGTGCTGCCTCCCTCCGTGGAGCGACGCTGACGCACCCTTCCAGGAAAGCACCCCGGAGATTCCCTCGGGGAGCTCGACCTCCCCGTCCAGGCTGTCGCCGCTCCGCTCAAACCGGACCTCGATGAGCCCCGCGGGATGCGCGACGCGGCCCGACACCCGGTGAAGCGGGCCCAGGTTCGGCTCTATCCTCACGGTCCTGAAGCCCGGCGAGGCCGGCTCGACCCCGCAGACCGTCGAGAGAAGCTCGAAGACCGGCGAGGCGCTCCACGCATGGCAGTCGCTGCGGGTCGGGTCGGACTTCTCCGGGAACGTGCTGAGCCCCACGGCAAGCGCGTCGCGCCAGGGCTTCAGCATGGAGACATACGCGTCGCCGAGGCCGACGCGCTTCATCGCGCGCCCCAGGTAGAAGCGGTAGTAGAGCGAGGACTGCGTGATCGACGTGTCGGCCGCCACCCGCGCCATGAGGTCCCTCGCCTGCTCGCCGGAGACCGCCCCGGACAGGACCGCCATGATGTTGGCATGCTGGCTGAAGCTTGTCTTCGCGGGGGTGTCCGCGACGAGGCGGCGGCCCTCGTCCCAGCATAGTCTAAGCGTCGCCTCGTTGAGCGCATGCGCGCCGGCCGCGTACCGGTCGGCCAGCTCGGTCTCGCCGACCGCGCGGCAGAGCTCCGCGGCGTTGGCGAGCGTCTCCGCGTACTGGAAGGTGATGATCGAGGACCCCCCGGTGCGTACCCCGTCGGGCTCCCCGCCTATCCCGGCTGCGTCGTTCCACGGCCACTGCTCGGTCCAGTCCACGAAGCTCCAGTAGTCCAGGGGCCCGAGCATCCCCGTCCGGGCATCGACCCTTGACGCGAACCAGCCGAGCACGCTGCGGATTCCCGCAAGGCGCTCGCGAACGTGGTCCTCGCCCCCCCGGTACATCCAGTGGTCGTGCACCATGTCGGCCCAGAACAGGGAGAAGGGGCTGATGATGGCGGGACTGCCCGAGGGATAGCGCTCCTGGGTCAGGCCCTCCCAGTTCCTCGAGCGGTCGAGGAGATCGATCGCGTTCAGCATCAGGCGGCCGTCGCCCGACGCGACGAGCGAGATGAGCGCCTGGATCCGCGTGTCCCCGACGTACTGGAGGCGCTCGTAATAGGGGCAGTCCATGTAGGTCTCGGCGGCGCACAGGCGGGCGGTCCTCCACCCTGTCTCCCAGATCCGGGAGAGCTCGGGCTCGTCGCTCGAAAACGCCCCGGCCAGGTGGAACGGGTAACCGGTGGCCACGCCGAGGAAATCCCCGAGGACCAGCGGATCGTCCCCGGTCTTCACCTCGATCTGGATGTACCGGTAGGTCCTGTAATTGAGGGTCGAGAAAACCCGCGCCTTCCCCCCGTCCGGCAGGAACCGGTCCTGGATCCCGATGATCCGCTTCCCGTCGACCTGGTTGCGGTCGCCCTTCGCCCCCTGGGCGTCGACCGGGGCCTCGGCGTACGTGAGGGTGACCTCCGCGCCCCTGCCGCCGCTCACGGCGAGGCGAGGGAAGGCGTTCGTCTCGAATCCCTGGTCGAGGACCAGCGTCGCCTGCGCGTGGG
>Ga0181537_10002945_pt1 | contig 14792 bp, 13 predicted proteins | sample PEATcosm2014_Bin_39_FD_119765 | JGI IMG/M metagenome (GOLD analysis project Ga0181537, IMG submission 119765) | Peatland microbial communities from MTU Mesocosm Facility, Houghton, MI, USA - PEATcosm2014_Bin23_10_metaG | ecosystem: Environmental > Terrestrial > Soil > Wetlands > Peat | place... | reverse complement strand
GAAGCGGTGCGCAGGCGAAACCGCGAATCCCGCCGCTCATGTCACCTCATCCGCCTTCGGCCGTCCCGCTGCGCGGTGACTTAAACCGAAGGGGTCGCTTTACGTCCATGTAAGCTTCAATGTCCTGAGCATCGACCAGCTGGTGTTTGACTGGTGGCACCGGGTCCTGCCAGAGCAGCTCTTCGGCCGGAACTTCGGGTCCGAGATAGCGCGCCCGCGGACCCATATCGCGGTGGGTGAGTTTGAACCAGGCGCGCGCGAAAGCGTCCGCAAACTGATCCGGAAGCGCACTGGCTCCTCCTTGGACGCCCGATGCAGGAGCGGATCGAGCGTGCGAAGCCGGGAGGCACCTGGCAGCTGCCAATACAGGCGCTCAGCGCCCAAGAAAACACCCCATACCGAATCGCGCCCGCTCCATCCCCGCCGGGAATGCTGGCTTAATCGGCCGACCATCTACAAAATGTGACAAAGCTCCGCTCACGAGAGCTCCAAGAGGTGTCTGATTGTCATACCGATACGCTACAACTTAGCGCTTTTCCCGACACCTTCTCGAGCCAGCAGTACCTATGGGCATCAGCAACGCACAGAACCTTCGCCGACCCCCGACCCAGGAGCCGCGGCCCTATGGACTTCGGGTCAGCCTCAAACCGCAGGACCCCTTTTGCAAATTGATTGGTGCCGACTGGCGCCGTGAGCACTGGTTCCCAACTGCGGCCGAGCGCGATGCGGCACTGCGGGAGATGAGTCGCAAGCACGAATATTCGCGTCCCGGCGACCGACCGGCGTTGGTCTATACCAAGGTCGAAAATCTGGCAGCCAGCCGCGGCCTCTGACGCGGCTCGTGTCCGCGGCGAGGCGGCCCCAGCTTAGAAACTGTGGCCCAGGAAGAGATAGTAGGCTGCGCTTCCATTGCGATCGTATCCCACCGCGATGTAGGCCGGTCCGAGGAAGGTATCCGCGCCGAAAAACACGGACGCATCCTTGCGCAACGAATCGGCACTGATCTGGCTGCGGCTGCTCCAGACATTGCCCGCCTCAAATGAAACTCCGGCGTAGGCCGGCACATCCAGGACGCCTTCGCCGCCATTGCCGACGCTGCGAAGGAATATGGCCCGTCCAATCGCATACTGCGGGCCAGCCAGAGATTCCGTGGGAACGCCAGACAGCTGCAGGAACCCGCCCAGTGGAAAGAACGTGCGCAGATTAGTCTGACTCCCGCCCACCGTGCTGCCGCCGGAAAGCCACAACACCTGCGTGTACTTGCCCTCCGTCCACGCCGAGCGCCAATCAAATGTCAGCAGGTCGGTGCCGACGGTCGAGGCACTGTTGTCCTCCACGTGGAGTTCGATCTTGAATGACTCACCGCTGTGCGGAAAATACGTGCGATCCAGCTTGTCGACACTGAAGCGCAAGAATGCCGCGTTCACCGAGAAATCCTGCGGCGGAACCGTAAAATCTCCGAGCTCGACGCGCGTATCGCCCCGATCGGCCAGCGCACCGACGCGGATTTCGCCCCAGTTGCCAAGTTCACTGCCCGTGTCGACGCCGTATTCAGTGGTACTGATGCGATACAAGCCGATTTGCGTGCCGTTCTCTACTTGCGGCAGCTCGTGCGATTCAGCCTCGGCATGCGGTGCGATGAAGAAACGCCAGACGTTAGACAACGGCTGGTAAAACTCGGCCGAAATATGCGGGTCCTCGCCCACCTGCAGATCGAGCACTGACTCGGCGCCCAGAGAATTGAGTTCGGTCATGGTCAGCCGGCCGGCGGCGTTGAAGGTACTAAGACCGCGAAAGTCATCCTCCAGCGACAAGCCCATGCGCAGGTAATTCGGACCCCAGGTGTTGCGCTCGGCAGTGAAAGTCAGGCCCTGGCGCATGTTGGAATCCTGCGCCAAGCGGTAGTCGAGCGTCTGCAGGTAACCGCGACCGTAGAGCGTCTCGACATCCTCATCAATGGCATCGGCGTTCACCGGCTTGCCGATGAGGTTGGCAAACAGATCCTCGATCTGGCGATGGTAAGAGTGCGAGGCCGGGTCCGCAACGACGAACTCAATGTTGCCCGTCGGCTGCGGCGGACGCTGGCGCGTTGCCGCGTATCGCTCGATGTCATCGCCCGACAGCGAGAGCGCGGCGAGCCGCGGGCTCGCGACCAGCGCCGCCGCCTCGCCCGCTGACACCGCTCTTTCCACCACCGAAAAGTCAATCGAAGAAAGATCCGGAAGCTCCGGAGAAATGAGAATGTCGCGCGGGCCCAGTGTGGCCTTCTGGCGCGCCACGTCATGACCGACGAGGATCGCAAGCGCCTGATTGGATATGCTCGTGATTGACTTGAGTTTGCCGCGCGGCTGCAGCGCGTAGCCTGCGTCTACGACGATCAGGATATCCACGCCCATCGCGCGCGCGACATCGATCGGCAAATTCTCGGACAGACCACCATCGACCAGCAGTTGACCCTCGCGCTGAACCGGTACGAATACACCCGGGGCGGACATGCTGGCGCGCATTGCTGTCGTGAGATCACCACCTCCCAGAATGACCGGGGAACCGGTCTCCAGGTCCGTGGCTACGGCGCGAAACGGGATCGGAAGGTGATCAAAGTCGTTGATCTCCGCCACCGGCAGGGTGGCGCGGCGCAGGATCTTGGTGAGTTTCTGTCCTTCGATCAGGCCCTGCGGGATCAACAGCCGCCGACCCTGCAGGCCCAGTGGCAGCTTGATCAGGAAATTGTCGTCCTCTTCCTTGCGGCGGAATGCCAGGTCCGCCCGCCGCGGCCGGTCACGAAACGAATCCTGCCAGTCGACCGAGGAAAACAGTTTTTCGATTTGCCGGCCCGACATGCCACTGGCGTACAGGCCGCCGATGACGGCACCCATGCTGGTGCCGGCAATTGCATCGATCGGCACATGCATGTCATCAAGAATCTTGAGCACGCCGATATGGGCGCTACCCCGGGCACCACCACCGGACAGCACCAGGCCGATACGCAGCCGGCTGGCGGGCGCCGCGGCAGGCACCTCCTGCGTCCAGGCCAGACCTGGTAGGTACAACAGGCCTGCCAGGAACCACCAACGGATGCGCATGTCTCACGCCATGATCGGACTACCTAACGGGCATAATATCAGCAATGCCAAGCGCCTATCGCGCCCAGCCGGAAAGACATTATGCTTGCGCGCTCATGAGCATTACCTACATCGTAAGTATCGCGATCGACGTCCTGCTGATCATTCATTGCTTCCGTACCGGGCGCAATACGATGTGGATCTGGGCCATCGCGTTCATTCCTATTGCCGGCGCCATTGCCTACGTGGTCGTCGAGGTTCTGCCGGGGCTCTCCGGTCACCGTGTAACGCGGCGCGCCGTCCGCGGCATGGGCAAGGCCCTCGATCCGCAGCAGGATCTGCGCCGCTTTGAGCTGGAGGCGCGTATCAGTGGCGGTGTGGCGAGTCGCCAGCGCTACGCGGACGAATTGTGCCGGCACGAGCGCTACGCCGAGGCCATCGCGGTATATCGCGAAGCCTTGAGCGGGCTCTATGAGCATGATCCGAAGCTCATGATGGGGCTGGCGCAGGCCCAGTTCGCTGGCGGCGACGCCGCTGGCAGCCGCGCGACCCTGGAAACGCTCATCGCGAAGAATCCTGAGTTCAAGTCCCCGGACGGTCACCTGCTGTTTGCGCGCGCCCTTGAGGCCGAGGGCAATACGGCGAAGGCGCTGGAAGAGTACCGTGCACTGGCGCGCTACTACGCGGGCGCCGAAGCCAAACTGCGGCTTGCCCAGCTCTTGAAGGCCACCGGCAGCAAGGATGAGGCGCGCACCGTGCTGCGCGAGTTGCTGGATCATGCCCGGGTCGCGCCGCGCCACTACCGGCGTGCCCAGCGCGCGTGGCTGGACCTGGCCGAACAGGAACTGGCAGGCCCGCTGCGCGCCTGATCGGATCGGCCGCTTAGGCGGCTGTGCTCCACTGCCAGGGCGCATTGCGCCGCCCGGCACCCGGCACCTGCTGCGTAATGCAGTGAATATTGCCGCCGCCCAGGAGGATCTCGCGGGCCGGCACGCCCACTACCCTCCGCTCAGGAAAGACGATGCGCAGACGGCGCAGTACCTCCTGATCCCGCTGAGGGTCCAGCAACGGCACAATGACCGCACGGTTGGCCAGATAGAAGTTCACGTAGCTGCCGGCCAGGCGCTGTCCTGTCCGTACCCGACGGATGCCGTCCCGCTGCACGACACCGCGCGCCTCACGGCGCGTGACATACAGCGGCCCGGGCATCGGCAGCTTATGCACGCGCAGGCGCCGTCCACGCGCATCGCGGCCATCCATCAGTCGCGCGAAGGCATCGCGGCAGATCCGATAGAAGGGATCACGCCGTCGATCGGTCCAGCTCAGGCAGATCTCGCCCGGACGAGCGAAGCACGCCAGATTGTCCACATGCCCCGAGGTCTCATCGTTGACGACACCCTGACCGAGCCACAGGACCTGCCGCACACCAAGATAGGCGCTCAGCAGTACCTCAATGCGCTCCCGCGACATTTTGGGGTTGCGATTCGGATTCAGCAGGCACTGCTCGGTGACCATCAGCGTGCCCTGCCCGTCGACGTGGATGGCTCCGCCCTCGTTGATCATCGGGGCGCGGTAGCGCGGGCAGCCCTCGAGTTCCAGAACACGGCGCGCCACCAGATCATCACGCCGCCACTGCTGGTAGACACCGCCTTCCGAGCCACCCCAGGCGTTGAAGCGCCAGTCCACTCCGCGGCGCGCGCCGCGTTCGTCGACGACGAAGGTCGGACCCACATCGCGCATCCAGGCATCATCGCTCGCGATCACGGCCAGCCGGATTCGCGGCAGCAGTGCCTGGCGGGCCCAGTGCTCGCTGCGCGCCGAAACCCCGATGGTCAGCGGCTCACAATCGGAAATGGCGGCCGCAACCAGTGCGAAGGCCTGCTGTGCCGGGAGCGCACCCTCGCGCCAGTTGTCGGTACGCTCGGGCCACAGCATCCAGCAGCCGGCGTGCCGCTCGAACTCCGCCGGCATCCAGAAGCCATCGCGCCGGGGATTCGAGGATAGCAGCTGCGACATAGAGCGATTCTAACCAAGGAATTGCGGCCGGGCCCGGCCGTTAGTGCTCCTGTGCTAGCATTTCGCCCCTTTCTTCCACCCGCCGAGACGCCATACCCGCCATGACTACTCCTGCGACCGCGAAACCCGTGCCCCCCGCCCAGGGCCAGAAAATCGGCATCCAGAATGGCAAGCTCCAGGTGCCGGACCGCCCGATTATTCCGTTTATCGAGGGCGACGGTACCGGCCGCGACATCTGGCGCGCCAGCGTGCGCGTGCTCGATGCCGCTGTGGAGAAGGCCTACGGCTCAAAGCGCCGGATTGAGTGGATGGAAGTCTATGCCGGTGAGAAGAGCTTCAAGGCCTTCAACAGCTGGCTTCCCGACGAGACCGTGGCGGCCTGCCGCGAGTACCTGGTCTCGATCAAGGGTCCGCTGACCACGCCCGTCGGTGGCGGCATCCGTTCGCTGAACGTCGCGTTGCGCCAGATGCTCGACCTGTACGTGTGCCTGCGCCCGGTGCGCTGGTTCAAGGGTGTGCCCTCCCCGGTCAAGGCACCGGAAAAGGTCGACATGGTGATCTTCCGCGAGAACACCGAGGATCTGTACTCCGGGATCGAATTCGAGGAAGGCACCTCCGATAACCACAAGTTCCTTGAGTATCTCAAGCAGAACTTCCCCAAGCACTACGCCAAGATCCGCTTTCCGGCGACCTCGGGCATCGGCATCAAGAATGTCTCGATCGAGGGCACGGAGCGCCTGTTCCGCTCGGCGATCGAATACGCGCTCGCCAGCAAGCGCAAGAGCGTGACGATCGTCCACAAGGGCAACATTCTCAAGTACACCGAGGGCTCATTCCGCGGCTGGGCCTATGCTCTGGCCGAACGTGAGTTTGCCGCGCAGGTCTATACCTGGCTGGCATGGGAGCGCACCAAGGCTGCGAGCGGCGAAAAGGCCGCCAATGAGGAACAGGCCACTGCGCTCAAGAGCGGCAAGGTGCTGATCAAGGATGCCATTGCGGATATCACGCTGCAGCAGGTGCTGACACGCGCCGAAGAGTTCGACGTCGTGGCAACGATGAACCTGAATGGCGATTATCTCTCCGATGCCCTGGCCGCGCAGGTGGGCGGCATCGGCATAGCGCCGGGTGCCAACATCAACTACCTCACCGGCCACGCGGTCTTCGAGGCGACCCATGGCACGGCGCCCAAGTACGCGGACCTCGACAAGGTCAACCCCGGCTCGGTGATTCTCTCGGGTGAAATGATGCTGCGCTACATGGGCTGGACCGAGGCGGCGGATGCGATCATCAATGCGATGGACCGCACCATCGGCCAGAAGGTCGTGACCTATGATTTCGCGCGGCTGATGCCCGGCGCCACCGAGGTCAAGTGCAGCGAGTTCGGCGATGCCCTGATCCGGAATTTCTAGAGCGCCATCCGGCCGCGCCGCGCGATGCAACGGACACTCATCTTGCTGGGACTCACGCTCGCGCTCGCCGGCGTGTGCTGGCCGTGGCTGGAGCGGCTGCGCCTGGGGCATTTGCCCGGCGATCTGGTGATCGCCCGCGGTGGCTGGCGGATCTACATTCCTATCGTCACGATGCTGGTCGTGAGCCTGGTGCTTACGCTGATCATGAGAATCTTTAGACGTTAGGCGCCCGATGCGGATCTGAGGTGGGACGGTTCGCCAGCAGAACCTGGCGGCAGGCCAATTCCGAGAGCACGCCTCCATCACGGGGACAGTTCCAAATAAGCACGGTGGTGGCATGACGGCCTTGATCCTGCTGACAGTCTGCATGCTTGGCACTGCACTGCTGGCCCGTCGTGGACCTGGAGCGCCCGTGCCACCGGCGCTGGCCGAGGGGCTGAACTGGTGGGTAATCAACGTCGCCCTGCCCGCCACGATCCTCGAACTGGTGCCTGGATTGCGTTTCGAGGCCGGCCTGTGGTTTCTGGTATTGCCGCAGTGGCTCGGATACCTGCTCGCGTTCCTGCTGTTCCGCTGGCTGGGGCGAGGGCTGCACTGGAGCACAGGGCGGGTCGGAGCGCTGACGCTGACCTGCGGCCTGAGCAACACAGCCTTTATCGGCTATCCGATGATCGAGGCGCTGCGCGGCGCCGGCGCCCAGAGCCTCGCCGTGGTCGCCGACCAGCTCGGTTGTTTCATCTCGCTGTCGGTCGGTGGCGTACTGACCGCGGTGCTTTATGCACAGCAAGGCGCTCCGCGGCTAGTCGACATCGCACGCAAGATTGTGGTCTTTCCACCATTCGTGGCGCTGATGGTCGCGGTGGTGGCCGCTGCGCTCGGCGGCTGGCCCACGGCGTTGCTGCCGATACTGCATCGCATTGGCCAGACCCTGGCCCCACTGGCGCTGTTTTCAGTGGCCTTCAGCCTGCAACTGCAACTACCGCGCGGCGCCCGCGCAGCCCTAGGTTTGAGTCTTGCGTGGAAGCTGGGCCTGGCTCCGCTTCTGACCTGCCTGACCGGCAGCGCACTTCGCATCAGCGAACCGACGCAGGCGGTCAGCGTGCTCGAGATGGGCATGGGTCCGATGCTGACCGGCGCCATACTCGCCCAGCAATACCGTCTCGAGCCTGAGCTCGCCAACGCGGCGCTCGGAATAGGTATCCTGCTCTCGTTCCTGAGTGTACCGGCCTGGAATCTGCTGTTTTAGGCCCGCTTAGCGGCCGGCAGCGTCCAGAGCCTGTTGCAAATCCGCTTCCAGATCCTCGACGGCCTCCACCCCGATCGAGAGGCGCACGGTGCCCGGCCGGATGCCCGAGATCTGCACCTGTGCGGCATCCAGATCCCGGGTGCTCATGAACTGAGAAGGCAGTACCAGTGATTCGGTGGCACCGAGACTTGCGGCGCGTGCAAACAGCCTGAGCGTATTCGCCACGCGCTCGGCCGCCGCGGCGCCGCCCGACAGTTCGACAGTCACCACGCAGCCAAATTCCCGCATCTGCGCGCTGGCCAGGGCGTGGCCTGGATCCGTGGGCAGGCCCGGGTAATGGACCGCACTGACCGCCGGTTGCCTGCTCAGGAATTGCGCGATCCGAAGGGCCTGTGCACTTTGCGCGCTGTAGCGCAGGAAATAGGTCTTGAGACCGCGCTGGATCAGGAACGCCGCGTGCGGATCCATGACCGCGCCGAACACCCTGAACTCGGGCCGGAGCCTGCCGATCAGTTCCTGGTTCGCGATGACCGCACCACCCATCACATCGCTATGGCCGCCGGCGAACTTGGTCAGGCTGTGCAGGAAGATATCGATACCGAACTCGCCATGCTGGTGCAGCCCGGCGCAGGTATTGTCGAGCAGCGTGAGCGCACCGTGCGCCTGCGCCAGCTGCGTGATCGCAGCCAGGTCCGCAATCCGGTTGATCGGGTTGCTCGGACTTTCAAAGATCATGAGCCGCGTCGGGCGCGCCTTCAGCTCCCGCTCGATGCCGGCCAGGTCCGCGACCGACAGCATCGTGTGCGTCACGCCGTACTTGCCCAGCGTGCGGCGGATCAGGTGGCGCGTGGGTCCGTAGGTCTCTACAAAACACAATACATGGTCGCCGGCTTTGGTCAGGGACAGCAGGGCACATGCAATCGCCGCTACGCCCGAGGCACAGACGATGGCTTGCGCGCGACCCTGCATGGCTGCCAGTGTGAGCTCGAGCTGGCGGTTGGTCGGATTGCTGTCGCGCTGATAATAAAAACCCGGCTGCTTGCCACCGAAATGCTCCAGCGTCTGCTCAACCGACTCAAACTCGAACTTGACGCTCTGATAGATCGGGGCCACGACCGGACGGTTGCCTTCCGGCACCTCGACCTCCGGCGGATGATTCACGCGCGTCGGTAACTTCATATCGGTCATGGCTGGGCTTCCCCGTGTCAGGCGCGCGCGCTGGCGTGCACCCATTCAAGCAGGCGTTGCGCACCAGCCGCCAGCGTCTCATCGCGCTTGGCGAAACACAGGCGCAGCAGACGCAGTTTCGGCGGTTCGCGGTAAAATACTGACAGCGGTATCGTGGCCACGCCGGCATCGCGCACCAGGCGCTCGGCCATCAGCAGGTCCTGCTCGTCAGCGACTGCGCTGTAATCCATCAGCTGGAAATAAGTACCAGCCGCCGGCCATATGCGCAGCGCACTGTCCTTGAGCAATCCTGAGAGCAGATCACGCTTGGGCTGGAAAAAAGCCGGCAGATCCCGGCCGCAGTCCGGTCGTTCGCAAAGGTAGCGGCCGATAGCCTGCTGCAGGCTGGTGGGGATGCTGAAGGTGTTGAACTGATGCACCTTGCGCAGCTCCGCAGTCAGTGCCGCCGGCGCGATCGCGTAGCCAATCCGCATGCCGGTGGCGTGCAGGGTCTTGCCGAAGGAGTAGACCGCGACGCTGCAGTCGCGCAGTTCCGGATGGCTCAGCACGCTGTGGTGCGCTCGGCCGTCAAAGAGCACGTGCTCGTAGACCTCATCGGAGAGCACACGACAGTCGCGTCCACGCAGCAGCCCAGCGAGCTCCTCCAGATCGGCCTGCGTAAGACAGGTGCAGGCGGGATTTTGCGGGGAGTTGATGATCACCAGTCGGGTGCGCCCGGAGAACAGCGCGCGAACTTCATCCCAGTCCGGCCGGAACAGGGGCGGCAACATGCGTGCATGCAGGCAGCGGCCACCTGCAAGCTCGATCGCCGGCTGGTAGGAATCGTAGGACGGATCGAACACGATCACTTCATCACCGGCGCCTACCAGCGCCTGGATCGTCGAAAAAATCGCCTCGGTGGCGCCGAGCGTAACGGTCACCTGCGATTCCGGATCGGGATGCACATTGTAGTAGCGTCCAATCTTGGCGGCGATCTGTTCACGCAGCAGCGGCACGCCGATCATCGGCGCGTACTGGTTGTGGCCCTCGAGCATCGCCTGGTGGACGAGCTCCGCCAGGCGCGCATCGATCGGATAGTCGGGAAATCCCTGCCCCAGGTTGACCGCACCCAGATCGGCAGCGAGGCGCGACATGACCGTGAAGATCGTCGTGCCAACATTGGGGAGTTTACTGTTCAGCATGACCGCAGATCGCCTCGCTCGCCCTGGATGGCAGTGCGCGTCGCTCAGCCTTCGGCTTCGGCTGCGAGCCGCAACTCGCGCGCCCGCTGCCGCTCGCGGGAGCGCATCCAGAAGGCCGAGCCCACGACACCAGCGGTGACGATCAGCACCATGACCGTCGCGAGCGCATTGACGTCCGGGCTCACGCCCAGGCGCACCTTGGAGAAAATCACCATGGGCAGCGTGCTCGAGCCCGGGCCGGCCACGAACTGGGAAATCACGACATCATCCCACGATAGGGTAAATGACAGCAGCCATCCGGACACGATCGCCGGCATGATCAGCGGCAGGGTGATGCGCCAGAACACCTTGCCGGGCCGCGCGCCGAGGTCCATCGCCGCTTCCTCCAGTGACTCATCAAATCCCGCCAGCCGCGACTGGATGATCACCGCCACGTAGGCCATCGAAAAGGTGATGTGGGCAATCGTAATGGTGGTGACGCCGCGCCCCGCCGGCCAGCCGATCAGCTGCTCCATCGCGACGAACAGCAGCAGCATCGACAGGCCGGTGATCACCTCGGGCATGACCAGCGGCGCGGTCGTCATTACCGCGAGCAGCGTGCGGCCGCGGAAGCGCCCGTAGCGCACCAGTGCAAAGCCGCTCATCGTGCCCAAGATGACCGCACCGGTGGCGTTCATCACCGCGATCTTGATCGAGAGCCACGCGGCCCGCAGGATCTGCTGATTGTGCATCAGCAGGCCGTACCACTTGAGTGTCGGGGAGTGGGCCGCATCCCACACGGTCACGAGTCTGGAATTATTGAAGGAGAAGAAAATCATCGAGAGAATCGGGACATACAGGAACGCGAAGCCGAAGGCGAGCACCGTGGGTATAAAAATGGAGCGGCGCAGTCTCATCGGTGTGCTGCCAGGTCGCGGCTCTGGTAGCGCTGGAACAGCATGATCGGCGCCACCAGCAGCAGCAGGATCGCTATCGCCACGGCGCTTGCCACCGGCCAGTCGCGGTTCTCGAAGAATTCATCCGAGAGCACCCGGCCGATCATCAGCTGGTCAGGGCGCCCGAGCAGCGAGGGGATCACGTACTCGCCGACCGCCGGTATGAAGACCAGCAAGGCACCGGCGACCACTCCAGAAATCGACAGCGGCCAGGTGATGCGCCGGAAAGCCGTCCACGGCCTGGCACCCAGGTCGGCCGCGGCCTCCAGCAGGTTCGGGTCGTGCTTCTCCAGGTTCGAATACAGCGGCAGGATCATGAAGGGCAGATAGGAGTAGACGATGCCGATATAGACCGCAAAATCCGTCTGCATCATCGTGATCGGCTGGTGGATGATTCCTAAGGCCATCAGCACGTTATTGATCACGCCATTGTTCTTCAGCAGGCCAATCCAGGCGTAGACCCGCAGCAGGAACGAAGTCCAGAACGGCAGGATCACCAGCATCAGCATCAGGTTGCGCTTCGCGGGCGGCGCGCGCGCGATGCCGTAGGCCATCGGGTAACCCAGCAGCAGGCACAGGCAGGTCGAGATTGCAGCGACCTTGATCGAAAAAAGGTAGGAGCTGACATACAGATCATCGGTGAAGAGGTAATCGTAGTTGGACAGGTCGAGGCGGATCGCCAGTATTTTGTCCGCGCTCCACTGCCAGATCGAGGTGTAGGGCGGAATCGCCAGCACCGATTCGGACAGTGAGATTTTCATCACGATCGCAAACGGCACCAGGAAAAACAGCAGCAGCCACAGCGTCGGCGTGCCCGACACCGTCTTGCGCCCGAACGGCATGCGCCGGCGCCAGCGGCGCGCCGGCGGCGGCTCACCACTGCTCGGGGCAGAGGCCGAAAGCGCCGGGCTCGAGCCTTCAGGAGATGGGGTGTTCATGCGTCTCTAACACCCCTGGCTCAGCCAGTCCCGACTACCGGACTTGAGGCATCCCAGCTCACGTAGACGCTCTCCTCCCAGCCAAAGACCTCCTCGGGTTTGCGCGCGCTGTTGGCCTGGTTGACGCGGATCTGGCGGCCGCCATCGAGCTCGATCAGAAAGATCGACAGATCCCCCATGTAGGCGATCTCCTTGACGATGCCGTGGGCCCAGTTGTCGGGGCTTTCCGGCTGGCGGGAGCTGAGCATGATCTTCTCCGGTCGAATCGCGACCCACAGGCGCGCGTCCGGCGGCGCACTCATGCCGTGGTCGATGTGCACGGGCGCCGGCAGTTCCTCGCAACGCACCCGCACGTAATCCGGTTCGTCCTCGATCAGCTGGCCCTCGAACAGATTGACCGAGCCGATGAAGTCAGCGACAAAGCGCGAGGTCGGGAACTCATAGATCTGCCGTGGCGTGCCGATCTGCACGATCTCGCCGCGGTTCATCACGCCGATGCGGGTCGCCAGCGTCATCGCCTCTTCCTGATCGTGCGTCACCACGATGAAGGTCACACCGAGGCGCTGCTGGATGTTCAGCAGCTCGAACTGCGTGTGCTCGCGCAGTTTGCGATCGAGTGCCCCGAGCGGTTCATCGAGCAGCAGCAGCTTGGGCCGCTTCACCAGCGATCGGGCGAGCGCGACGCGCTGGCGCTGGCCACCTGAGAGCTGATGGGGCTTGCGGCCGGCGAACTGGTTCATCTTGACGATATCGAGAATCTCCTGGACCCGCCGGCTGATCTCGGCACGCGCGAGCCCCTCCTGCTCCAGGCCGAAGCCGATGTTCTTCTCCACGCTCATATGCGGAAACAGGGCGTAGGACTGGAACATCATGTTGACCGGACGCTCGTAGGGCGGAATGCCGGCCATGGGCTCCCCGTCAATGTAGATCTCACCGGCCGTGGGTTGCTCGAAGCCCCCGAGCATCCGCAGCAGGGTCGTCTTGCCGCAACCCGAGCCACCGAGCAGGCAGAAGATCTCGCCGCGGTAGATCTTCAGCGACACATTGTTGACCGCAGCGACGCCGCCAAAGCGCTTGGTGATCGCCTCGATGCGCACGTAGGGCTCGGCCTTCAGGTCGTTCCAGGGTTCTCGCTGGTTATCGCGCTGTTCGCTCATCGGGCCTCTGCCTGGCAGGCTGTCGTTCGGTGTCAGCTTACTTGGCGGTCTTGAACCGGGTCCACATCCGGTTCAGCTCGCGCGTGAAATGCTGGCTGTGCGCCACATTGGGGAACAGGTGCTTCTTGGTCTCAGGATCCGGGTAGATACCCGGGTCGTTGGCCACGGCCGGAGCCACCAGCGGGTAGGCCGCCTGGTTGCTGACCGCGTAGTGCATCAGACTGGAGTTGCGCGCGGCAATTTCCGGGCGCATCAGGAAATTGATGAACAGGTGCGCGTTCTTGACATGCAGCGCATCGGCCGGGATCGTCAGCATGTCGAAGAAGGTAATCGAGCCCTCTTTGGGAATATGGTATTTGATGGTGATGCCCTTGCCGGCCTCGCGCGCGCGCGCCGCCGCGATGCCCGCATCGCCGCTCCAGCCCAGCGACAGGCACACTTCGCCGTTCGCCAGGTCTTCGATGTACTTGGAGGAGTTGATGTAGCGGATATAGGGGCGAATCGAGCGCAGCACCTGCTCGGCCGCCTTCAGATCCTCCAGCGATTCGCTGCCGGGATTGCGGCCCAGATACAGCAACACCGTACCCACGACCTCATCGGGTGCATCAAGCAGCGTCACGCCGCAGTTCTGGAAATGCCTGACCACCGCCGGGTCATAGAACATGCCAAAGCTGTCCACCGGCGCATTGGGCATCTGGGCGTTGATCATCGCCTCGTTGTAGGCGACACCGTCGGTACCCCAGAAATAATCGACCGCGTATTGATTGCCCGGATCATTGGGCGCGATCAGTTTCATGATCTCCGGGTCCATGTTCTTCAGATTCGGAAGCAGTGACTTGTCGAGCTTCTGAAAGACCCCGGCGATGATCTGACGCTGCATGAAGGAGGCTGAGGGCACTACCACGTCGTAGCCCGTATTACCGGCCAGCAGCTTGGTCTCAAGCACCTCGTTGGAATCGAAGACATCGTAGTTGACGGTGATGCCGTATTCCTTTTCGAACTCGCTCAGCACGTCCGGGGCAATGTAGTCGGTCCAGTTGTAGACGTTCAGGACGTTCTGGGGCTGCGCCTGCTCGGTGCAGGAAGCCAGCAGCCAGCCCAGGAACGGGACCGCAATCAGCTGTGCGAGGGCACGCAGACGCTTGGACAAATCCTGCTCCCCTGTTGATTCGTCAAGGCTGGCTAAGGCACGGGACGCCCATCAGGTGGGCGTCCCCTGAGTCTAATATACCAGCCACTTATGCCGCTCGCGGTCCGCGCAGGCGCGCTAGACGTTCAGCAGCAGGTGCTCGCGCTCCCAGGAACTGATGACCTGGAGAAAGACTTCATATTCGGCCTGTTTGACCAGCGTATAGGCGGCCACGAAGGGCTCGCCGAGCAGCGTCACCAGGGGTTCGCAGTCCCGCAGGCGGCTCAAGGCTTCATCGAGCGAACGGGGTAGCGCAAAGGGCATTTCGTGGGCGCTGCCAGTCACCGGTTCAGTCGGCTGCAGACCCTCTGTCATGCCCAGATACCCGCAGGCGAGTGAGGTCGCCAGGGCGATATAGGGATTGGCATCGGCCCCGCCCAGACGATTCTCGACGCGCCGCGCCTCGGGACTGGAGAACGGCACCCGCAGGCCTGCCGTCCGGTTGTCGTAACCCCACTGCACGTTGATCGG
>Ga0181537_10002944_pt1 | contig 14793 bp, 13 predicted proteins | sample PEATcosm2014_Bin_39_FD_119765 | JGI IMG/M metagenome (GOLD analysis project Ga0181537, IMG submission 119765) | Peatland microbial communities from MTU Mesocosm Facility, Houghton, MI, USA - PEATcosm2014_Bin23_10_metaG | ecosystem: Environmental > Terrestrial > Soil > Wetlands > Peat | place... | reverse complement strand
GTCAGCAGCGCGGTATTCTGCAGGCTTGCGTGGCGGATCACCGGATTGCCTTTCAACGCCGATTCGTCTTCTCCGATAGCCGATTGATCGACGTTTGAAAAAACCTCTGCACCGGAATCGAATTCGCGAACGCGAGCTTCGATGTTCAACCCCACATCGAAATACTGAAATTGGGTCGGTGCACCGCTAAGGCTCGTTCCCGATGGGACAGGAACTCTGCTGCCAAGCTTCAGCTCCGCGGGTCTCGAATCCGGATTGACGGTTAAGGAAAAATGCTGCGTCCCAAGATGCTTGGAACCATCCAGTTCCGTAATCGTATACGTGAGCCGATACGTTCTCGGCGCTCCCTCGGTGCTTGCTTTGCTCGCCGTCGGTGCGGATGCTTCCGCCTGCGCCCACACCCGTTGACCGCCGCTCATCAATGCCAATGCGACTCCCAGAACCCCAACCGCCAGTCTCATCTTTCTTCTCCCCCTTCTTTTGGCTTTCAAATTCATTCGCGATCTCCCTTGATCGATTGCTCGACGAATTCCTGAAACTTTGCCTCACTCTGCGCCTCTTGCTTCGCGCGTATCTCCGGATTCAGCATCGCTATCTGCTCCGGGGCTTCCGTCTCAACCATGCGCAGCAGAAGCCTCTCTTGCTGCGTCAACGGCGCTTGCGGTGCCGGGTGGTTCATAGCGCGCATCTCGCTGGTACTCGCTGCATCGGCAGTGCCCCTCAATCGCGTTTTTCGGCTGTACGATTTGGCTTTCTCCGGCGCAGTTTGAACATGGGTATGAAGTGCTTCTCCTTCTCCCGCCTTTGCCCGCCCCGCGACCGCCATTGTTCCCGTGGAAACAGAATGCCCCTCTAACTGCCGAGGGGCTGTCACATACCGATGCCCGGCCACAATCACCAGCAACACGGCAATCATGCCCGCAAATGCAACGCGCCATACCCGAGCCGTAAGCCAAGCCGGGTTCCAACCGCGCGCTTTCGATGCGGCCAGCCCCGATGCGTGAGTCTCAAGAGCGTCCACAATGCGGCGCTCCATTCCGTCCGGAGCTTCAGCATCTCGCAGTCCCGCCAACACTCTCTGGATGGCCTCATCGGAATCCCTAATCATTCGCCCACCCTCCCTGCCAGCCGTCCGCGCAGCCGCGTTCGTGCCCGAAACAACAACGCTCGAACAGCGGAATCGCTTCTTCCCAGCACTTCTGCAATCTCTCCCGTTCCCAACTCCTCGATAGCGGAAAGCAGCAAGACGTGCCGTTCCCCTTTCGGCAATCGCTCCATTTCGCGTAACACCAGACTCATGCGCTGTGTCTGCTCCAGCATCTCGTCTGCCGTAACGCTGCTCGCAGTAAGGTTCTCTGCAAAGCTTTCGTCAAACTGTTCCGGCCGAATGCGCCGCCTGCGATCCAGAGCGAGATTCCACGCAATCCGAACCAGCCACACGCGCATATCTCGAATGGCCGGCAAAGACTGCCTGCGCTCGATCACCCGCACGAACAGGTCCTGAACAACATCTTCAGCCTCACCCCGGCTCCGCAGAACTGAGTGGGCAACCCGGAATAGAAGCGCCGAGTAAGTCTCCACCAGTGCCGCGATCTCCGTCTCCAGACGAGCGCTCTCCATGGATATCGAGGCCAGGCTGTATCCCTCAACCGACGCCATAAGTCCCTTCTATTCGGAAAGACGCCCAAGGCTGACGATTGCTCGACAATATTTTTGAGGAGAGGCTCGTTTCGTCGCGAGCCTTGAACTGCAACCGGCTCGCGTCCCGATCAATTCGAGATTGAAAGCACCTTGCGAAGCCGCCATGAAACCGCGGCCAATACACCCAACGCCGCACTCCAAACTGCGAGCAAAATGTCCACGACCCACATGGGCGTTTCACCCACCCGCTTCAAAAGAAATGGCAGAAAATTCCAGCAAGTAAGGTGAACATAGTCCCACGGATCCTCGGCCATTGCCGGGGTGTTCAACCCCCATGCATCCATCTTTCCCAGCGCGAATGCGGTAATGTTCTCAAGGCGCAGCCCAATCACGAATGTCGGGTGCCCCAGCGTCTCCATTTGGTAAATCTCAATCGGCAGCCAGAACGCGAGAGACGCAACCTGTGCGATAGCGCTCCCGGCCATAAGCACAACGCCCGCGATCCATACCGTCATGCTCATATTCTTTCGCTGACACAACAACAATGGAACAGCCAACAGCGCCGCAAGCTCAACGCTGGTTGAAACGTACCGGTCGCCCCATGCAAAATCCCCCGCCCACACGGTATATCGCGCGTAGAAGCACAAGTAAGCCAGCAGCATCAGGAACCCCGAAATCGTATACGCCTTGACTGCGGGGCTGAATCGTTTCCAGGCCACGATGACCAGCAGAATCATCAGAACAATCAGCGGATCGAATAAGAAGATCGACTTCTCCGGGGTAAAAAGAGCTCCAAAGAATCCAATGTGGAGTGGAGTGTCGAATGGATAGCTCGCAGGCAAGGATGGATCGCGCAGCTTTTGTTCCACTGTTACCAGGCCGATGTAGGTATTGAAGAAAGACCCGAATCGATAGAACTGATAGAGGCGATCCAGAAATCCGAAGAAAAGATACACCGGAAGTGCAATCACGGCATAGGCACGGCAGCGGATCCAGAGCGCCCGTCCGCGGTTCCCCTCAAACCACAGCGCGAGCAGAATAAACAAGCATCCGGCCAGCAAGTCCAAACCGGTCGTGAGACGTGTGAGCAGATTCAGCCCCAATGCTGACGAGCCAATGATCAGTGCGCGGCGGCTCCCCGTCTGTAACCACTCGTATTGAAAACAAAATCCAGCAAGGGTCAGTAGGCAGATATAGTTGTTCTCCTGCATATTCTGCGTGTAATGCAAATGAGTTGTCAGGAGCAGAAAAGCAAGGGTTCCCGCAACGGCCTGCCGTGTACCAAATTTCAATTCGCGCAGAAAACGGAAGCAGACCAACGCGGTCAGCACATTAACGAAAATATTCGTGAAGTAACTGACAAAAATATTGCGCACGCTAGGATCGTTGCCACTGTAGCTCGCAAAGACAGGAAGCTCCTCAAGCAACGTTCCACCCACGTCGGCGGGAAGCATCAACATTGATTGCCCGATCCCAAACCAGCTCTGTATCTTTCCGCCGCGACCCTTGACGCCGAAGTCGGGATACTCATTCGGAAACACCGGCGGCTCCGAAGTCCACAATGAATGCGCCGCCTGAAGCCGATACTGCGTATCCGACGTGCCCAGCTCACCCGATTGCACAACGAAGGCAATCAGTCCCGCCGCAAGGGCCAGCAGGAAAAGCGGATCGCGAAACCAGCGTCGAAGTGCGTGAATCATTTTCTGCATGGCAGGGCGAACGAAGCAGATCGGGCGTGCCTTAATCTCTGTTCATTTTACTATCGCCGCAACTGCCGCATCCGGTTGAGCGGCCGGTGTTTCGCCGCCTCGCATCTCCACTACATCCGCATGGGTAGCCTCAGCGGCGATACGGCGGTCGGTATAGACGCGCGACTCGCCAAAATGAACTTCGGCGGTGAACCCCGCGCCGCCTAAAGCTCTCCACAGGTGGGGCAGAAACGCTTCGTCGCCAAACCAGCAAAGCTCTCGCTCTGGTGCGCCGTCATCGGGCACATAGCGGATTGCGGCTGCCGTCACCGGGGACCCTGTATCGATCGCAGGCGCAAAAAGACGGGATCGAAAGCGCAGCAATTTGCTGCCATCGGTGCTCGTGCCTTCGGGAAAAAGAACCACCATCACCGGCAAGTCGAGCCTCTCGCGAATCTCCTTCGACACCTTCTCCGCACTTTCGCGGCTGGATCGCTCAAGATAGATCGTTCCTCCAGTACGGGACATCCATCCGAAGAAAGGCCAACGCGAAATTTCGGACTTGGAAACAAAAAAGCAGGGCAGCACAGTACCGAGAATGAGGATATCGAGGTAGCTGAGATGGTTCGAGACCAGGAGGCCTCGCTCCGGTATCTGGCCAATCACCTTGAAACGAATGCCGAGAGCAGGCAGGAGTTGCCTTCCAGCGTCCCGCCCCCACTGGGCGCGGCGTACCAGCGTCATTGGACCGCGCAGACGGTAAAGCCAAAGCCTGGGCAGGCAAAGGGCCAGAACTGACGCGAGCGTTACTGAGCGGCGGATTGCGCGAAGAATCACAGTGTGAGCGGAGCCAGAAAGCGGTTCCGTGCCGAGGACGAAACCAGCTTCAAATCGAGAAACGTCAGAAAGTCAATCGTACCAAACTCCCTGTCCCATGCCGGCGGACCGCCGATACGGCAGCCAATAGCGAGGTAGGTCTTCAGCAGTTTGGGAATCTTGATAGGAACCGGGGCCTCTTCTGAGACGGTCCGCACCGCGTCTACCATCCCCGTCGCCGGTCGGCCGTCGCCGTCCACATGTTCGGTGGAACAGCCGTAGGCTGCGGTCGGCACGGTTTCAAACTCGCGCGAGACCAGATAGTGCTCAAGCTGACGGTACATCTGCCAGCCCTCCGCCGGATCGGTTGAATTGATCGAGGAACAACCTATCAGATAACGAAGACCCATATCGGTAGCATACTGCGCAATCCCTCGCCAAAGCAGCGTCAGTACCTCCGGAGTGCGGTGCTCGCGATCGATCGAAGCTCGGCCCAGTTCCAGGATTTCCGCCCTCAGTGGCTCATAGGGGGCGAAATTGAATTCCTGCTCGGAATAATATCCAAGGTTGCGCTCGGCGTTGCTGCCCGACTGCATCCGGTATGTGCCCACGATCCGCTTTGCCGGGTTATCCTCCTGTTTGTCCTCTACAAGAAGATGCTCGCAAACCGCGTCAAATCGATCGGTGTCCAAACCCGTCCGGTAGGAGCTTTCCAGCCCCTCTCCCAATTCGATATTGAAGACCTTGAATCGCAACCGGCACGCTGCATCGCGATCCGCTGCGGTTTCCGCCAGCCGCAGACGATAGCGGCCAACCTCCGCATGAATTCTCGGAGAATGCGGGACCGAAGACTGGAATGGGGACAGGGACGGGGCAAGAGTTGGTAGAGAAAGCTCCACAAGAGGGGTCGAATCAAGTGCGAGTTTCACCGGAACCCTCTGCCGACCTTGCGCGATCACAAGAGTAGTATCCGCCAAAGAGTGTAAAAGGACCGTGAACCTGGTGCAAACGCGGTGCGAATACTTTCTTCAATCTGTAGCCCTGCAGTAACAGAAAGGGCTCTCCACAGTGAGAGCCCCCAGTTACCTTCGTCGGCCACTGTCGTAAGCGCCTGATCGGTAAGCACGTTCGCGAGTTCTAACAGCACCCGCCGGCGATGGATGGGATGACCAACACCTCGTCACCTTCTTTGAAGCTGTATTTCTCGTTGCCCAAAAAGCGAATATCCTCTTCATTCACATAAAAGTTGATGAAGCGGCGTATCTGCCCATCCTCGCCCCGCAGATGCTGCCGAAGAGCCGGAAAGCGCCCTTCTATCTCCGTGACCAGTTCCGGTAGATTGGCTGCCGTACTGGCGATTTCCCTCACATTGTTGGTGTGCTTCTGGAACGCATTTGGCAAAAGGACCCTAACGGACATAACTTTCTCCTACCTGGCTCAATACCCGGTTCACCGCATTGCGCTCTTCGACAAAGTTCTCGAAGTCGGTTAATCGCGGACGGATAGCCTGGTTCTGTTCATATGCGCCCTGCAACACATCGGTTGTCTTCAGTCCATTCCCGGTAATGCAGGTCACCGTAAGTTCGTCGTGCCGAATGCGGCCATGGGCATACAACCGCGCGGTCACAGCCGTGGTCACACCGCCGGCTGTCTCGGTGAAAATGCCCTCAGTCTCCGCCAGTTCCTGAATAGCCGACACGATTTCCACATCCGATACATCTTCAGCCCAGCCTCCCGAGGAACGTATGGCGCGGGAAGCATAGGTGCCGTCCGCCGGGTTGCCGATCGCCAGCGAACGCGCGATGGTGTTGGGACGCTGAGGTTCAATGACGTCTGTCCCGTTCTTTACTGCGGTCGAAATGGGCGAGCACCCGGTAGCCTGCGCTCCAAAGAAACGCACCGGCTTGTCCTCCACCAATCCAAGCGCAATCAGTTCGCTGAAAGCCTTGCGGATCTTGGTAATCAGAGAACCACCCGCCATCGGACAAACGATGTTGTCGGGTAGCCGCCAGCCAAGTTGCTCGGCGATTTCAAAGCCAACCGTCTTCGACCCTTCCGCGTAGTAGGGGCGCAAGTTGACATTCACAAAGCCCCAGTTGTAACGGTCGGCAATCTGCGAGCAAAGCCGGTTCACGTGGTCATAGTTGCCGTCGACGCGCACCAGCGTTGCCCCGTAAACCTGGGTGTTCAGAATCTTGGCCTGCTCCAGGTCGGCCGGGACAAGGATGAAGGTCTTCAACCCAAGCTGTGCGGCCTGCGCGGCCACTGCATTGGCGAGATTCCCCGTGGAAGAGCACCCGACGGTATCGAATCCGAATGCCTGGGCGTTGGCCAGCGCCACGGCAACCACCCGATCCTTGAAGCTGAGTGTGGGCATGCAAACGGCGTCATTCTTGATGTAGAGATTGCCGGCCCCGATGCGCGCGGCCAGCCTCGGTGCCTGCACTAGAGGCGTCAAACCCGCCGGCGTCCGTGGCTCATAGCTGTCGGGAACCGGCAGCAGCGCGCGATAACGCCACATGTTCAGCGGTCCCTTAGTGATGGCTTCGCGGGTGAAGCGGGTGCGGGCGTACTCAAGGTCGAACGTGACCTCGAGCGGGGAAAAACACTCATCACAGATGGAAAGCGGTTGAATCCCGTAGGATTTGCCGCATTCCCGACATCGCAACTCGTAAGCAGTCGTCACTCTTCCCTCGCATACGCGAGAGTGCCCTGAAGTATACGAGCGTGTGACTGGCTCTAGAAGAGCGAACGTGAAATGACTCGAAGTACCCTGCGAGCCGCCTCGGCAAAGAGTGCTGAAGCGACCCCCGAATCTCATGTTCCCCGCCGTAGCGGGCAAGAGTTGACACCATACTCCCGTCTTGCGCGGGCAGGTTGTCGTGGCGTCACAGGGCTCGTCCCTCAGCCACTCTGCATGAAACTCAGGCTTGCCCTTTGGGGGCAAACTTGAATGATTCGGTTGTATCACAAGGGCAACCCGTGCGCAAGTAGGTTTGCAGCGAACGGTGCGGAAATGTCCCTGATTGCTTGATATCCGCGGTCAGACGGCGCTCATCGATCACAGGACTGATAAACGCGGTCCAAATCGTCGAGGACATGATACATTCTGGCTGAATCCTTTTCTGAAGAATTGAGTGGAACGTAGGGAGGGAGCAATGAGGGTTTCAATCCGGCCAATTCCACTGCTCATCGTGATTGCACTGGTTCTGCCTTTAGGCGCCAGCGGCCAGGGGGACACCGGGGCCAACCATGCGCCGGCCGAGTCTGTGGCGGACTTTGTGGCCAAGTTGAATCTGAGCCAGAAACAGCAGTTCGATGACGCAAGAAATGCCTGGCAGCAAAAGCGCTTTGCTGACTGCCTGGCAATCTACAAGCTGCTGTTGAAGGACCTTCCTGGGGATCCAATTTTATTGAAATTTGTCAGCCAGGCAACTATCGAAACTGGAGATCCGAGGTCTGCCGCAGAAACACTCAAGCCGATTTCTCATGCCGATCCTGGAGACTGGCAGGCTGCCGTCCTGCTCGCTCGCGCCTGTGCCGAGTCCGGTGATATTCCCTGCCGCGACGCGGAAATCGCCCATGTGGCCACTTTGCATGACCAGGGCATCATTCCAGCCCAATTTCGCGAATTTCCCGTGGAACGAGTCAAAGTTGGCGACAAGACCTTGCTGATCAACAAGTCGATTGTCCCTTGGGGTTACTACAAGGTCAGCGCAGTGGGAGATGTCAAAGACAGCACCGGGAAGTTGCTCTTGACCATCTCGCTTGAGAGCAGCGACTTCGATCAAACGCCTTTTGCCAAGGAACACCCCGACGATGCCGCAAAGGGAATCCGCCGATTCAGCCTGGATGCGTATCAGGAAACCGGGCTCAATAGCAGCGGTCAGAGAACTCAGACGCATTACACATTCAAGTTCTTTACCGGCCAACCGGACTACGGAACGATTCGGGAAGAGTTCATCAATGTCGCCAACGGGAAAAGTTCTCCCGTCAGTAGCCGATCCGGCCTGGTGGTTCCCTGAGCGATTTTCAATTCGGCCGAAGTCAATCGATCAATTGCTGTAGATCCGCACGTAGTTCACCACCATCTGTGACGGAAATACCGTGCCGGAGGTGGCGCTTGGGTAGCCGGGCCAGGTCCCGCCAACTGCAAGGTTCAACAGGATAAACTGAGGGCCCTGGTCGAACGGCCATGTTCCCCCACCAGGGGAAGCCGGCGTGAAGGTCTCGTAGGGCGCCGCGGAGTTGTCGACGTAATACTGAACCTGTCCCCTGGACCAGATCATGCCGTATTTGTGCACCGAGGCAGCCGAGAATCCGGTCGTAGTATACGGAGTGCCGCCGTTCAGGCCCGTTCCATGAATCGATGACTGCGCCCAGTCGTACCCCGGCCCGGCACCGGGGCCCCCGCCGAACGGCGGGTTGCTACCGTCGATATGCTCCATGATGTCGGCCTCGCCGCAAGCCGGCCAGGGGTTCGTAGCGATGTTGTTCCCCAACAACCAGAAGGCTGGCCACATTCCGTATGATTCGGGTACCGTGATACTAGCCTCGATCCGTCCATATTGGAAGCTGAACAACCCTTCGCTCTTTAACCGGGCTGAGGTAAAGTCTCCTGGGGCGTACCCGTTTGGAGTCGTCTGCTGGGCCACAATGTACAGAGAGCCGCCAGGTGCCACGTATGCATTCGGACTTGACGGATTGCAAGGCGCAACAGAGGATCCCCAGGCGCAGTAGTTCTCCCACTCGCTGTTGCCGCAGCAGGCTACCCCAGTATCGTAAGTCCATATCGCCGGATTCGGCTGCGCGTTGGTGGTGCCTGTATTCGAGAACTCATCGGACCACACCAGCGTCCCCGACGCAATGTTCGGCGCAAACGTCTTGGTGGCCACACTCGACGCAGTGTCCCCCGACGCTGCGGCAATGGCATTGACCGTGAGGTTGCTGGCTACGAGGAACGGCGCCGTGTAGATCTGCGATGACGTCGTCGGCGTCGAGCCATCCAATGTGTAATAAATCGTCGCGCCGGAGGTTGTGGTCGCCAGGCTCACAATCACCGCGCCGTTCTGCGCGCCGTTGTTTGTGGATGGAGTGATCGTAGGCGCAACCGCCGCCGGAGCCGGAGTAGGCGTTGGGTTCGGAGCCGGGCTTGAACTTGAGCCTCCGCCGCCGCACCCACACATCAAAACACCTGATAAAAGTACCGCTGAAAGCATCTCCGCTCCTGTTCGCATCTTGGCATCCCCCTTCTTGCTGCGGTGTGAGTTCCGCTCAAACCGCCGCACCAATGAGAACACCGCTGCAATCCATACGTCAATCGCTGGAACAGGAGAAGGTACCTCCGCCAATCCGCCAGCCAAACCAGCGCGGAGGTGCACATTGCGTTGGAGAGTTGAACCTGCGCATTGCGAAATCAAGACCTGCAAAAAAACGAACGGCCGGAAGAATCATATGCCGTTAAGCACATGCCCGCGGCCGTTCAAGGAGGACACATGAACTCATTCGCCTTGAGTCCACTGTTGCACACTGGTGGATAGTTCCACGCAAACGCGGCCCGCGCTTCGCCTCTCGTATCCCAATTTGGCACAGCTTCTCTGGCAGGTATCATTCAGGAACCGCAGGTAAATGCTCCTGAAAAGCCCGCCGCAAGCGAGGGCTGTCTCCCTGTTCCACGGCACGCTCCACGCGCCCGCGAAGTTCGACATTCGGCGCAATCCGGCCAATGGCTTCGATAGCCGCCTCAGCCTCGCGCGCATCCCGCTCAATCAGCGAGACAAGCAGCTCCATCGCTTCCGGCAAACGAGTCAGTGCGATGGCACTCAGCAGGACCGCGCGAAACCACTCATCGGCGCCTTCGCGCAGACGCGATTCCAGAACCGCCAGCGCCTCAGGCGTCCGCAGTCCTGCCAGCGCATACGCGGCTTCAGCGGCCAGATCGTCCCCAGCCTTGAGGTTCTGAGCGACCAGCGGAATAGCCGGCGCGCCCTCCAGCGACAACAGCGCCGCATAAACTTCACCCAGCACCTCCGGCTCGTCGCTCCCCAGCAGCGCGCGCAATCGCAGTAGAAGCAAAGCGCTCACCCCGCCGACGTTTCCAATGGCCCGCGCCGCATCCATGCGCACAGTCTTGTCCTCGTCTGTCAGCGGCTCCAGTAGCAGCGTCAACAAATCTGAATCAGAAATACCAGCGCAGTCCACCAGCGCATGTGTGCACGTCCCGCGCAGCGCTCCGGCCGAATCCACAGGCGCACCAAAGCTCGGTTCCATCTGGTGATGCCGCATCCCGCGCAGGTAGGTGTCCTTACTGCGATGTCCCAGCTTCACCAGCGCCTTCGCCAGCGCCTCCTTGGCCCAGCACTTCGGGTCAGTCTTCGCAGCATCCACAAAAAACCGATCGAACGCCGCCAGCACATCCGGCAGCAGCGCAACCAACTCCGCGTCGGCCACCAGCTTGGCAGCTTTTGAAACAATAAAGTTGTTCCGGTGCCCAAGCGCCTTGCGCAACTCCTCGGTCTGTGAAGCATCCGGACCAGATCCCGCTCTAAGCGATTCGGAGAGCGCTTCCACAACCGCAAGCTCCTTTTCGAATCCTCTGGAAGAGGTGTTTCGTTGCGCCGGCTCGCTGGTTCGTTTCGCGTTCATTCGATCGTTTCGCTTGCTACTAATAGTGTTCGTAATTCAAGTTAGGCCCCAGCCATCGCTCCAATTCGCTCAGGCTCATTCCCTCGCGATCGGCATAGTCGGCAACCTGGTCCCGATCGATTCACTCACCCCAAGCGCCAGTGCAGCGGGCAGAATTCGGCGAGCCGTGCGAAGTCCCGCGCGTTCCCGGTGATGACTTCAATGCCACATCGCGCCGCGCTCGTCCCGATGAGCGCATCGTTGGTCAGTCGCGGGCGGCCGATGCTCCCGTAGCCGTACTTGTTCCCGATGCGGTTGAGGACTTGTCCTGTCCTGGTCCAGTCGCGGTGGTTCGGAACCAGCAACCGGTTCGCCCGCTCAAACTCCTGCTCGATCTTCTTGACAATCCGATGGTCTCGGAAACTTACTCCAGCGTACAGCTCTTCCAGCACCACCGAGGATCCCCAGATGGGTGCCGGGCCCAGCCAGCGAAGCAAAGTGAGACCGGTCACCCCCTCCTCGCGGAGCGACCGGATATAAATCGATGAGTCGAAAAGGACTTTCACACGTTACTCGCCCAGTACGCCCTCGCCTAGCGCACCGAAGACATCCTGAATCTCGATGCCACTGCGGAAAAACTCCTCGTGCGCCCCACGCACCATCCGGTCTCGCTCCTCTTCGGCAATCGCCAGATCGAGCGCGCGTTCCACAGTCTCGGTCTCCGTCGGCGCACCCAGCAACTTCTGCGCGCGCTTCAGCTTCGCCGCGTCAAGACGGAAATGCTTGTGAACCACCACCGCCCTTGGCGTTTCCATATCACCCTCCGACGGCTCATCTTACCACGAATGTGTACAAACACTGGAACTATGTACACACTTCCCAACGCCCAGGCTCAAAACCATCACGGAAAGGTCTTCGTGCGTGGGCTGAATACTTCGCTTCCGAAAGCAGGGCGTCTGGGTCACACGCTCTCACGCCGGCTCGTAATTCAAGTTAGGCCCCAGCCATCGCTCAACTTCGGCCACGCTCATTCCTTTGCGCTCGGCATAGTCGGCAACCTGATCCCGATCGATTTTCCCCAGCGAAAAATACTTCGCTTCCGGATGCGCAAAGTAAAGTCCGCTCACGCTCGACCCCGGCCACATCGCAAATGACTCGGTAATCAGCATACCGGTATTCGCCTCAACATCGAGCAATCGCCACAGCGTGCCCTTCTCCGTGTGATCCGGACACGCCGGATATCCCGCTGCCGGCCGTATCCCCCGATATTTTTCATGGATGAGCTCGTCGACGCTCAACCCTTCCGCACGCCCATAGCCCCACTCATCCCGCACCCGCTTGTGCAGACACTCTGCGAATGCCTCTGCCAGCCGATCTGCAATAGCCTCCGCCATGATCGCGTTGTAGTCGTCGTGCTCCGCTCTGAATCTGTCGCACAGCGCCTTCAGCCCGATCCCGCTCGTCACCGCGAAGGCCCCGATAGAATCGCGCATCCCTGTTTCCTTCGGCGCAATAAAGTCAGCCAGCGACCGGCACGGCTCCCGCTCCTCCTTGCTCATCTGCTGGCGAAGAAAGTGGAACCGCCCCAGTTCTTCTTCATACCAATCGTCCGTGAACAAAGCAACATCGTCGCCGACCGAGCTGGCGTGAAAGAATCCGTAAACCCCGCGCGCCGTGATCAGTTTCTCTTCGATAATCTTGTCCAGAAGAACATTAGCCTCGGTAAAAATCTGCCGCGCCTGCGCACCCTGCCTCTCATCGTCGAGAATGCGCGGATAAACGCCCTTCAATTCCCACGCATGAAAGAACGGTGTCCAGTCAATGAATTCGCGCAGTGTCGCAAGCGGAAAGTCATCCAACGCACGCACGCCGGTAAACTCAGGCTTGGCCAAGTCTTCCTCGCGCCATTCGATCTGCGTGCGCCTCTTCCGCGCCGTCTCAAGCGACACAAGCTTCGGGCGCGGCGCGGAGTAGGCCTTGCGCAGTCTCGCGTAGTCGGCTTCATGCCGCGCCACAAAATCTTCTCTGCCATCGTCGCTCAGAAGGCTTGTCGTCACCGGCACAGCGCGGCTCGCATCCAGTACGTGGACCACCGGCTCACTGTAGTGCGGCGCAATCTTGACAGCGGTGTGCACGCGGCTCGTGGTTGCGCCCCCAATCAGCAGCGGAAGCTTGAATCCCTGCCGCTCCATCTCGCGCGCGACGTGAACCATCTCGTCCAGAGACGGCGTAATCAATCCGCTCAGTCCGATCATGTCCGCCTTCTCCGCCTTCGCGCGCTCCAGTATCTTTTCGCAGGGGACCATCACCCCCAGGTCGATCACATCGTAGTTGTTGCAGGCCAGCACCACGCCCACAATGTTCTTGCCAATGTCGTGCACGTCGCCCTTCACGGTCGCCAGCAGAATCTTTCCCTGCGCCTTCACCACCTCGCCGGCAGCAACGGACGCAGCCTTCTCCGCCTCCATAAACGGCGTCAGGTGCGCCACAGCCTTCTTCATCACTCGCGCCGATTTCACCACCTGCGGCAGAAACATCTTGCCTGCTCCAAACAGATCGCCAACAACGCTCATCCCCGCCATCAGCGGGCCTTCAATCACCAACAGAGGACGGCCCAGCTTGACTCTCGCCTCCTCGGCATCGATCTCGATATATGCATCGATTCCCTTAACCAGTGCGTGAGAAAGCCGCTCCTCCACCGTCCCGTTGCGCCACTCCTCCGCCTTCTTTTCACTCACCACCGCGCTTGTGCCCTTGAGCGTTTCGCCCAACTCCACCAGCCGCTCCGTCGCGTCCGCACGCCGATTCAGCAGCACGTCCTCAACCAGCACCTTCAGCTCTGGCTCAATCTCCTCGTAAACCTCCAGCATGCCCGCATTCACGATGCCCATATCCATGCCCGCAGCAATAGCGTGATACAGAAACGCGGAGTGCATCGCCTCGCGCACCTTGTTATTGCCCCGAAAACTGAATGAAATATTCGAAACGCCGCCGCTCACCTTCGCATGAGGCAGGTTGGCCTTTATCCAGCGCGTCGCGTTGATAAAGTCCACCGCGTAGTTGTTGTGCTCCTCCATGCCTGTAGCCACGGTGAGAATATTCGGATCGAAGATGATGTCCTCGGGCGGAAATCCAACCTCGTCCACCAGAATTCTGTAAGCTCGTTCGCAGATACGAATCTTCTCTTCGTATGTTGCGGCCTGGCCCTTTTCATCGAAGGCCATCACCACTGCTGCAGCGCCGTACTTCAGTACATGCGCCGCGTGCTGGCGAAACTTCTGCTCGCCTTCTTTCAGTGATATCGAGTTGACAATCCCCTTGCCCTGTATGCACTTCAGCCCCGCCTCAATCACTTCCCATTTCGACGAGTCCACCATGAAAGGCACTTTCGTGACCTCCGGTTCGCTTCCCAGCAATTGCAGGAACCGCGTCATGGCCACAACGCCATCGATCATGCCCTCGTCCATGCAGATGTCCAGAATGTTCGCGCCATTCTCCACCTGCTGACGGGCCACGCTGACCGCTTCCTCGAATTTGCCTTCCTTCACCAGCCGTGCGAACTTCGGCGATCCGGCCACATTGGTCCGCTCGCCGATCATGATGAAGACGCCCGCCTGCTGTGTGAACGGCTGTGAACCAGAAAGGCGAAGCGGCTTAAACGTCGGAGTCTCGCTCACGCCGCAACCTCTACTGCCTTGCCGATCTCCCGCGGTGCCAGACCTTCCAGTTCCTTCGCAATCGCCGCGATGTGTTCAGGCGTGTTGCCGCAGCAGCCCCCTGCAATATTGATCAGCCCCGCCCGCGCAAATTCGCCCAGATACCGCGCCATATCCTCCGGTCCCAGGTCAAACCCTGTCGGCGAAAGTGGATTCGGCAAACCCGCATTCGGATAGCACGAAATCGCCACATCCGCCTTCTCTGAAAGCTCGGATAGAAACGGAAACATCAGATCGGGACCGAGCGAGCAATTCAGTCCCACCGAAAGCGGTTTCACGTGCCGCACCGCGTTCCAGAAAGCCTCCGT
>Ga0181537_10002943_pt1 | contig 14793 bp, 10 predicted proteins | sample PEATcosm2014_Bin_39_FD_119765 | JGI IMG/M metagenome (GOLD analysis project Ga0181537, IMG submission 119765) | Peatland microbial communities from MTU Mesocosm Facility, Houghton, MI, USA - PEATcosm2014_Bin23_10_metaG | ecosystem: Environmental > Terrestrial > Soil > Wetlands > Peat | place... | reverse complement strand
CCGCTGATGAGTTCGGCGTAGTAGGCTCCCATTTCCCGCACCAAGCTCGCCACCAGCTTGTGGAAGAAGGGCTGGGTTTGCCCCAACTTATAGCCGTGGCGAATCGCGCGACGGATGATGCGCCGCAAAACGTAACCACGGCCCTCGTTCGACGGAACCACGCCATCGATGATCAAGAACGTGCAGGCCCGGATGTGATCGGCGATGACACGCAAGCTCGATGACTCAAGATCGTGTGTCCCCGTGACTTCTGCGGCCGATCGGATCAGCGACTTGAACAAGTCGATGTCGTAGTTACTGTGCACGCCTTGCATGACCGCGGCGACGCGCTCCAAACCCATGCCGGTGTCGACCGACGGCTTCGGCAGCGGCACCAATACGCCATCCGACGATCGGTCGTATTGCATGAATACCAGATTCCAGATCTCAACGAAGCGGTCGCCGTCCTCGTCCGGCGTGCCCGGCGGTCCGCCGGCGATTTCCGCACCGTGATCGTAGAAAATTTCCGTGCACGGTCCGCACGGTCCGGTTTCTCCCATGGACCAGAAATTCGATTGCTCGCCCATGCGCGTACAGCGCGTGGGATCGATGCCCATTTCCTCGCTCCAGATCCGCGCTGCTTCGTCGTCCTCCTTGAATACTGTCACCCACAGCCGGTCTTTGGGAATCCCCAGGGTGCCGGTGACGAAGTTCCATGCAAAATGGATGGCTTCGCGCTTGAAGTAGTCGCCGAAGCTGAAGTTGCCCAGCATCTCGAAAAAGGTGTGATGCCGGGCCGTATAGCCGACATTTTCCAAGTCGTTGTGCTTGCCGCCGGCGCGCACGCAGCGTTGCGCAGTGGCGGCTCGGGAATAATCGCGCACTTCCTTCCCCAGGAATAAATCCTTGAACTGGACCATGCCGGCGTTGGTGAACAGCAGCGTCGGATCGTTCCCGGGCACCAGCGAGCTCGACGGCAGCACCGTGTGTCCGTTCTTGCGGAAGAATTCCAGGAAGCTTCCCCGGATTTCCGAGCTCGTCATCGATTTCAATCTAGCGTCGCGTTTCATGTTTCTTCGGTTGCTGAATCCAGGTCAATATCAAATCCTAAGGCCGTTCGTATCTGCGCGCTCGTGAATCCTCGGTAACCCAAGAACCGCGACTGGCGCTGCTTGTCCGCGTAGCCAATGGGCATTCCCACGCCGAATTTCTTCTGTCGGACCTTCCGCAGCTGCACAATCCAGTCGGGAAAGGCGTCCAGGCACTCCTCGACCAGGCTCCCTTCCAGCCCGTGGCGCCGCAACTCGGCGCGCACGCGCAGCGGCCCCTGGCCCCGCGCGGCGTGATAGGCGACGAAGTTCTCGGTGTAGCGCCGATCGTCGAGCAGTCCCTCGGCACGCAGCGCGTCGAGCAGCGGCACAACGACAGCCGCATCGTAACCTTTCTCGAGCAGCTTGCGCCGTAAATCCTCGGCGCCATGGTCGCGCCGCGCGAGCGCGTCCAGCGCCGCCAGTCGCGCGGCGCGCGCATCCTTGGGCGGGACCTCGCGGCCAACCAGGTCGTTACGCCTCTTTGAGGTCGCCACCCCGATTCATGGTTGCCTTTTCCGGAATCATCTTGGCGCGGATTTGCGCTTCGATGTCCCTGGCAATCTCGGCATGCTGCTGCAGGAATGTTCGCGCGTTGTCCTTGCCCTGACCGATACGTTCACCCTTGTAGCTGTACCAAGAACCGGATTTTTCTATGAAATTATGCAGCACGCCGAGTTCGATGAGTTCGCCTTCCTTGGAAATACCGGTACCGTACATGATTTCAAACTCGGTCTCGCGGAACGGCGGTGCGACCTTGTTCTTGACCACCTTGACGCGGGTCATCGAACCGACCACCTCCTCGCCGTTCTTGATCGCACCAATGCGTCGAATATCCATGCGTACCGATGAATAGAACTTCAGCGCGTTGCCGCCGGTGGTGGTCTCGGGATTACCGAACATCACGCCGATTTTCATGCGGATCTGGTTGATGAATATGACGATGGTGTTCGAGCGTTTGATGTTGCCCGTCAACTTGCGCAGCGCCTGCGACATCAGACGCGCCTGCAAGCCCATGTGCTGATCGCCCATTTCGCCTTCGATCTCGGCCTTCGGCGTGAGCGCCGCGACCGAGTCGACCACCACCACGTCGACGGCCCCGGAACGCACCAGCATGTCGGTGATCTCCAGCGCCTGTTCGCCGGTATCGGGTTGCGAGACCAACAAATCGTTGACTTTGACACCCAACTTTTCCGCGTAGACCGGATCGAGCGCATGCTCGGCGTCGACGAACGCCGCCGTCCCGCCATGGCTCTGAGCCGAAGCGATGATTGCCAGCGTCAGCGTGGTTTTGCCGGAGGACTCCGGCCCGAAAATTTCGATGACGCGGCCACGCGGAATGCCGCCGACGCCGAGCGCGATGTCGAGACCCAAGGATCCCGTGGGAATCGAATCTACTTCGTACGTAGCACCGGCGTCGCCCAAGCGCATTACCGAGCCCTTGCCAAATTGCTTCTCTATCTGGCTCAGCGCGGCCGCCAGAGCCTTCTTCCGATTCTCTTCCATGGGGAGTCCTCAACAAAGTGTGGCGCTATTATTTCATATTCGGCGCCCCGCGCTCATCTCATATGCATCGAAATTACGGAGATTGCCAAGACTTCTGTGTCTTATCCAGTAGTGGCCAGGTATCGACTACTGTATAGACCGAGTGTGCGCGGCTGGTATCGGAGCGCACTAGACTGAATGAGCGCGCATCCCACTCGATTGGCGACATTGCTTGCGGCACAGGGGCTTGCGCGACCTTCCTCGCCAACGTGACATGCAAGCGCAGCGCGGGCTCGACACTACTCGATCTTACGAGCTCTTTCGCCAACTCGCTCACCGCTTGCGGAGTCTGCCGCGCAACCGCGACTATCGCCTGCGCGCCTTTCCAATACTCCAACGCGTCGAACCGGATCTCGCTCGCCCAGGCGCGCCGGCTGCGCCCCAGCTGCCGCAGCGCCGCGAGTTCGGAAGATGCGACTTCGCCTATGAACGCCAGTGTGACGTGATAGTTCTCGCGCGGCACATGCAGCGCCGTCGCATCCAAACGCAACGCGGCGGCGACGCCGGCGATGCGCTCGCGCAGCACGGAATCTGGCCACAATGCGAAGAAAAGCCGCATGCATTTCCTGGGGGTGCTACATGTCGAGCAGTCCTTGCAGCGCCGCCCGCACAGTCTTGCGGCGCACGGCCTCGCGGTCGCCGCGGAACCATTTTAGTTGCGGGGCAACACGAATTACGCGTCCCCGGCGACTCGCCCATGCAAGCCAAACCGTTCCCACGGGCTTGCCGGGCGTCGCTCCGCCTGGACCGGCGATACCCGTCACCGCGACCGCCACCTGCGCTCCTGTGCGCCGTAGCGCGCCGATCGCCATGGCGCGCGCCACGGCTTCACTGACCGCGCCGTGCCGGCGCAACACAGCGCGCGGCACGCCGAGGCACGATGTTTTGGATTCATTGCTGTAGGTGACAAATCCCTGGTCGAACCATTGCGAGCTCCCCGCAATATCGGTCAGGGCTTTGGCAATCCAACCGCCGCTACAAGACTCAGCCGTCGCCACACTGCGTCGAGTGTCGAGCAGGAGTCGGCCGACGCGGACGGCGAGACGTGCGAGATCAGGATCGGTGTTGGGCATCCGCCGACGATATTACGCCGCCCGACGGGTGGGTCACGGGGAGATTGCCCCTTCGACTGCCCCAGACGTACAACCGCTCGACGGCCGGGCGATTCCGCGCTGGTCGGTGGCCGGGCAGTTCTGCCCAATCCCCACGGCAGGGCTCCCGGGAAGCGGCGCAGCGGTTTGGGTGGGACCGCCATTGCTCTGCAGCGTGCCCAATTCGGGATTGCTGAACACAGTCGTCGGCGTGCACGCAGTATCCACGGTCGCGCATATTGTGTGAGTTTTCGGCCATTGAAGATCGTGAGAGCCGCTACTACTGCCGGCGAGGCACTGCATCGGCGAATTACAGTCGTTGCTGGTGTTTTCGGCGAACAGCGTATTGTTGATCGTAAGTGGGGTACCGCCGCCTATGGCTGCAGCGAAATAACCGGACCCACCGGTGGACTGATTGCCCAGGAAAGTGACGTTCTGCAGGGTTCCGCCGTTGCCGTACAGCCCGATCGCACCGCCGAGGCCTTTCTGTGCGACATTGTTCGCAAAGGTGTCATTGGTGAAGTTGAGCGTCGAGTCGTCGGAGTCGATGGCACCGCCGCCTTGGGAAGCGATGTTACCGGCAAGGGTGGATGCCGTGATCACCAAATCAGAGTTGTGGAAATACAGCGCGCCGCCGTTCGGCGCGCTGTTGCCGACGAATGCGCTGCGGTCTATGGTGGTGGTCTGCGCGGCCCCGTCCGGTGTGCGGAATATCGCACCGCCGAACGCACCCGAGCCCGCCGTGTTGGAAGTAAAAGTCGAGCCGCACACGTTGACGGCAAAGCTCTCGCCGCCGTCGATCATAACCGCTCCGCCGTTGCCGCCGTCACCGACCTCGCCGCCGTTGACCTTGCACCCACTGCTGACGTTATTGGCGCCGCTGCCGGTGGCCGTGTTCGTCGTGAACTGGCTGTTGTAGATGCTGAGGTCGCCGAACAATGCGCCGATGGCGCCCCCGTTCGACGCACGATTGGAGATGAACGTGCTGCCGACGATCGTGGTACCAAGGGACCCCAGCGAGTAGATCGCACCGCCGCCCACATCCGGGCCGGTGGCGGCGCCTACGTTGTTCTTGAAGACGGTGTTCCAGACATGCAGGATCCCGTCCCTGACGTAGATCGCCGCGCCACCGCCGTCGTTCTCCGTGCCCTGCGAACAAGGCGCCGGCGCTGTCGGAATCGCGGTGCCGCTCGACGCTCCGTTCTGCAGCGTGATGTTCTGGATCGTCACGAGAGTCTTCGTGAATTGGAAATTCGATGAGTAGTAGTAGAGCAGCCGCGTGGCGCCTTTGCCATCGAGCGTAACCATCCCCTGGCCGTCCAGGGTCGTATTGACGTCGGTGCGCAACGTCTTTTGCGACGTCAGCGTGATCATCGCCGGTCCGCCGCAGCTGAAGCGGATCACTCCGCCTTTGGCCAAGGCCGCGGCCAAGGCGCTTTCAGTGCAGCTGGCCGCCGTGCCGGTACCGACGGTCACGGTCGTGGCGCTGGTGTCCTCGCCGAACGGCGCCGTGCAAACGGCCGGCGGGCTTGATGTCGCCACGGTGCTGGTCGGCTTGCCGGTGACTTGACTCGAGTTGCTGCTTTCGCCGACGGAATTGACCGCCGAGACCACGTAATAGAATGTAGAACCATTCATGAGACCCGTATCGACATACGATACGGAGGTCGGCATGGCGACAACCGTATACGGTCCGCCTGAAGTCGTCGCTCGCTTCACGTGATAGCTGGTCGCTCCCGCGCTTGCAGTCCACGACAGAGTCACTTGGGCGTTACCGTCAGTCGCCGTCACCCCCGACGGTGCGGCAGGCGCCGTGACCGCGGCGCTCGGTGTGGCGGTCGCGTCGCCCGAGGGCGCGCTGGATCCCGCCGTGTTGACCGCCAACACGACGAAGAAATAGGCGGTGCCGTTGCTGAGTCCGGTCGCCGTGTAAGAAGTGGATGCCGAAGTCCCAATCTGGGTGTACGGCCCGGCGGCGGCTGTACCGCGCTTTACGATGTAGCTGGTCGCGCCGGCGCTTGCGCTCCAACCCAAGGTGACTTCCGCATTTCCGCCCTTGGCGGTGAGTCCCGACGGTGCGGCAGGCGCCGTGATTGCTGCGGTGGGTGTTGCGCCAACGGCCGCCGAAGCCGCGCTTTGACCGGCGCTGTTCACCGCGACGACAACATAAAAGTACGCCGTACCGTTGGTCAGGCCAAGATCGGTGTACGAGGTGGCCGTCGGCGCGCCAATCTGCGTGAAGGGACCGCCGCCGGCGGCGCCGCGCTTCACCACGTAGCTGCCGGCACCGGTGCTCGCACTCCAGCTCAGAGCGACTTGCCCGCTGCTCGCGACCGCTTTTAAACCGGCCGGCGCCGTGGGCACTGCCGTTGTGCCCGTCGTAGTTGTTGTGGTGCCCGTCGTCGTTGGTGCGGTGCTCGTCGATGCCGTGTCCACGCCAACACTACCACCGCCGCAAGCCGACAGAGTCATTACCAATAGCAAGCCGGTGCAGATTATTCGCATCCGCACACTGTCGCATAACCCGTCCCGCGCCTCGAAGTGTCGCGAATTACGAACAAAGGAACCGCAGCGATCGCGAATTGATTATGTCTGATCGCGAAGTCCCCAAGGCGACCGCGTCAAGGATAAATGTGATCCGGTGCAAGCCCTGCCAGATGTCGTTCGTATATCTGCGCATAGGCGGATTCCAGATTTCTTGCAAACCGACGGGTATCGAACAACGGCGTGGTCAAACGGTTATGCGCCAGTTTTTGCCGTATCCGCGCCAACTCCGTCGGATTCGTAGCGAGCTTCACGGCCAGTTCCTCGTACTGCGCTGCATTTGCCGTAATCAGCTCCGGCAAATCGATCGCCATGAGCAAACTGGCTGCCAACCGGCCGGCAAACGCATTGCCGAGACACGTCAGCACCGGCAAGCCGACCCACAGAGCATCGCTCGCGGTCGTGCCGGCGTTATATGGCAGCGTGTCCAGGAAAAGGTCCATCGCCCGCAGGCGGGCAAGGTAGTCCTCGAAGTCGAGTTTTTCGCCGAACACGATTCGTTGCGCGTCGACTCCATGACTCTGGGCCGCCAAGGACAAATTTCGCTCCGCGACCTGATTGCCGGCATATAAAAATAAAACACTGCCGTCCACCCGTTTCATGATTCGCATCCACAATTCGAACGTGCCGGGCAGGATTTTGTAGTTCGCGTTGAAGCATGCGAACACGAACCCCGCGGCGGGCAGACCGAGTTCATTACGAGTGAACGTTCGTTCGGCAATGCGCCGCTGCGAGTCATTCGCCTGGTAGCTTGGCAAATAGAGGATCTTTTCCGAATAATTTGCCTGCTCGCCGGCCGGGACGATAGTGGCGTCGGCAACCAGATAATCCATATAGGGTGCGCCCATGGTTCCGAGGTATCCGATGTAGCTGATCTGGATCGGGGCAGCCCGCAAGGCGAAAATCCTCGTACGGCAGTGCTCAGTATGCCCGCCCAGGTCGACTGCTATGTCGATCCCGAGTTCGCGCGCGAGCATGGCCACTTCCGTATCCGATTGGCCGCTCACGTCGACAAAGCGATCGAAGGCGCGCTGCAAACGCGCCCGCACCGCGTCCTTGGCCCCGCCGCCGAATGCGAACGCGGTGATTTCGAATCGCGACCGGTCATGAGTCTCGAATAACTCGGCGGTCAGGTATGCAACCGGATGATTGCGAAAATCCGGCGAGAAGTATCCGACTCGGATCTTATCGCAGCGTTGCCGCGGCGGGATCGCACCCAGGGCGCCGTCGGGCGGGAATTCCTCTCGCACCCAGAGTTCCGCGGCGATTCGGTGCAGCGGCGCCGAGTCGATCAGCGCCAACATCGGAAACGGTGTGGTCAGCGGAATTCGCGCCCTGAGGCCCGCTGTCAGATGTTCCACATCGGCTGACAGATTGTGCCAGTCGCAAATCTGCATTTGCGCATGCCGCCGCACGCCGAAAAGGTATTTTTGTTCCGGATTGCGTGCGAGTACTTGACCGCAATCGACAACGGCAGCCTCGATGCGCCCAAGGTTGAGCAATGCGATGGCACGGCCCTGCAGTGCATCCGTATTCGCAGGCTCGATCTGTATCGCCTGGTCGTAGCTTGCGACCGCGGCCTGCGATTGTCCGACCTCGAGGAGGACATGCCCGCGATTGACAAACGCATCGGCGTAGCCGCTCTTCAGAGCGATGGCGCGATCATAACTGTTGATCGCTTCCTGCAGCCGCCGCAGGTTGCGAAGCGCGAGACCCCGGCCCTGGAACGCCTCCGCGCAGACGGGATTGAATTCGGTCGCCTTGTCGTAGCTCGCAACGGCCGCGGCGTACTGGCGCAACTCGAGCATGACATTGCCGCGGTGGAGATAAGCCTCCGCATAGTCGGTTTTCAGCGCGATGGCCTTATCATAGCTTGCGAGCGCTTCGGTCAATCGCCTCGAACCTAACAACGCAAGGCCGCGGCTCAAGTATGCGGCGAACGGCGACAAATTACCGGGTGTGTATTCGATTGCCCTGTCGTAACTGGCAACGGCCGCGTCATAGCGCTGCATTCCGTGCATGACACTGCCGATATAAAAGTGGGCCTCGGCGTAGTCGCTTTTCAGCGCGACTGCGCGCTCGAATGCCGCCAGTGCCTCGCTGAACCGCTGAAGTTTTCTGAGGGCAGACCCGCGGTTACAGTGGGCAAGGAAATCGTCCGGCTCGAGAGCCAGCCCTCGATCATAGCTGGCCAGCGCCTCATCGAAACGACCGAGGCGCTCCAGCACCGTGCCTCGATTGCAGAACGCGTAGGCATAGCGCGGATTGTAAGCGATGGCTTGATCGTAGTCGGCGAGCGCCGCCTCGAGTCGTCCGAGCCCATTTAACGCATTGGCACGCTTGTAATACCCCTCCGCGTGATCGCTCTTGCGGGCGATCACGGCCCCGTAGGCCTGAACTGCGCGCTCCAACTCCCCGCCCTGCAAAGCGATCGCCGCAACGGCGTTCAGCGATTCCCAATGGTCGGGATCCAGTTCGAGGATTGATCGATACGCTGCGGCAGCCTGCGCCAACTGCCCCTCCCGCTGCAGCGATTGCGCGCGCAGCAGCATCTGCGCGATCTGAGCCGGGCTGTTGATTCCGATTGCCATCGGACGATTCTATCAGCGGAATAATGGGATTCGCCCTCATGTCCCGCGCTTTGTGCGAAAATTTCCCGCCAATGAACGATATCGAAGATCACCCTGTTCACACCCCCATGATGCAGCAATATTTGCGCATCAAGGCGCAGCATCCCGGCGTGCTCTTGTTCTATCGCATGGGCGATTTCTACGAGATGTTCTACGACGATGCGCGGCGCGCCGCCGGGCTGCTGGACATCGCGCTCACGCAGCGCGGCGCGTCCGCCGGCGCACCGATCCCCATGGCCGGAGTGCCCGTGGTCACGCTCGACACCTATCTGGCGCGATTGGTCCGTAAGGGCGAGTCGGTGGCCATTTGCGAGCAACGCGGCGAGCCCGGGAAAACCAAAGGTCCGATGGAGCGCGAAGTCGTGCGCATCGTGACGCCGGGAACGATCACCGACGAAGCTCTGCTCGAAGAACGCCGCGATAACCTGCTCGCCAGCGTGTTCGGCGCCAATGGCCGCTACGGTCTCGCGTGGCTCGACCTCGGCGCCGGCCGCTTCACGATCATGGAACTCGGGGGCGTGGCGGCGCTCGAGGCGGAGATCGAACGGCTGCGCCCGGCGGAACTGTTGGCGCCCGAGGGCAATGAGCGGCTGCCCGGGCGGCCGCTCCGTCTGCGGCCGCCCTGGCATTTCGATACCGAATCCGCCACCCGCGCCCTCACCGAACAATTTCGCACGCGCGACCTCGCGGGGTTCGGCTGCGCCGACATGCCGCTGGCGATTGCCGCAGCCGGCGCGCTGCTCGCCTACGTGCGCGAAACTCAAAAATCCGCGCTGCCTCATCTGTTGTCGATTGCCGCGGAGGAGCGCGATGCCGCGCTCATCATGGATCCGGCGACGCGGCGCAACCTCGAACTCGACGAGAGCCTTGCCGGCAAGGCGGAATTGACGCTGGCCGGCGTTTTCGACCGCACCGCAACCGCCATGGGCGGCCGCATGCTGCGCCGCTGGCTGCATCGGCCGTTGCGCGATCACAGTGTCCTGCGCGCGCGTTACCACGGCGTCGCGACGCTCATGGAAGGCGCGGTGCACGCGGCCGTCGGAGAACCTCTCCGCGCGATCGGCGATTTGGAGAGAATCGTCTCGAGAATCGCGCTGCGATCCGCGCGGCCCCGGGACCTCGCCCAGCTGCGCGCCGCGCTCGGGATCCTGCCGCGGCTGCAGGCTGCTCTTGGCGCCGCGTCCTCGCCGTTGCTGCAGCAGCTGATCGCCGAAATCAAGCAGCACAATGACCATCACGCGCAAGATCACGCCCTGTTGTCCAAGGCGCTCGTCGACTCTCCGCCGCACCATCTGCGCGACGGCGGTGTGATAGCGCCGGGCTTCGATACAGAGCTCGACGAGCTGCGTCTGCTCGGCAGCAATACCGAACAGTTTCTGCTCGATCTCGAACGCCGCGAGCGCGAGCGCACCGGGTTATCGAGCCTCAAGCTGGGATTCAACCGCGTGCAGGGCTTCTACATCGAGCTCAGCCGTGGTCAGTCTGCGGCGGTGCCCGCGGAATACCTGCGCCGGCAAACGGTGAAATCCGCGGAGCGGTTCATCACCCCGGAATTGAAATCCTTCGAGGATAAGGTGCTCGGTGCGCGTGACCGGGCACTCGCCCGCGAAAAGCTGCTGTATGAAGGCTTGCTCGACCATTTGACCTCGCGCCTGGCGGCGCTGCAGGCGAGCACGGCCGCCATCGCGCAAATCGACGTGCTCACATGTTTTGCGGAGCGCGCCGCCGCTCTCGACTGTGTGCAACCGGAACTCGTCGATGAACCGATGTTGCTGATCGAAGCCGGCCGCCATCCGGTGGTCGAGCGCGCCGGCCGGGAACCCTTCGTGCCCAATGACCTGCGCTGCGATGATTCGCGCCGCATGCTCATCATCACCGGGCCGAATATGGGCGGCAAGAGCACGTACATGCGGCAGACGGCGCTGATCGTGATTCTGGCGCGGATCGGTTGCTACGTGCCGGCGCGCCGCGCGGTGCTGGGTCCGATGGATCGCATCTTCACGCGGATCGGTGCGTCGGACGATCTCGCCGGCGGCCGCTCGACCTTCATGCTCGAGATGACCGAGACGGCAAACATTCTGAACAACGCCACCGCGCAGAGTCTGGTGCTCATGGACGAAGTGGGCCGCGGTACCAGCACATTCGACGGACTGTCTCTCGCCTGGGCCTGCGCGGCGTTCATCGCCAATAAAATCCGCGCATTCACCTTGTTCGCCACGCACTACTTCGAACTCACCAGTCTCGCCGCCGAGGCGCCCGGCGTCGTCAACGTGCACGTCGAAGCGGTGGAGCACGGTGACACTTTGGTGTTCCTGCACAGCGTCAAGGAGGGCCCGGCCAACCAGAGTTATGGCTTGCAGGTCGCCGCTCTCGCCGGCATCCCCAAGTCCGTCACCGCGCAGGCTCGCCGTTACCTGACCGAACTCGAGCGCGAGCGCGACGCGCTGCGCACCTCGACTTCGCCGCAAACGGAGCTGCCGCTGTTGATCCCCGCAAGCGCGGCGCCCCGCGGGTCTGCAGCGCTCGAGGCTCTGCGTGCGCTCGACCCCAATGCCTTGAGTCCGCGCGAGGCGCTCGACTTACTGTTTCGGCTGCAAACCCTGGACCGCGGCGATCGCGGCTGAGCACGGCCTGCGCGGAGCAGCCATCAATGTGCGAATCGGCCGGTGCGCAAGAATGCGCCGGCTTGCCGCGCCACCGCGGCCGAGAACAACATCCCCGTGTGACTCACGCGCAGCACCACGCGATCGGTTGCCCCGCAGAGCTCGGTCTCCTCGACCAATACGGTGCCGTCGTTCGGGCCGCGCAACGGCCCTGCCAGCCGGCCGAGCCCGACGCCGAGATCGCCGGCCACCACACCTAAATCCCGCAATCCTCTCCAGATGCGCTCGCGCGGCGCCAGCAGTTCCTCGGACACTCCCAAACCCATGATCTTTTTGCCGAAAGGGATGCGCGCCAGATTTTGCGCCGTTCGGCTGCCGCGCAACGGCGGGCCCAGCAGCACGATTCGTCCGGGCGGCCAGGGCGCGTGCGTCCGTGTCGCCTCATCGAACAGCTTGAGGATCACGAGCCCCCCCAGGCTATGGCCGATCAAGTGCAGCGTATCTGCGCGAATGGCGCAAAGATGTTGCGCGAGCGCGTGCGAATTGGTGGTGGCGTCGGCGGCAACCGACGGGTAGGAAAAGGTTCGAGCGTCGGCGCCAAGATCCTGCGCCAATCGGCGCCGCAGCCACACGGATTCAGCGCCACGCTGCCACAACCCATGCACGTACACGATGACGGTGCTCACCGCCCGGCTGCCAAACGCAGGTCTTCGATCACCGCCCGATTGGTGCTCGAGGACACCGTTTCGACCGCCTCGTCGCCCGACACCCAACGATATCCCACATGCTCCGAGTCGCTCAATGTCACCGCCGCGCGCTCGGCGAGCCGCAAAGAAAATGCGTGCTCGAGATTGCGTGTGATGCCGGGCGCGTACACTTTGCCGAACGACGGCAAGATGTCATACACCTGCGTCCACTGCAGGTTGACGAGCACGCCTTGCGTGATGCCGGTCTCCTCCGCGACTTCGCGCCGCGCCGCGACGTCGGCGAATTCGCCCCACTCGAGGCTGCCCGTCACGGACTGCCAGAAACCGGGCGGCCGGCGCCGTTCCAACAGCAGGAATTCACCGCCTTCGGTGTAAATCACGATCAACACCGATTCCGGGCGCCGAAACGTTCCTGCGTTCACTCTGTTTTCGGCGGCACGCGCACGCGGATATGCAGCTCGCGCAGCTGCGCTTCGCTCACTTCCGTCGGCGCATCCATCAGGAGGTCGGCCGCGGTTTGAGTCTTGGGAAAGGCGATGACGTCGCGAATGCTGTCCGCTCCGGCCATCAGCATGGCCAGCCGATCGAGACCGAAAGCGATGCCGCCATGCGGCGGCGCGCCGAACTTGAGCGCGTCGAGCAAAAATCCGAATTTGGCCCGCGCTTCCTCGGGTGAGATCCCCAGCAAATCGAACACCACGGACTGCAGTTCCTGTGAATGAATACGCACCGAGCCGCCGCCGATTTCCGATCCGTTCAAGACCAGGTCATAGGCTTTGGCGGTCGCTTCGCCTGGACTCGCCGCCAAGGCCGCGTAGTCCAAGTTGGCGGGGCTGGTAAAGGGATGGTGCATGGCCTGCCAGCGCTTCGCGTCCGCGTCCCATTCGAACATGGGAAAGTCCACCACCCACAGCGGCCGCCACCCCGCCGCGACGAGCTTGAGATCCTGCCCGACCTTGAGGCGCAGCGCACCCAAGGCATCGCTCACCACCTTGCCGCTGTCGGCGCCGAAGAAAATCAAGTCGCCGTCGGCCGCACCGGTGCGCTCGAGAATTCCGCCGACCGCCGCGTCGCTCAAGAATTTCAGGATAGGCGACTGCAATCCTTCGCGCCCCTTCGCCACCTCATTGACCTTGACGTAGGCCAATCCCTTCGCACCGTAGCGCGCCACGTAAGCGGTGTAGTCATCGATCTCCTTGCGCGACATCCGTCCGCCTTGCGGCACGCGCAAGGCGGCGACGCGCCCGTCGGGATCGGCCGCCGGACCCGCAAACACCTTGAAATCGCAGCCCCTGACCAGATCCGCCACATCGACCAATTCGAGTGCGATCCGCAGATCGGGCTTGTCCGATCCGTAGCGGCGCATGGCCTCGGCATAGCTCATACGCGGTACGGGATCCGGCAATTCGACGCCGAGCACCTGCTTGAACAGGTGCCGGATCAGGCCTTCCATCAATTGCTGGATGTCCGCCTGATCCAGGAACGACGTCTCGATATCGAGCTGCGTGAATTCCGGCTGCCGGTCGGCACGCAAATCCTCGTCGCGAAAGCAACGCACGATCTGATAGTAGCGGTCGAAGCCTGAGATCATCAGCAATTGTTTGTAGATTTGCGGTGACTGCGGCAAGGCGAAGAATTTGCCGGGATGCGTGCGGCTCGGGACGAGGTAATCCCGCGCCCCTTCCGGCGTCGCCTTCGACAGCATCGGCGTTTCAATGTCGACAAAGCCGGCCTCATCCAAATACTGCCGCATCGCGCGCGTAATTCGATGACGCAGCAACAAGCGCTCGCGCATCTCCTCGCGCCGCAGATCGATGTAGCGATAGCGCAGCCGCACCTCCTCGCTTACATGCTCGTCGAGTTGAAACGGCAGCGGCTCGGAGCGATTCAAGATGGTGAGCTCGCGGCACAGCAACTCGACCTGCCCGGACTTCAAATTGGCATTCGCGGTGCCCGGTGGACGCGCGCGCACCAGTCCCGTGACCTCGAGCACGAATTCATTGCGCACGCGCTCGGCGGAGGCAAACATCTCCGGCTTGTCCGGGTCGAACACCACCTGCAACAGCCCCTCGCGATCGCGCAGGTCGACGAAGATGACGCCGCCATGATCGCGGCGGCGCTGTGCCCATCCGGCAACGCTGACGACCCGTCCGGTCAACGACTCGTTGACCTGTCCGCAGTAGTGGGTGCGCATGCTAGCCGCGCCGCCCTGCCCGCGGCGCCGCCTTCCTGAGCGGCTTTTTCGCCGCCGTCTTGCCGCGCCGGGGTTGCGGCTTCTTCGGCGGCTCCTTCGCTGCTTTCTCCGCCGGTTTGTCCGCGCCCTTGTCGGTCTTCGCTTCTTTGGCTTCTTTGGCGTCTTTGACCTCCTTGCCGTCCGCCCCCGCCTTGGCGTCCGCGGTACCCTCCTTGGTGGTGTCTTTGGCGAGATCCTTGGCGACCTCTGCCGGCAGTTCAGCGTCAGGCCGATCCGCGAGATTGCGCTTATTGTCCTTGTCGCCCTTGAAGTCGGTCTCGTACCAGCCGGCGCCCTTCAGCCGAAACACCGGCGCCGACATCAGGCGCTGCAGCTGCGGCTTGCCGCAATGCGGACATTTCTTCAGCGGCGG
>Ga0181537_10002942_pt1 | contig 14795 bp, 14 predicted proteins | sample PEATcosm2014_Bin_39_FD_119765 | JGI IMG/M metagenome (GOLD analysis project Ga0181537, IMG submission 119765) | Peatland microbial communities from MTU Mesocosm Facility, Houghton, MI, USA - PEATcosm2014_Bin23_10_metaG | ecosystem: Environmental > Terrestrial > Soil > Wetlands > Peat | place... | reverse complement strand
CAAAACCTATCGGCAACTCACACCCGACGGGCCGCTGCCTTAATTACCAGACTTTCCACGGCGCTTGGCCGTCGTTCCAGAGTTTGTTCAGGATTTCCATTTCGCGCGGGTTGTCCATGCACTGCCAGAAGGCGTCGTGGCGATAGGCGTTGAGCTTTCCCGCCTCGGCCACCTTTGGCAGCGCGTCGAATTCAAAGATGGTGCTGTCGTCGGCGAGATATTCGCCGATCTTTTTGTTGAGCACAAAAAATCCGCCGTTGATGTAGCCGGCTTCGCTGTCGGGCTTTTCGCGAAAGCTGGTGACCGCTTCCCCGTCGAGGCTCAATTCGCCGAAGCGTCCGCTGGGACGCACCGCGGTCAGCGTGGCCAGGCCTCCGCGCGCGCGATGGAACTTGATCAAGTCCGGCACCGGCACGTTGCAAAGTCCGTCGCCGTAAGTGAGCAGAAATTCGTCGTCGGGAATATGCGCCAGCGCCCGCCGCACACGCCCGCCCGTCTGTGTGGCCAGGCCGGTGTCGAGCAGCGTCACCTGCCAGTCCTCCTCCGAGTGCTGGTTGTGATAGGTGATCTCCGGCGTCGGCCCGAGCCGCAGCGTCACGTCGCTGCAATGCCATTGATAATGATAAAAATATTCCTTGATCATCTCCGACTTGTAGCCGAGGCAAAGGATGAATTCCTTGAACCCGAAGTGGGCGTAGAATTTCATGATATGCCAGAGGATGGGCCGGTTCCCGATCGGCACCATCGGCTTGGGCCGGAATTCGGTTTCCTCGCGCAAGCGCGTGCCCAATCCGCCGCAGAGAATGACGACTTTCATGATGAGGAGAAGCCTTTCACCGTTTCCGTTTCAAAGTTGATCCGTTCCAATTCGACCACATGCGGCCGCTTCTGCACCTGGGTATGGATCGCGCCGATATACTCGCCGAGAATCCCGATAAAGAAAAGCTGCACCGAGCCGAAAAAGAAGAGCCCGATCTCCAGCGGCGCCAGCCCCAGGCTAAAGCTGTCCCAGTAAAGCAGCTTGAAAATCAGGTAGCCCAGGGCGACGCCGAGGCTCAGGAATGAAACGGCGAAGCCGAGCATCGTGGCCAGCCGCAGCGGCACCTTCGAGTGGTTGGTGATGCCCAGCATCGCCATGTCGTAGAGGCGATAAAAATTGTTGCTGGTGATCCCGCGTTTGCGCACCGGCTGGTGATACGGAATCTTCGCCACCGGAAAACCAATCTCCGAGACCAGTCCGCGAAAATAGGGATAGGGATCGTCGATCTCCGCAAGAATATCGACGAAGCGGCGATCATAGAGCCCGAACCCGGTCGCGTTCTTGTTCAGCTCGATTTCCGCGAGTCGGCTGACGATCTCGTAATAGAGTTTGCGGATCGCGAAGAAGACCGGCGATTCCTCGCTGTCGGCCTTGACCGCAATCACAACGAGGAAACCCTCCTCCCATTTCTTGATGAATTCCTTGATCAGCTCAGGCGGGTCCTGCAAATCGGAAACTACGCTGATGACCGCGTCACCCCGCGCATGCACCATCGCGTGGTGCGGCGAGCGAATGTGACCGAAGTTGCGCGCGTTGAGGATGACCTTGACGTTTTTGTCCTGCGCGGCGATCTCCCGCAGGATGGCCACGGTGCCGTCCTTCGAGGCGTTGTCGATGAAGATGTGCTCGTAGCGGTAGCGCCCGATTTCCCGGAAAACCTTTTTGACCTGCTCATAACATTCCCGGATATTTTCCTCCTCGTTGAAGCAGCCGCTGACGACGCTGATGAGCTTGTCCCCCGCCGGCCGGGCGGGAAGAGTGGAGGGGGCGAGGCAGGCGGAGGGACGTTCCAAAGTGTGATCCTTAATATGACCGGCACCACTCCTACCAAATAGGCTTTCAAACCGCAACGCTCCTGCGGAAAGCCTTATCTAATCAACTTGGTTGGCGGCGGCGCGAAATGGCGGTCATCGGGGGGCGGCTTCCTTGACTTTATTTCTCCTCCCGACCATCTTATACTTATGTTTAGTGTTGCCGATCTTCAAAAGCATATTCCGGCAAGCCTCAAAGCTTTTCTTAAGCCGCACTATCGCAAGCTGTTTCCCAACCGGCTTCACATGATTTTTTGGATTACTTTTCAGTGTAATTACCGCTGCTCGTACTGTCCGATCGTGACCAAGTTCAATTACGGCAAGATCATCACACGCGAGATGGAGAAAACCGCCGCTGAATGGATCGCCGCGTTTGAAAAACTTCCACCCACTTTAATTTACATTTCCGGCGGCGAGCCCTTTCTCTATCGCGGCATCGTTGACTTTCTCAATGGGCTTCCCGAAAAGCATCAGATTCTTGGGATTGTGACCAATCTCACCCAAAAAACCGAGATGTACCGTTCGATCAAAAAAAAGCCCCACCTCAACGTCAGCTTTCACCGCGAATTCATTTCGGACGAGAAGTTCATCGCCAAGATCAAGGAACTCCGGCAGGAGTTCCACCTCTGCGTCAACGTCGTGGCCACGCCGACCAATCTCAGCGTCATCGAAAAAATCCATGAGCTCTTCGCCGGCGAAAACGTGGAACTGCATGTCGATCCATTTATCGAACCCGGCTTCGAATACTCCGAAGAACACCTGCGGCGCCTGGCCCCTTTCCTGCCGGCCGATCGAAAAAATGACAAACAGTGGGATTACGACGATTACGAAGTCAAAGTATGTTCGGCGGGCGTCAATTATATCAACCTCCTGCCCGATGGCCGGGTTCTTACCTGTGCCGGCGGCATGGATTATCTCAACTCCCCGCTGGTGGCCGATATTTTGAAAAATCAACCCGGCCGTCCGTTCGATCTCGAGCGTTTTTCCATGGGCAACTTGTTTGACCCCGATTTTGCCCTGCGCAAATCTCCCATCGCCTGTCCCCTTCCCTGCAAAATGGCCTGCGATCTCGACTCCGTCACCATTCGCCGCCAGCCAAAGTTGCAAGCCGTTTAACGCCTGTTCTCCGAATCGTCTGTCGGCGGCGGCCCGGGATCTTTCGACAATCTCTTCGGCACATAGGGCGTCAGGTCGATCGTCGGCCCGTCGCGCGAGCTGAGGGTGATCCTGAGCGGGCGCAGGCTTTCCAGCGTGATGAACTTGAGCTCGGGCCGTTCCGCCATCAGCGCTTCTTTCTGCTCCGGTCGATAGGCCCCGAACGGATAGAAGGCGTAGGTCTTGGTGTAAAGCTGGTCCCGCGTTGCCGTCGGCGAATAACCCCAGGCATTCACCACGCCGGCCAGAACGGCGTAATTATAGGTGCCCAGCAGGCTGTAAGGCTCCTCGAAGCGGTCGTCCTCATAGACATCGAGCGGGATCAGCACCGCGATGCGGTCTGTCGGCTTCAGCAGGGGCCGCACCTGGTCCCAGTAACGCTCCGTCCCGCCGGTCAGGACCAGTTCGCGATCCCAATTCATCGAGTTGAACGTCGGCGGCAGGGGATAAAGCACCATCGGGATCACCATAAGGACGGTGCCAAAAAAAGCGGAATAGCGCCGCAGCGGCTCGGTCAATCCGGGTGGGCGAACGAGGAGGAAAAGATGCAGGAAAAACTGGAACTGGACCAACTCGCGAAACGGCCAGCGCATCGAGCGGAAGAGCGGAAGGTGCATCATGATCTCCGTGATATAAACCGGCCGGCAAATTAGAATTGCGCTAAAGGCCATGAGCGAAAGAGCCACCGTGTCGACCCCCTTCCACTTTTGCTCCGGCGCGCGTGTGACTTCCATTGGAGACACCGAGGGATATCGCAAGTTATAGAGAAAATTACGGAGCTGAAGGGCGCGAAAAGCCATTTCGGGGACCATCGCCGGCAGCAGGCACCAGACCGCTGCGCTGGAGCCGAGGGCCAGCGTATATGTGACATAGGGGTGATGATGAGGATGCCTCAGCCAAAGTGCCATCCCGGTGAAGATCGAAGTCAGGAATGAATCGGCGGGAATGTTATTGGCCTGCATGTCCTCGAACGTGACCCCCTGCGAACGATAGCTGGAAAAAAAGCCCTCGAGCATCGGTATCAGCAGCGGAAGAATCACCACCAGCGCCACGGCATAACCGATCAGCCAGTTCGCCAGTGGAAGCCACGACCGGCGGCTGATGCTCATCCCCAGCGCAAAGAAGGAAAGAAAAATACTGTTGGAAACAGTGGGCGCAAGATGTCCGCCCAGGACCTGATGCAGCGAAAAAAGCACCACGATGCCCACGCCCCGGCGCCACGTTTTTTGCAAAATGCCCAGCACCAGCCACGGCAGGGCGCTTTGGCTGCCGATAAAGGTAATCCAGCTTGCGCCCGTGGTCAGCGCGATCATCGAGTAGGTAAAACTCAGCGCGTAAAAAATGATCCAGCCATCGCTGATCGTCAGCGACATCTCCCGCCGCAAATAATGGCCGAGCGTGACAAAGCCCGCCGTCGCCAGCATGAAGAGCCCAAAGGCGTCCACGTCAATGATCGCGTTGTGAAACGGCGTCCCGGCCAGCAGCGATACGACCAGATAAAGCGGATGCCAGGCGAAACTACTCGGATCGTGGAGGAAATTGTAGCCGCCTCCGAAAAGGTGCACTGAAATAAACGGCGAACGGCCGGCCAGAAGATTCCGCCCCACTTCCGTGAAGAAGGGAAATGCGCCGTCGAGATTGTCGTCGGTCAGAAAAAAGTAGGGCCGCCACATTTCCAGCGCCGCAAAAATCAGCGCGGACAGCGCCAGGCTCTTCCGCAATAAAATAAGCCGGCTGGTTTGCTTATTGATTCCCTCTCCCGGTTCTGGCGCAATCACGTCGCAGTATTAACCATGGTTGATCGTGAGCAAATCCCAAAACCATCTCTTTTCCCTCCCCGCCCCTGACCTGACGCACATTCTCCATCAGGCGCAGGCTGATTTGGAGGCGTTGCGCGGCAAAAGCCTGTTCATCACCGGTGGCACCGGTTTTTTCGGCAAATGGTTGCTGGCGGGGCTGCTCTTCGGCAACGATGAGTTGGGCTTGGATTTAAAACTCACCGTCCTTTCTCGAAATCCCGCGCGATTCCAACGGGAATTTCCTGAAGAAGCCAATCGTGCCAATCTTCGATTTTTGGCAGGAGACGTTGCTTCTTTTCCCAAGGAAAATCGGAGATTCGATTATTTGATCCACGCTGCCGCCGATACCACCGCATTCACCAGCGATGCCGACGAACAAAATCGCTCGAATACCATCGTCGCCGGCACACGCCGCATGCTCGAACTCGCGCAAAGGAGCGGCGCACAACGGATGCTCAACATCAGTTCAGGTGCAGTCTACGGCGCTTCGGCGGGCCGGCTTTCCGGGGCAAAGGAAGATGATTTTGCCTCGTCGCGAGCGCTCACACCCTATGGCGAAGCGAAGCGGGAAGCGGAACGCCTTTGCGAAGAATCGGGCCTCGATTTCGTCACGGCCCGCGCGTTTGCCTTTCTCGGCCCTTATCTTCCCCTCGATGCCCATTTCGCTGCGGGAAATTTTCTGCGCGATGCCCTGCGCGGCGGCCCGATTCTTGTGCGCGGCGACGGCACCGCCCTGCGCTCCTATCTCCATCCCGCCGATCTTGTCGTCTGGCTGCTGCGCATTCTCGTGCGCGGCCAACGCGCCCGCGCCTACAATGTCGGCTCGGATGAAGCTGTCACCACCGCGCAACTCGCCCGCCGCATCGCCGCCGCTGCCGCCGGGCCCGGGACCCAACCCACGTCGGAAGTCATCATCCAATCCGTGCAACCGCCAGGCCCGCAAAATATCTACCTGCCCAATGTCGCTCGCGCCCGCGCCGAATTAAATCTCAACGTGGCCATTCCGCTCGATGACGCCATCGCCCGGACTTTGAAATTTCTTCAATCATCACGCAGTTAAGGCTTGATCCACGAACTTTTTCCTATACAAAACAATTACACTTAAAAATTACTACCCCATTTGAAAAGTGGCAAATAGGGTAGTAATTTTATTTTCCCATCTTTGGCAACCGTCTCAGCAATCGCATATCAGCGTGCGCCCGCCCCGCTCAACAACTCCGCGCACGCGGCCACGACATCGCTCGCCTCGATTTCATTCATCGCCCGCTTCTTCACCCGCGCGTAGCGCTCCACCGGATCGGCCGCCGGCACGTAACCGTGGCTCGTCACGATCCGATAGGGCGTCTGCCACGGATGCCAGTGGTCCTCGATCGACGGCCCAAACAGCGCGACCGCGGGACAACGGCACGCCGCCGCCAGATGCATCGCGGCCGTATTCGGTCCGACGTAGAGCTTCGCGCGGTAAAGCAGCCACGCCATTTCGGGCCAGGTGGTTTTGCCCTGGGTGTCGATCACGCGCGGCCCCAATTCGCGTTGCAGCCAGGCCGCCTCTTCCTGCTCGTGCGCCATTGGTCCGCACGAAATCACCACGTTGGAAAATCGTTCCAGCAGCGCGCGGCACACCTCCCTCCAACCCTCGCGGTGCCAGCGGTTGAAGCCCTGCCGCGATCCCACCTGCACGACGCAAAAATCCTTGAGCGCGGCGCCCTCGGCCCACTCCTGCGCGAAATCCGGCTCAAAGCACAGCGGCGGAATCGGGCCGGGCAGCGGAAGAAATTCGCTCACCGAATAAAAATCCTTCTCGACGCGATGACATGTCTGCCAGTCGAATGTGGAGATTTTCCAGCCCGCCTTTCTCGCCGCCAATTCTCCCCAGGGATCACCCGGTTTGACTGAAAAACAATTTCCGCTGCGGGCCGAAGCCACGCGCGCGATGTTCCGTCCGCGACTTCCATCGCCCAACTCAAAAGTGAAATCAAATTTTGTGGTATAGACCTGCCAAATGGTTTGAAGTCCCCTCCAGAAATCGCCCTTGCTCCGCTCATGCTTCTCGACCGCCGCGACCGTGAGGATACGCGCTATAGCGGGACACCCCGCCAGAATTCCCTCGCAACCCTTGCGCACCACCACCCAGATTTCCGCAGCGGGATGCGCCTGCTTGATCGCCATGATCGTCGGCGTCAGGATCAGCGAATCGCCGATTTGCTTCGGCTTGATCAGGAGGATGCGCATGGCGAGGCTGCTATTATCCACGATCCGACGGGCGGATTTCCATAATTTTGAGATGCTTATCTGCTTCGTCTATCCAATACTTGAGCGCGTATTTTCCAAAGAGGTGGACATGATATTGACGCCCGAATTCATCTTTTTCCTGATAGTCGGCGTGATTGTAGGGAAAGTCCTGCATCCGCAACATTTCCCGGCGAATCAGTTGCTGCTCTTTACGGCTGAGTCGCGCAACGAATTCAAAAACTTCGTAATCGATGAGCAGCCGGAATGGCTTCACTTCTTCGGCTCGTCTTCCCGGAGGGAAAGCTTTTGTTCAAATTCCTCGAGAGTCAGCCAATGGGAAGGATCGTTGTCATCGATTTTTCGCGCCATTTTCGTCCGATATTCGGGGTTTTCCCGTTGGTTGATCGAAACGAGAAAGGCGATAATCTGCCGGCGTCCGTCAGCATCCAGCTCCGCCAGCTCCTGCTTGATGGCCTCAATACTCATGGTTTGAGTTTATCCCGGCCAGACGGAATCGCAAGACGGTTCTCTCGCCCCGCCAGAGCCGCAACCACCCGCTTTACGCCGACACCAGCGTGCCAATCTTCTCGCCCAGCACCACCGACCGCAGGTTGCCCGGCTTGAACATGTCGAACACGACGATCGGCACCTCGTTGTCCATGCAGAGCGCGAACGCGGTCGAATCCATCACCTGGTACCGGCCCTCCAGCGCGTCCGAGTAGCTCAGCAACTCGAAGCGCTTCGCCTTCGGGTTCTTGTGCGGATCGCTGTCATAAATGCCGTCGACCTTCGTCGCCTTGAGCAAAATCTCCGCGCCCAGTTCGCTCGCCCGCAGCGCCGCCGCCGTGTCGGTCGAGAAAAAGGGATTGCCCGTCCCCGCCACGAAAATCACCACGCGCCCTTTTTCAAGATGCCGCACCGCGCGCCGCCGGATGAACGGCTCGGCCACGTTCTTCACCTCGATGGCCGTCTGCACGCGCGTGTTCACGCCGGCCTTCTCCAGCGCTTCCTGCAGCGCCATCCCGTTGATGATCGTCGCCAGCATGCCCATGTAGTCCGCCGTGCTCCGGTCCATCCCTCGATTGGCCGAGGTGATCCCGCGCCAGATGTTGCCGCCGCCGATGACCACCGCGACCTGCACGCCCATCGCGTGAATCTCCGCGACCTCGAGCGCGATCTTGTCGGCCACCCGGGCGTCGATGACCTCCTCCGCGCCTTTGAGAACTTCGCCGCTTAATTTGAGAACGATCCGTTTGTAAACGGGCTTTTCGACGGCACGACGCTTGGCCAGGCGGTTGGACATATGTTTCGCGAAATATAGCGACTGGCCGCGCGATGTCGATAGCGACCTGTTTCCCCAGCCCCACAGCCGCCGCCGTGAGGCGGTGGACGGTTGCCACGCTCTCACGAGCACGGCTACACTCCGTCCCATGGTTCCCGGCCGCCGCCTCCTCTCCCAAAAACAAATCCAGGCTCGCGTGCGCCAGTTGGGACGCCTCCTCACCCAACATTATGCCGGCGAACGCCCCCTTTTCCTCGGCATTATGAACGGCGCGCTCTTTTTTCTCGCCGACCTCCTCCGCGCCGTCGAGCTCGACAGCGAAATCACCTGCGTCCGGCTCGCCAGCTATTCGGGAGCCAAAAGCACCGGCAAGCTCCGCGGCCTCGAGGCCATGGGCGATTCCTTCAAGGACCGGCACGTCCTCATCGTCGACGACATCTTCGATACCGGCCGCACCCTCGCCGGCGTCGTCCGGCGCCTGCGCGAACTCGGTGCCGCCGACGTGAAAATCTGCGTCCTCCTCGAAAAGCGCCGCCGCCACGAAATCCCCGTCAAAGTCGATTGGATCGGCTTCAAAATTCCCGACGAATTCGTTGTGGGCTACGGCCTCGATTACCATGGCCTTTATCGCGGCCTCAAACAGATTCGCATCTTGAAAAGGCCGGCGGTTTGAGACTGTAGCTATTCCCGTTAATCTTGTTAATCCTGTCCAAAAAATTCCGTTAATTCCGTCTCAATTCCGTTAATTCCGTCAAAACCTCGGCACGGCCCTCTCCAACGCGGCACTTGACTCCACCGCCCCTATCGCGGTTACTAGAGTCATGTCCATCCCCGTCAACGCCGCCGGAAAAGTCAACCTCCGCACCCCGGAGGTCATGAAACTCGTCCAGGCCCAGGTGGAGAGCCATTACCGCAGCCCCGTCGTCGATTACCTCCGCCACACCAAATCGTACCTCTCGGCCAATGGCCTCACCGTCAAACTCGCCAAGGCCTTCGGCTTCTGTTACGGCGTCGAGCGCGCCATCAACATGGCCTACTCCGCCGCCAAGGTCTTCGCCGGCCACGACATCTATCTCCTCGGCGAAATCATCCACAACCCCGAAGTCAACGACCAGCTCCAGGTCATGGGCATCAAGCAGCTCAAGGAATCGCGCGGCGTCTACGACCTCGACGGCCTCACCAAGGAGGACGTCGTCATCGTCCCCGCGTTCGGCGCGGAAGTGAAGGTGCTCAACCGCCTCAACGAAATCGGCTGCTACAAGGTCGACACCACCTGCGGCGACGTGATGAGCGTCTGGAAGCGCGTGCGCCAGTACCGCAACCAGGGCACCACCTCCATCATCCACGGCAAGGCCTGGCACGAGGAAACCAAGGCCACCGTCTCGCAGGCCATCAGCGAAAGCGGCGGCACGCATTACCTCGTCGTCTTCACCCTCGACGAGACCGATTACGTCTGCAATTACATCCGCAAGGGCGGCGACAAAAATGAATTCCTCAGCAAGTTTGAGGGCGCTTATTCCCCCGGCTTCGATCCCGACCAGCACCTCGTCTCCGTCGGCGTCGCCAACCAGACCACCATGATGAAAAACGAAACGGAGGAAGTGCAGCGCCGTTTCGAGCGCGCCATGAGCGACCGTTACGGCCACGAAAATCTCGACAAACATTTCCGCAAGGCCGACACCATCTGCGGCGCGACCCAGGAACGGCAGGATGCCCTCTCCGAAATGCTCGGCGTCGAGAAAATGAACCTCCTCCTCGTCGTCGGCGGCTACAACAGCAGCAACACCTCCCACCTCGCCGAAATGGGCGAGGCCGTTCTGCCCACCTACTTCATCAAGAATTCCGAGAAACTCATCTCCGCCCAGGAAATCTCCCACTACGACCAGCATCACCAGCAGGAAAAAATCAGCCACAACTGGCTGCCCGAGGGCAACGTCGTCCTCGGCATCACTGCCGGCGCCTCGTGCCCGAACAATCTCCTCGAGGAAACCATCCACCGCCTCTACGAATTCCGCGGCGTCGATGTCGAAACGCTTCTGCCCTCCGATTACCGCGAAATCGTCGGCCTCGTCCCCCCCACCGACACCTCCGCCGCGCATCATTGATCCTTCCATGTAGCGGCGGTATATGACCGTCGCTTTTAAGCCGCAAACCCAATATCGAAGAAACGCAGATCGGGCTGGCCGGTCGCGGCGCGGTTTAGCATCACGGCCAATTCGCGGGCGTGGTAATCGCCCCACATCGAGGATTCGCCGCACGGCACCTGATGCCCCGGCGGGATGTAATCCCAGCCGTTCGGGCGATGATAGACCGAGTGGAGGATCAGCCCCTCGTGACGCGGATCGGTGGAAAGATACGGCTCCTGGAAGAGCGTCTGCGCGACGGTCAATCCGGCCTGGTAATAACGCGCGCCCTGCTCGGCGCGGCCATTGCGCTTGAGATAGCCGCCGAGGCGAAGCAGCCCCTGCGCGGCGATCGCGGCGGCGCTGCTGTCGACCGGTTCGCGTTCGTTGTAGGGATCGGCGGGCCGGTCGAGATAGTTGCCAATATAGGCGAGGCCCGGCGCGCCGGTGTCCCAGTAGGGAATGCCGTCGGTGGGCGTGTAGAGCAGATAGAAATCGGCCACCGCCTCGGCCACGCGCAGGAAACGGTCCAGCACCTTCTGCTTCCCGCCGAAGGGCGCGAGGTCGGAGTCGGGCAGCTTTTCGAGAAACTCGATTTCCTCCGGGTAACCGCAAAGAATCCAGGCCAGGCCGCGCGTCCAGGTTGAGAAGGGCGAGTAGCCCTGCTGGCTGTTCGGGCAGCGATAGGCGCCGTCGTTCACGTTGAAGATCGATTCATGCGCCGTGCGCCCGCGCAAATCATAGGCATCGCGGCCTTCACCATAATAGACGGCGTAACGGGCCGTGGTTTCCGCGTGCTTGAGCAGGCGGTCCAGCAGCGAAATCGGGCGGTCCATTTCACCCATAAGTTTGTGGCCGAGTTGATGGCTGACCGCCAGCGCGCGCAAGGAGCGGATCGTGTCGGCGAAGAGCGAGTGCGGCCCGTTGAACGAGTAGATGTAGCCCAGCTCGGGCGTCAGTTCGGTCCAGCGCGCCGCCTGCACCGCGCCGGTCGCCTTGAGCGCCAGTTCGTAAAAGTTTTTCTCCCACGGGTTGTAGGTGATCGTTCCCGCAGCCATGAGCCGCAGCAAATTGCCGTAGGTACTGACGTTGTTGAAGCCGTGGTCATGCACGCCGGTGTGGGTGATGTGCGACGCCATGAAGTCGACCGTGTTGTGCCGGCCGATTTCGAGAAACGCCTCGTCGCGCGTGACCTCGTACTGGTAGATCGCCGAGCCGAACTGGAAGCCCTGGGTCCACTCGGTCCAGCCGCGCGAGGTGTATTCGCCTTTGACGGTGAAGACCGGCGTGCCCTTGGCGGGGTTCCAGCGCTTTTGCAGGCGATGAATTTTCTGCCCGGACAGCGTGAAGAGCCGCTGCACGGCGGGAAACAACAGGGTGGGGGTGACTTCGTTGTTGATCTGGATCATGGGAGGTGGGTGTGTGATGCGGTCACAATTTGTGATCGCATGTCATGGAAGAATTACAATCGTCGCAAATGGAAACCGCCATCGATATTGATCACGTCGCCGGTGGAAAAAGGGAAGTTGCCCTCGAGGATCGCCTTCACCGCCAGGCCGACATCGTGCGGCGTGCCCCACCGTTTCTGCGGCACGAGCCCTTCGGCCAGCAGCTTGTCGTACTTCTCCTTCACGCCCGAGGTCATGTCGGTGGCCATGATGCCGGGCCGGAGTTCGAGCACCTGCACGCCGGCGTCGGCCAGCCGCACGGCCCAGAGCTGCGTCGCCATGGCCAGGCCGGCCTTCGAGATGCAGTATTCGCCGCGATTGATCGACGCGGTGTTGGCCGATAGCGACGTGACGAAGAGAAGCTTGTACCCGCCCGCCAGATGGCATTTGCCCGGATTCGCCAGCCAGTAGCGGGCGGCGAGTTGTGAAAGAAAATAAGGGCCTTTCAAGTTGATGCCGATGACCTCGTCGAAAATTTCCTCGGTCGCCTCGGTGATGTCGGCGCGGATGCGCGGGGCGACCCCGGCGTTGTTGACCAGCGCATCGAGATGGCCGTAGGCGGCCAGCGTCTCGTCGAAAATCCGCCGGCGGTCGGCGGCGACTCCGATGTTACCCCCGACCAGCGCGAATTTTTGCTCAGGATCGCGCGCGAGATTCTCGCACGCCTCGGCGGCGGCTTCGGCGGCCTGCCTGTTGTTGGCGTAATGAATCGCCACCGAAAATCCGGCTTCGGCGAGCGTCTCGGCCACGCCGCGGCCCAGTCCGCGCGAGGAGCCGGTGACCAGCACGACGGGAGTGGGGGATGTCATACGCTTGTTTCGTCCAATGATTTCGAGGTGAAAAACAAAACGTTAGTGTTTCGCCGTGCCGTGTCGAACCTGTTTTCACTCCACGGCCAGCACCTGCACCTCGCCGCCTTCTCCGGTCGCCGCCAGCAGCTTGCCATCAGGTGACCAGGCCACCCGTGTCACGCCGCTCGAAATCTTCGCCCGGCTGATTTGATTTTGCCGTTGCGTGGGCGACCAGACAGCCATGCTGCCATCGCGCGCGCCCGAGGCGAGCCAGTCGCCCTCCGGTTGGTAGTGAAGCGCGCTGACCTGGTCCGGGTGCCATTCCAGCAGCAGCGGCGTGCGTCCCTCCGGCCCCCGGCCCGAGCAATCCCACACCGCAATGCTCTCGCCGCCGCCCGTCGCCAGCCAGCGGCTGCCGCGATGCCACGCCAGTTGCCGCACCTTCGCCGCAAAGCCGCGCATGTGCATCTCGCCGCCGTTGTCGGTATTCCAGACATGCACCGAGCAATCCTGGTTGCCCGTCATCAGCCATTTGCCCGAGGGGCTGAAGGCCATGTTCAGGATCGGGTCGCGCGAGCGGAAAATTTGCGGAGGTTCGTTCGTGGCGTGGTCGCGCACCATGATTTCGGTGCTCGTCGCGACGGCCAGCGACGTGCCGCCCATGATCCAGGCCAGATCCGTCACCGTCTTTTTTGGAATCTTGATCGCCTCGCCGGACGCCTCGCCCTTCTCCGTCCAGAACGACAACGAGTTCCCCGCGCCGAGCGCCAGCAAATGTCCCCGCTCGCCGATGGGCTTGGGACTCCACGCGAGATGCTCGGCCCACATCGCGCCCGCCTCGTGCTCGGCGAGGATTTTACCCTCCGCCGCATCCCATAATTTCCACTTGCCGTCGCGACCCGCCGTCGCCAGCACCTGGCCGTCGGGACGCCACGCCAGCGCGTCGCAGCCATCGGCGTGGGCCTGCTCGAAGAGATGGATCGCGCGGCCTTGCGCCGCATCGTAAATCGCCACCTGCCCCGAAACCGACGCCGCAGCCAGACGGTCCCCCTCCGGCGACCAGGCAAGACTCGTGTTGAAATCCTCCAGCTTGCCGTGCCAGACGAAGGCGATAGGGCGCAATTTGAGGTCTACGCCAGACACGACCTGAACCCTTCGTTCAGCTCCTGGCGATCCAGGTTGCGCCCGATGAAGATCAGCGTGTTCCGGCGCGGCTCGGCGCCCCACGGGCGGTCGGGCCGGCCATCCATCAGCATGTGGACGCCCTGAAAAACAAAGCGCATGTCGCGTCCCTTCACCGCCAGCACGCCTTTCATGCGGAAGATGTCCTGCCCCTTCGTCCGCAGCAGCGTGCCGAGCCAATCGGAGAGTTTCTTTTCATCGAGATCGCCCGGCGAGGAAATGCCGACCGACGTCACATCCTCATTGTGGTGATGATCGTGCTCCTCTTCATGCTCGTGCTCGTGATGATGTTCATCGTCGTGCTCGTGATCGTGGTCATGGTCATGTTCTTCCTCGGAGGCCTTCAGGAAATCGGGCTCCAGTTCGAGCGCGCGCTTCAAATCGAACCCGCCCACGTTGAGCACCCTGGTCAAATCGATCGCGGCATTTTCCGTGCGGTAGAGCTTCGCCATCGGATTCATCTTGCGAATCCGCGCCTCGGTTTTTTCCAGTTCGGCGGGAGTCACCAAATCGGTCTTGTTCAACAGAATGACATCAGCGAAACCGATCTGCTCGCGCACTTCCCTCATGTCGTCGAAGTGCAGCCCGACATGCTTCGCGTCGACGACCGTCACGATGCCGTCGAGCCGGAAGCTCTCCTTCACTTCCTCGTCGGTGAAAAAAGTCTGCGCCACGGGCCCCGGATCGGCCATGCCGGTGGTTTCGATCAGCACCGAATCGAACTTATCGCGCCGCTGGCGCAGCTTGGCCAGGATGCGGATCAGGTCGCCGCGCACGCGACAGCAAATGCAGCCGTTGTTCAGCTCGAAGATTTCCTCGTCCGACTGGATAACGAGCTGGTGATCGACGCCGACTTCGCCGAATTCGTTTTCGATCACGGCGATGCGTTTGCCGTGGTTTTCGGTGAGAATGCGGTTCAGCAGCGTGGTCTT
>Ga0181537_10002941_pt1 | contig 14796 bp, 9 predicted proteins | sample PEATcosm2014_Bin_39_FD_119765 | JGI IMG/M metagenome (GOLD analysis project Ga0181537, IMG submission 119765) | Peatland microbial communities from MTU Mesocosm Facility, Houghton, MI, USA - PEATcosm2014_Bin23_10_metaG | ecosystem: Environmental > Terrestrial > Soil > Wetlands > Peat | place... | reverse complement strand
TGCGATGTCTCCCATCATCTCCGCCGCGTGCTGCATCCTCATTCTCCGGTGGCGTCACATCGCCCCGTCCAACTGGGCCGTCGCGATGCTCCTTCTCGCCATACCCGGAATGGCGGGAGAAGCGGTCGTGCTTTCTCATTTGGGAACGTTCATGCCGAAGATTCAGGAAGCGTCTGGCGGCCGCTACGGCGCTTTTCTCTTTGCCACCTACGCCGTCGTTCTCGGCATCGCCGAATTCGCCACGCTTCGCTCCGCAGGTTAGGAGAGAGCAGGGTCAAGCATGCCGCACAACAGCATTCCGCCGTTTGTACTCCGGGGAGCCTGAGTTACTGTGCATCTATCGTCAAGTGGATCTCTTTCATTTCCTTAATCTCCGTGATCACAATCGCATGCGTCCCTGTCCGTTCAAACACGGTCCCACTCGCGCGCACGTATTTGCCGACGAATGGCATCAGTTTCTGCCGCTGATCGGTGTCAGGCATTTTGTCGGAGATGGGGAAATACAGAAGACCCTCGTTGGTCAAAATAACGAGCGGCGAACCACCCCTCACGCAGTCCCTCACGCATTTGAGGCTTAGGTTCGTCGCAGTTCCATCCAGGTTCTGAATAGGACAGGCAACGTCGCGCAAAAGGCCCTCGATGGTTGCTTTCGAAGCGTTCGCGCGGTCGCCTGCCATCGAAGTGCTCTGGGGAGAGCGAGAAGCCGCCAGGACCGAGACGATCCCGCAGGCTGCCAGCAAGCAAACACTCAAGAATTGCCTCATCAGTTCTCCTTTTCATCGGGCATTGCACACCACGCAGCGAGTGTCGTCAAGAACTTGTGCAGATACGAGTCAAAATCTCCACATTCGCATCGCAAAGTGCGGGACGTTTCGATGAGGAACACTCTGGCGTTTTTGCTGTGAACTAGATTTGTGGCGAGGAGGCGACTGCGACTTTGATTCCTGTGTCGCGCTCGGCCACTGGAGATGCGACTGGCAACGCGGCGCGGATGCTCGTCCCCGGATGCAGCGATTGGATTTCGATGCTGCCGCCCAGTTCGCGCACGCGCTCGCGCATCCCCGCGATACCTACGCCGGCTTTGTTTGGGGAAGAGTCGCGCCGCCGCAATTGTTCTTCGGAGATGCCTTTGCCGTTATCGGAAACTTCCAGTTCGCATTGATCCCCCTCGCGCCGCAATCGGATGGTCGCGGCCGAAGCTTGCGAATGGCGGTGAACATTCGTCAGACTTTCCTGCAAGAGCCGGAACAGCACGAGTTCGCACGCTCTGGACGGACGCTCCATCGCTTCGGGAATATCGCACTGCACGGCAATTCCGCTGCGCCGCGCGAATCCCTCGACGAACCACCGCGCCGCCGACGCGATCCCCGCTTCATCGAGCAGCGGCGGATGTAGAAGATACGATGTCGTGCGGACTTCCTGCAGGGCCTCGTCGATCAGCGCCTCCAGATCATCGATCAGAGGCTGGAGTCCGGGAGCCGAAGAGTTGATCTTGCGGATCAATGCGACCGACATCTTCATCGCGGCCAATGTTTGTCCAGCGGTGTCGTGCAGGTCGCGTGCGATTCGCCGCCGCTCTTCGTCCTGCAGGGTCATGAGCCGCAGTGAGAGCCGGCGCAGCTGGCTCTCGGCTCGTTCCCGTTCCGCCATCTCCGATTTGAGCCGAGCCAGCGCGTGGGAAAGTTCCGCGGTGCGTTCGACGACGTGCTGCTCCAGTTCGTCATGCGCCTTGCGTAACTCGGCTTCCGCGTGTTGGCGCTCGTACGCCTCAGTGGTCAGCGCCTGCACGGTGTTGTTCAGGCGCAGTTGCTTGCTGCGGTTGGCCTGTCCGAGCGCGATCATCACTCCGCTCACCAGAAAACATCCAACGACTCCTTGGATCTCGGAGGTGTGGATCGGGAACACCGATTGCCGTGGATCCACGAACCAGTAAAACACTCCCATGAACCCGAGCAGTCCGCTTACAATGGCCGGCGCGAATCCGCAGACCACCGCGCAATAAGTCACAGCAATGTAAATGGTGACATAGAACGCCACATGCCCGAGGACCGGATCGAGGACCCATCGCAGCAGAACGGCCAACACCGCTGCGATGACCGCAACTGCGTAGCGTTTCACCAGACGCTGATGCGAGATGGGAGTAAGAACCGTCAGGATACGCACGAAGTATTGCCCGTCAATATTGCGTCACCACGACAAAGCCGTGGATGAAAGGGGCTCGGCCGGACACTCGACCACGGCTCCCGGTCGAACCAAAGGCAGCGAGATGCCAGAGACTCTACTATTCATGATGCTTGGTCTTTCGGGAAAGTTGCAGCAGGCAGGTGCTTTTTCGGGCACACACGGAGAGCCGCGAAGCATCTTTTGTTTGATAGAAGACGATGTTGGGCAGAACACGATCGCCGCGGCACGCAGGCGGCGGTTTCTATTTTCTGCCGAAGACTTCTTTCAGAAGCGCTGTGGTTTGGGCCGCAGGGTTCTTGCGGATCTTCTGCTCTTCCTGGCCGAGCATATAGAAGAGGCCGTCGAGCGTTTTGCCGACGACGTACTTGTCGAGATCGAATTCGCTCGCGATGGTACTGCCTCCGGGCGCGCTCTTGATGACGCGATCGTATTGCTGCACGACTCCTACATGTTCCATCGAAGTGTGCACGATCGGCGAGAATGCCGCCGTGAGGTCGGCGGAGCTAGTACGTTTGAAGTATTCCGTGGCCGCCGTGTCGTCGCCGGTCAGGATGTGCCGCGCATCTTCGAAGGTCATCTTTCGCAGGGCCGCAAGGAAAATCTGCTTGGCTTGTGGAGTTGCCTGTTCGGCGGCGCGATTCATCCCGGTCTCGAGTTGATCGACTTTGTCACCCATGCCCAGCAGTCGAAGTCCTCTGCCCACGGTTTCAAGTTTGGGGGGAAGGCTGATCTTGATCGCTTCGTTCTTCAGAAATCCGTCGGGACGTCCAGTGAAAGCGACGGCTTTGCCGGTGCTGACCTCCAGAGCCTGCTTGAGCCCGGCAATGATTTTGCTGTCGCTGAGCGACGACGTATCCCGCTGCTGCAAGGTGGCGTCGGCCTTCTTAAGAATGTCGTCGAGTTGTGCGACGGCGGAGATACAGCAGGCAAGGGCAATGACGATCGCGAGCAAAGATGTGCGCATGGAACTCCTCACGGCGAAGCGAGGGATGATTCTAACAACGGGAGCGCGACGTTCGGTAGTTCTCTGGCTCAGTGGCCGGGTTTGCCTAGGTCTCCAAGAACAAAACAAGGCGGTCTGCCCAGCGGCCACGCCTTTTTGGCTGCTTGGCCGGCGCTTCGTGGAGAGTCCGCAAATTGCCCGATCTTTGGTACGATGAAAGGAACGTTTTGTGTGTTCGCAACCGTCACAGTTGTGCGAATCGGTCGTGATGGTGGTTTCGTCGTTTCCCGCGAGTCGTCGGGTTCGCGGACGGTGAGGGCGCGTAGCTCAGTTGGTAGAGCAATGCCCTTTTAAGGCATGGGTCGCAGGTTCGAGTCCTGCCGCGCTCACCAAAAAGCCCCTATACTCACGCGCCTTCCACGTGATTTCGTCTCAAGCCGTTGATCTGCCGCTGGCTGGCCGATTCCATTGCCACAAGAGAAGGCTACCATCGATAATCATTCTCTTAGGCGATCTCTTGCCATGAAGCAATCATCGTTCAGTACCACGATCGACGAATACCTTCGTCAACGACTGATGCCGGTCGAAGGCGCGATCCCGCAACTCGCGGGCATCGATATGTATGGCAACTCCATTCCCGCGGGGACGGTTGGCGGCGACCTTTTCGAGTACATCAACTTTCAGCAGCGCTACAACATTGACGGCCGCATTGCCCGGGCGCTTAAACTTGCGAAGCTTTACCTTGCTCCTTTGCCGGCAGGGCAACCGGCGCGCAACATGGTGGACGACCATGTTTCCTGGTTGGAGAATCGACCGAACTACGAGCCATCCATGGCTCTCGAATACAGAAAAGCGAAAAGCTCCGAGCAGTTGCGGATCGCGGAAGATCTTCCAGAGTTGAAGACCACGGCAGGTGTGCTGCTGGTGGATGCGCAGGGGCACGGCCTCATCTCGGCCAAAATTGCGTCGACCGTCCACGATACATTCCACGCTTTGATGCTGGTGGAACTTGATCGCTATGGAAAAACTACGCCGGGTTTTTTTGAAAAAATCAACCTACGGCTGGCGCAGTCCGTCACCGCGCGCAATGCGCTCGGACGCGACCCCAAAGACAGTGCGCGCGAAATCGCAACGATGCTTTATGGCGAAATGCGTCCCGATGGACTATTTCGTTTCGTTAATTTTGGCCATCCGCCGCCACTGGTTTTCTCGAGCGAGTTTAACAAGTTCATGGAGATCGGCCAGGCTCGAATGGTGCAGTTTCCTCCACTCGGCTTGGAAATTCCCGAAGATCATCCAGACCGGAACAAGTATTTCTCGATCAGCCTGCGAAAACGGCAGGTGAACTCCTCCGACGTGGCGGAGATTACGCTGATGAGTCCGGGCGACATACTCTTCCTCTATACCGACGGAGTCTACGACGGCAATGATGACGAGGAGCGATCGCAACTCGAGCGTGTGATGCGCAATCATAAAGACGAGCCAGCTCGCGAAATCTGTAACGCGTTGCTTGACTATTGCGTCCAGCGGGATGAACGCCTGCAGCAAATCGGTGAAGCTGATGTCATTGACGATAAGACGGTATTCATCATCAAGCGCAGGTAGTGAAGCGCTGCGATTTGTCGCGTGGATCGACTGAGACTTTGAACCCGAGGGTATTGGTGAAGGGATCGAGTCGAACTGTCGGGCGTGTCAGAACCTAAACACGGTTATGGATGCGGCGAGATCCCTGAATCGTCGACTTCTCTGATAAGCGTCGTGGCGACGGGAGCCGGCACTTCAACGATGGGGAGACGCGCGGTCACCAGCGTTCCTTCTCCATGAGATTGGATCTCGAACTGGCCATTCAGTTGGCGAACGCGTTCGCGCATACCCTGAATCCCAACCCCATGTCGAAAATGTTGTGAACCGTTGCTGGTCGCCGGCATGCCTTTTCCGTAGTCGCGCACTTCAAGCTTGATCTCGTCGGGCGAGCTCAGCACTCGAATCCACGCTTGCTTGCTGCCGGAGTGACGATGGATATTGGTGAGACATTCCTGAACGACGCGGAACAGAGTCATTTCGAGGCCGGGCGAGAGACGCCCGAGATCTGGAGCTAAATCCAATTGGACGTCGATTTTGCTGCGTTCCGCGAAGCCTTCCACGAACCAGCGGAGAGCGGAGGGCAATCCCGCTTCGTCGAGCAGAGGAGGATGCAGGAGATATGAGACGGTGCGGAGTTCTTCTGAAAGTTGCCGCAGGAAGTCGAGACTTTGCCGGATTCCGTTGGAGAATTCCGAATTGATTTTCTGAGCCTCCGATTCCATGGGAATGAGAGTCATCTGCAGCGCAGCAATGAGTTGTCCCGCGCTGTCGTGGAGTTCGCGTGCAATGCGACGGCGTTCTTCATCCTGAGCGCGAAGGAGCTTGCCCGTCAACTCGCGCGCTCGTTCCGCTTCCTCGGCCTGTTTGCGGTCAGTGACATCGGTGTGCGTGCCCAGCATGCGGACGACGACACCGTTGGCATCGCGAACCAAGCGGCCGTGGGAGAGGATCCATCGAAGGTCCCCGTCAGGGCGGATGGCGCGGTATTCAAACTGAAATTGATCCCGTGTCGGATCATTGAGCGCGCGTTCAGCTTCTTCACGAAGACGCTCACGCTCGTCAGGATGGAATAAGGAGTTCCACTCGTGGGCGGTTATGTATTTTCCCGCGGGATTGAAGCCGTAAATGGCGGCCATTTGAGGATTCCAGGGTCCGCGTCTCTCGACGACATCCCAATCGAACATGGCGGTTCGCGAGGATTCGAGCGCCAACGCCAGTTGAGCCTGGCTTTCGCGCAACGCCGCTTCCACCTTTTTGCGCTGCGTGACGTCGCGGGCTATTTTGGAAGCGCCGATGACGCGGCCTTTGGAATCGCGCAGAGGAGAGATGGTGAGGGAAACGTTGAGCCGGTCGCCCGACTTATTCACCCGGATGGTTTCGTAGTGCTCGATGCGTTCGCCCCTGCGCAGCCTGCTGATGATTTGTGTTTCCTCGTCGCGTAGTTCGGAAGGAATGAGGATGGTGATGGAACGGCCGATCGCTTCTTCGGGCGTATATTCGAAAATGCGCGTGGCTCCGGCGTTCCAGCTGGTGATGATGCCGTTGAGATTCTTGGAAACGATCGCATCGTCCGATGATTCGACAATGGCGGCGAGCCGGGCTTGGACATTTTCCCCTTCCCGGCGTCCCGAAATGTCCTCGATTACGGAGATGAAGTGCTTCATGCGACCGCTCGCGTCGCGGGCAGCGGAAACGCTCAGGCTCACCCAGACAATGGATTTGTCCTTGCGGATGTACCGCTTCTCCATGGTGAAGTTGGGCAGCTCTCCGGTCCTGACTTTTTCCGTTTCGACGAGATCGGCTGCCAGATCGTCGGGATGGGTGATCTCCTGGAATGTGAGCTGCATCAATTCCGCTTCGGTGTAACCGACAATTTCACAGAGCTTTTGGTTGACGCGGAGCCACCGGCCCTCCGGACTGACGTGGGCCACTCCAACCGCGGCGAGTTCAAATGTCGAACGATACATTTGCTCGCTCTCGCGAAGTGCCTGCTCGAGTGCGGAGCTGCGCTGCAAAACCTCCTGCACGTCTACGGGCCGCTCGACTCCGGAAATGGCAGGGTCGCAAAAGGGCTCGTGGCGCGCGACCTTGGCCAGCGCCGTCATGAGATTTCGCGAAACCGATGACTTGATCACGTATCCCCGGGCGCCCGCTTTAAAAGCCTGGCGTGCCATCTCGGGTGAATCGTGCTGGCTCAGGATCATGACTTCGCACGAGGGAAGGACTCCGCGGAGGATGCGTGTAGCTTCTAGGCCGTTCAGCGTGGGCATGCTGACGTCCATGATGACGACGTCGGGCTTCAACTCGCGCGCCTTTTCAACCGCTTCGCGTCCGTCCGAAGCCTCACCGCAGACAACGCAGTCGGGCGCTGACCGGAGCAGTCCGATCACACCTCGTCGGACGACTTCATGGTCATCGACCACAAGCACGCGCATCGCGAAACCTCGCTAAGTCGACAGGAAGAATGTGAACAGCTACATGAGCGGCATCGGGACGCGAGCGGGGGAAGTCGCAGCGACCCGAGCTGCAACAAACCTAACATTGTAAATAAGGTCCGCGAAAACGCCGAATACAGCGGGGACTGTATTTTGCAAAAGGGCAGCGAATAGCTCGAGATTCCGGGCACAGGCATGTTGGATTCATTTTGCGGTTTGGGGTTCATGTCTGAGCGGACTTGAAAGGGCTTAAAACCGACTTGCGCGAAACGGGGTGCGCCCATAAGATAGCTGCGCTGCGTAACGTCCCTCGGCATGATCGGCCAGACGATTTCCCACTACCGGATTCTGGAGAAGCTCGGCGGAGGAGGGATGGGTGTTGTCTACAAGGCCGAGGACACGAAGCTGAAACGCTTTGTGGCATTGAAGTTCCTTCCTGACGATGTAGCGAAAGACCCGCAAGCCCTGAGCCGCTTCCAACGCGAGGCACAGTCGGCATCGGCACTCAATCATCCAAACATCTGCACGATTTACGAGATCGATGAACAGGACGGGAACGCGTTCATCGCGATGGAGTATCTGGAAGGGCAGACGTTGAAGCATCGCATCGGCGGGCGTCCCATGGATGTGGAGACGTTGCTCGCAATCAGCATTGAGATTGCCGATGCGCTGGACGCCGCGCACACCCGGGGCATCATTCATCGCGACATCAAGCCGGCGAATATTTTTGTTACGAAGCGAGGACAGGCGAAGCTTCTGGACTTCGGCTTGGCGAAGCTGGCGCAAAGTACCGAGCACACATTGACGGCGCAGGAAGGCGCGATGACAAGCCCCGGGTCGACCATCGGGACGGTCGCGTACATGTCGCCGGAGCAGGTCCGCGCGGAAGAATTAGATCCGCGCACCGATTTGTTTGCGTTTGGATCGGTGATCTACGAGATGGCGACCGCGCAGATGGCGTTTTCGGGAAACAGCAATGGAGTCATCTTCGAAGCCATCCTGAACCGGACGCCGGCGCCGGTGGAGAGTTTGAATCCGGCGATTCCAGAGAAGTTGAACGAGCTGATTTCGAAGTCGTTGGAGAAAGAGCGCGAGATGCGCTACCAGACAGCAGCGGAATTGCGCGGGGATTTGAAGCGCATTAAGCGCGGGCTGGAGAGTTCCAGGATACGGGCGGCGAGTGGCTCGGCGATCTCAGCAGTTTCTGCGCAGAGCGCGCCGGTGACGCCTTCACCTGGCGAGGTTGTGCCCAAGTCCAGAGTATGGACGGTGGCGGGTGTCGCTGCGGCGCTGGCACTGTTGGCCGGAATTGCGGTCGGAGCTTTGCTGCTGAAACAGCCTGTGAAGGCTGAGTTCGCCGCCTATCATCCGCTGACGTTCCGGCGTGGAATCGTGCATTCTGCGCGGTTCGCTCCGGACGGTAAGACCGTGATTTACAGCGCGGCCTGGGAAGGCAAGCCGCTGGATCTTTTCACGACGCGTCCGGAGAGTCCGCAGTCGCAACAGGTGGAACCGAGAGGCGCGGATGTTCTGGCAGTGTCGGCTTCGGGCGAAATGCTGCTGGCGTTGCAAAGCAAGCCGCGAGATTCATCCTTCTTATATGCGGGGACGCTGGCGCGCGTACCCCTAGTGGGTGGCGCTCCGCGCGAGATTCTAAATGATGTGGAATGGGCCGACTGGTCCCCTGACGGCGCGAACGTGGCAATCGTTCACGAGGTTGGCGGACGAAAGCGCCTTGAGTTCCCGATGGGCAAAGTACTGTATGAGGCCGAGGGTTGGATTGGGAATCCGCGAGTGGCGCCGGATGGAAAGACGGTGGCGTTTGTCGATCACGTACAAGTGGGCGACGACGGTGGTGCCGTGGCGGTGGTGGATCTGGCGGGCAAGAAGACCTCGCTCTCTGGAGGATGGGACAGCATCCAGGGGCTGGCATGGTCGCCGGATGCAAGCGAGATCTGGTTCACGGCGACGCGAACGGGAGGCGACCGGTCTCTGTACGCAACGACGCTCTCCGGGAGTGTGCGATTGCTGGCGCGTGTGCCGGGCGAATTGACGATTCACGATGTTGGCAAAGAAGGAAACGTGCTGATGACGCGCGGGAATGATCGCGCGGGCATGATCGGACTGGCGCCGGGAGCGGCGAAGGAAAGGGACCTCTCGTGGCTGGATTGGTCAGTGCCGGGAAGTTTGTCGCCTGACGGAAAACAGATTCTTTTTCAGGAGTCGGGCGAGGGCGGTGGACCGAAATACGCCGTCTACCTACGGGACACAGACGGATCTCCGGCCATCCGGCTGGGCGAGGGAAGTGGGTTGGCCTTGTCGCCGGACGGAAAGTGGGCGTTGTCGAGGCTCAACATTACGCCGTCTCCACTTGTGCTCTATCCGACGGGCGTCGGTGATATGAAGAGGATGAAAGATGATGGGCTGAATCACGTCTTTATGGCCTTCTTGCCGGACGGAAAGCGGATCGTCTTTGCCGGCACAGAGCCGGGCCATGGCTTGCGCTTGTATTGGGAGTCGCTGGACGATGCGAAGGCGCACGCGTTCAGCCCGGAGGGGGTCGGGTCCGGTTTCGTGTTGTCGCCCGATGGTACGCAGGTTGCGGGGCGTGGGCCAGATCAGAAGATTTACTTTTATCCCGTTGCCGGAGGAGAGGCGAAACTTTTGCCGGGGCAGCAGCCCGGTGAGCGAGTGACCGGATGGTCGGCAGATGGACACTCGATTTTCCTGATGGAACGAGGCCAGATTCCAGCTGAAGTGATTCGCATGGATCTGGCGAGCGGGAAAAGAACCTTGTGGAAGACGATGGAACCCGCGGACGCGGCCGGGATCGATACGATCGGGCGTGTCTTGATCTCCGCCGACGGCAAGTGTTACGTGTATGGATATAACCGGACGCTTTCAGATTTGTACTTGGTGCAGGGATTGAAGTAGGAGAATGCCTTCCGCAGTTTTTTAGTAATTCCTTCCCGTCGAAGCTCGACCAGCCATCCTGCGATATATTTTCAGCGTGATTAAAAACAATTTGCGGCATTGGATGCTGCTGGTCTGCGTAGTGTGCGCGGCCAGGTTTGGGTGCGCGCAGTCCTACAAATATTTCCGCTTGGGAAATAAGGAAGATGTCGTGACCAAGGCGGAGGCCGGCATCGCGATGATGGGCGGGGGCAGCGATCTGGACGAGGCGTTTCGCTGGTTGTGCAACAAGGGAAATGGCGGAGACTTTCTGATTCTGCGGGCGCGAGGGGATGACGATTACAACTCGTATGTGAACGGACTTTGTAAGGCGAATTCGGTAGCGACCCTGATTATTCCTGACCGCGCGGCAGCGGAAGACCCGGTCGTCGCGGACATCATTCGCAAGGCGGAGGTCGTGTTCATTGCGGGAGGAGATCAAGCAAACTATATTCGCGGGTGGAAGGGAACTGGAGTGGAGAAGGCGATCAATGACGACATTGCGGCTGGCAAGCCGATTGGTGGGACGAGCGCGGGACTCGCGGTGTTGGGCGAATTCGTCTATGGAGCGCTGGGCGATAAGCCGGATGACAAGGATCTGGCTTCCGGACAGGTGCTAGCTGATCCTTATTATGAACGACTGACTCTGGAGCGGGATTTTCTAGATATTCCCCGACTAAAAAATCTAATTACCGATTCGCACTTTGCGAAACGCGACCGCATGGGCCGGACGCTCGGATTTCTGGCGCGGATCATGAAGGATGGATGGAGTTCGTCTCCGCGGGAAATTGCGATTGACGAAAAGTCAGCAGTGCTCGTAGAGAAAGACGGGAAGTCGATTGTGGTGGGAACGGGGAATGGCGCGTTTTTCTTGCGTCCGACGCAGGCGCCAGAGATTTGCCAGAAGGGAAGTCCGCTTACATTTCGTAGCGTCAACGTCTATCGCGTGGAGACGGGCGGACGCTTCGATTTGAATTCGTGGACTGGCGAGGGAGGAACGGCGTATTCGCTCTCGGTCATTCGCGGAAAGATTGAGAGCAGTCGGGGCGAGCCGGTTTACTAACTGCGGTCGTTTTCTGCGCGCGAATTCTGGAGGTGGTTGCGCAGCTTTCAAATTTCACGAGCACAGCGGACTGGTGAGCCGGTTTTTCGAAATCGGGGTCATCTGCCAGGCATCGAGCGATAGGAGATCCACGCTGCCTTCCAGTTTCAGACGAAGCGAACTCGTCGGAATCTCATAGATGCGAGCGGTGAGAGTCGTTGTGTTGTTGGCGAAGACTTCCAGCAAGGACCCATCCAGATACATGTGCAGGCGGACGGGGGATCCCGGAGCGCCCGAAAGTGGCGCGGTAACGGAGTTCACGCGAAGCTCGCGCTTGCCGGGTTTCTCGGTACACGCAAACGCTACGAACGGCTTGCCGTCTTCCGCTCGCAAGGTGAGCGAGAATTCATCGGCCTTGGGCAGCAGATGCAGATCTAGCTCTGCCGCCAGATCATGGACGCGGAAAGTGTCGAGAGTTTTCTGGCGTGTTGCGGCATCTGTATCGCGGCTGAGAGTTACGCGGTGACCGCGGAGTTTTTGGACCGGCGGCGCCATTTCTGTTTGAAGTTCGTTTTGCGCGTTCAGCGAGAGCACGCGCGGCAACGACATTGCTCCCGCCCATCCAGCGGCGACGAGTTCCGCGTCGGGACGGGTTTCGGGAATCCATCCCCAGAGAATGCGGCTGCCGTCGCGGTCGAGCATGGTTTTCGCCGCATAGTACGAGCCCCAATCGACGACTCCTTCTTTCTCGGGCGTGAACCGCTGCTTCGCATAGGTGCCGACTTTCCAGTGAACTTTCCCCATGGTGGAGATGAGCAGGACGTGCTTACTGCTGAGAGGAAAGAAGTCGGGACACTCCCACATGTCTCCGGTGTCGACAGGGTTCGTGGTCTGCTTTCCGCTTGGCGAACCTTCGACGAGCGGATGGAGATACGTCCAATTGCGCAGGTCGGGCGATGAATAAAGAAGGATCGAGCCGCCTTTTCCGCGAATGCCGGAGCCGAGGATGAGCATCCACTTGCCGTCTTCGCGCCAGAGCGCAGGATCGCGGAAGCCGGTTACATCGAGTCCGGGCGGGGGAGTGGCGATCACGGCTGCGGCAACTTTCTTCCAAGAGCGCAGATCGTCGTCTTGCGCTACGGCGAGACATTGGGTCTCGCGCCAAGTATGGACGCCGTCGCGGAGCGTGGCTTCGGCATCGGTTGCAGGTGGCGCCACGCCCGTGTAGATCACTGCAGGCCGGCCGTTGTCGAGAACCGCGCTCCCGCTAAAGACGCCATCACGATCGGGTCCGCCGGGAGTTGGCGAGATGGCAATCGGCTCATGCTGCCAGTGGATGAGGTCGGGGCTGGTGGCGTGGGCCCAATTCATATTTCCCCACACCGCTGCCTGCGGATTGTACTGATGAAACATATGATAGCGGCCGCCGAAATAGATGGGTCCGTTGGGATCGTTCATCCAATTATGCGCGGGAAGGAGATGATATTGCGGCCGCAGCGGATCATTGGCCAGCTTCTTGCAAAGGGCGGCAGAGTCGTTATTAGAAGACGTAAGCAGACGCGTCCACGCTGGAAGCAATGCGGCTGAAGCGGAGAGTTGGAGGAATGATCGGCGAGAACGGTTCATGAGCAGGTGCGCGCGGTAATGCATGCGAAACTAAATCTACCACCATGAAGGGCACGAAGTTACACGAAGAAAATCGCAAAGGAAGCGCACCGAGCGCGATCATGGTCCTTCGATATAATCCGAAGAAGAGCGGGACAATTCTTATTTCTCGACATCACCCAGTGATCGTGCCACAGAAACTCCTCAGCTTCGCCATCCTCAATGTTCTGATTGCATGCGGTGGAATTGCCGCGGCGCAGGCTGGGGCGCCGGCGAAGTCCACAGAGCAATCGGCACTTCAGCGCGGGCAAGCGGCGCTCGGAAACGGCGACATCACGAAGGCGCGCAGCGAATTTGAAAAGGCAGTGCGACTGGCTCCGAACGATGCAGCGGCGCAGGCCGCTCTCGGATGGGTTTTGGCGCAACAGGGGGAAGGCGACGCGGCGCTTGTGCATCTGCGGGCGGCCCTGAAAGTGAAACCTTCTTTTGTAGATGCGCGCTTGACGCTGGCTGGAGTGCTGGCGCAGCAGGGCGAGACTGCCGAGGCCGAGAGGGAAGCGCGCACCGCGGTGAAGATGGCTCCGGACAATGCCGAGGCGCATCGCACGCTCGCCAGAATTCTGAGCCAGCGTCCCGGCGATGAGGCGTTGGCGGAGATGCGGCGTGCGGTGGAGTTGGCTCCGCAGCGCGCGGATTTGGCCGACGAACTGGGCACGATTCTGGCCCAGCGGAATCAGTTTCCTGAAGCGGAGAGCGAGTTCAAAGAGGCATTGCGTTTGCAGCCGACCTTGGAGTCGGCCCACTTTCATCTAGGTGTAGTTCGCTTGCAGGAACAGCAGCTCGAGGAGGCCGCGAACGAACTGCAGCAAGCCGTGAAGCTGTCTCCGCAGGATGCGGCGGCCCACTATTACCTCGCAAAAACTTTCACGGCACAATCCAAAAACGCGGAGGCGCTTGAGGAATTGCGGAAGTGTGCCACGCTGAAGCCGGAGTGGTACGAGTTGCAGACAGAATTGGGGATTGCCAGCCAGCGCGCCGGCGATATTGATGGAGCAATTGCGGCTTTCAATGCTGCTGTGAAACTGCGTCCGGATGATGCAGAGACTTATGACAATCTTGGATTGGCGCTCGTGCAGAAGGGCGACGCCGAAGGAGCGATTCCGAAATTCAAGAAGGCCGGGCAGTTGCGTCCCGACGATGGCATGTTGCGCGGGAATCTCGCGATCGCGTACCTGCAGTTGGCCAATTTCGATGCCGCTGTCACCGAACTCGATGCCGGGTTGAAACTCGCTCCGGAGAATGCGTCGCTGCACTACAACCTCGGGCTTGCCTACAAATTGAAGGATCAGCTCGACAAGGCCGTTCCGGAATTTCAGGAAGCGATTCGTTTGCAGCCGGATCTTGCCGATGCGCATTACACGCTTGGAATTCTCTACTGGCAGCGCGGTGAGTTCGACAAGGCAACGGAAGAGATGCAGGGTGCAATCCGTTCGAAGCCGGATTACGCGGAGGCCCACTACACATTGGGCACAGTCTACAAGCAGCAAGGAAAATTGCAGGAGTCGGCGAAGGAGTTGCGGGAGGCGATTCGGCTGCAGCCCGATTTCGCCGGAGCTCATACGACCCTTGCCGGGGTCCTTCGGCAGTTGGGCGATACACAGGGCGCGGCTGCAGAGGCGAAAGAGGGGGCGCGCATCGTTAACGCCACCAACAATCTTCAGGCTGCGAAAGTGGCGACCAATTCGGGGAAGCGACTGTTGGGCGCCGGAGATTTGGACGGAGCGATTTCGCAGTTTCATTCTGCGATTAATTCCGAGCCGGGATACGCGGCTGCACATTATCAGCTGGGGCTGGCGCTGACTCAAAAAGGCCAGAAAGATGACGCGAAGAAGGAATTCCAGAGGGCCGCAGAATTGGATCCCACCTTAAAGGCGCCCGGGCAATAGGCCGCTGCCGCTTGGATCAATTTCCGCGATTTCGCACCGAGATCAGATCCGTCATTACAGGGACGCCGTGAGCGATCTTGACATGCAGGAGCGCTTCGAAGGGCT
>Ga0181537_10002940_pt1 | contig 14800 bp, 9 predicted proteins | sample PEATcosm2014_Bin_39_FD_119765 | JGI IMG/M metagenome (GOLD analysis project Ga0181537, IMG submission 119765) | Peatland microbial communities from MTU Mesocosm Facility, Houghton, MI, USA - PEATcosm2014_Bin23_10_metaG | ecosystem: Environmental > Terrestrial > Soil > Wetlands > Peat | place... | reverse complement strand
CGAGAGCGACTGGAAAATACAGCGACGCATACATGATCAGCGCCATCAGCCCCAGCGGTAATAGCGTTTTGGTCAGCGTCGAGATAACGCGGCGGCTCACCTCAGTGGTGAAACTGAATCCAGAGAGTTCGCGAATCCGCTCCAGGCCGACGAGCCTTGGATCGCCAAGCGCGGATTGAGTGACCAGAATGTCCCGGCCTTCGTGCACATGCAGCGGTGCCCATTGGCTGAGGTTGCGAAACGCTTCGGGCGCGACGGGGCTGTTGAACGCGTCGACGACCGGCGCGGCCACCGCCGCGTTTGCGCTGCCGCCCCCGCTGATTTGTGTTCCTGTCATCGGTGCCGTCCAGGACGACGTGCCCGACGACAGCCTGTCTTGCACGTAGACGATGCGATCCGAAGCCGCGCCGGAATTATAAAACCGCGCGACCAGGGTCTGATGGTCGGCGGGGTAATGATGCAGATCGAAGTCGTTCTTGAATTCGCCCGTCACCTGCCAAAGCCGGTAGGTCGTGCCGTCGTCGAGATTGCCTTGCGCCACCGGCCGCTTGGCATCGAAGCTGCCACGCACCAGTGTCGGAAACCTGATGTCGGTTGGGTCTCCATCTGCGGCGCCCGATCCCCGGGCGAAACGCATCCACAGATAAAAATCCGCGGTGAATGTCGACGGCGCGATATCCATCCGCGATATCTCATTGAGATATATGCCGGTGTAGACAACTTGCTGGCGCCGCATCAGCAGGCCGTGACCGGGGTCCGCGGCTCTGGGTGCGATCGCCGCCGGGACTGCCGCAGGGGCTGCCATCGGGTTGGCATCGCGCGAGACGGCAGGCTGAACGGGCGAGGGCGTAAATTCGCTGACCATGACCGGGGCGCGGCCAAGATCCACCACCGCCCCGGAGGCAATCTCCGCGGGATCGGCGTCGCGCACGGGAACAAGCTGGACAGGAGCCGACACGAACACGTCGTCCTGGAAGCGCCCAATCCTGAGCGGCTGATCGCGACCCCGCCCCGCATTGAACCATAACGGGCCATTGAGACCGGGTATGCCCTTCGTCGGGCTGTTGAGCGACACGAGATAGGCGCGGATCGCGGCGCGGCGTTGTTTGAGATCCGACGCTGCGCCCCCTGTCGCCGTTGCACGCACCGCCGCTAGGGCAAGACGAGCGCTTTCGTAGCCTTGTGTCGAGTAAAACTGCGGCTCATAGCCGAAACGCGCGCGAAAGCGATCGGCGAATGCGAGCGTCTCGGCATTGCTGCTGTCCAGGATCATCGGCGTTGCCGCGTAGACCCCGTCGGTAAAAAAACCGGGCTTTTGATGTTCTTCCGGCTGATCAGCGAACAAAGCGGGGTAGCCCTCATCGCCCATCGTCAGAGTGCCGAGGATCGGCCCACGCGCGCCTTGGCGCCGCAACGTAGTCAATACCGGCACCGTGTCCTTATCGTACGCGGCAATAACGATCGCCGGGTTCGCCGGGTCGGTGGCGGCCTCACGCGCCGCATCCACCGCCTCGGCGACCGTGCTGAAAGATTTATAATCCGCGCTGATTCCGGAACTCGGGGCGGCGCGGAGGAACCCATCCGCGGCGGAACGCCCATAGCCATCATCTTTGAATATGACCGTCGCTCGTCTGCCGTCGAGAACGTAGCGGAGGTAACGAGCCAGCGCTTCGCCGCCGTCACCGGTGCTGGCGACCGCCCGGAAGAAATTTGGCGGCTCGGTAACCTCGTCGCCGGTCGACGTCGCGCCGATGTTGACGATCCCTGCGTCGGAGTAAATCCGCCCGGTTTCGAGCGCCATGAGCGTCGTGGCTGGTCCGAGGGCAAGCAGCGCGTCGCCACCACCGATCTCGTGGGCGAGCTTCTTGCCGGCATCGACGTTGCTGGTATCGTCGTGGACCGCGAGTTCGATCGTCGGTCCATTGTTCTCGGCATTGGCCTCCTCGATCGCAAGGCGGATGCCATCGAGTTCCGGCTTGCCGATCGACGCGTTTGCGCCAGTCAATGAGAAGGCGACAGCGATTTTTGCCGATGGCTGCTGTGCCCCGGCAGAGACCCCAGCAATGGCGAGCATGACGCCGAGGCCGCCCCCGACGAGCCGACCCACGAGACGCGAGCGAGATCGACTCGTGCACAACGTCACAATTGAACGGAACACTGAGTGCCTCCGCATCGGTATCTGCAATGGGGTGAAATCGGGAAAGATTTACCGTTTAGCTCTCGACACAACCACCGAAATTAAACCGGTAGTCGAAGACAAATTTGTGAAGCGGCCCCGCGGAGAAGCAGAAGCGGCCCGACCCGGACGTCCGGGCCCACCCTCCCAAAACCTTTCGACTTGTATCGGGCGATGACCGGAACGGGGCATGAACCGTCGTAGTTGCCGACTGAGTGAGCTTCCGCTTTGGGGCCTTCGCTTTCTTACCCAATCGCGGGGCTATACCGCTCCTTCTTGAACAGGCCGCGGGCGAAGGCGAGGTAGGAATCCTTGGTCATCGCGGGTTTGAAGTCGCCGATGATCTCCTTGGCTTGCGCGGCGTTGTCGTAGAGCAGGTCGATCGCGGTCATCGCCAGGAGCTTGGCCGGGGTCAGGTAGGCGTGCTGCGGCTCGTCGATGTGGAAATCGGCGCCGTGGGTCTTGCCACGCGCGGAGGCGACGTAAGGGTGGATCACCGGCATCAGATGGGCGATGTCGCCCATGTCGGTCGAGCCGGTGCGGTGGCCGCCGATGTCGAATTCGTTCGGGCCAAAGAGATGCTCGACATTGCCGCCAAAGATCGTGCCAAAAGAGCGGTCATTGCGCTGCGGCAGGTAGCCGGGAATGGTCGAGATCTCGACTTCGGCACCCATCGCCATCGCGCCAGCGCGCAGGCAGCGGTCGACCTTCATGTTGGCGTCGGTGATCGCCTCGAGCGAGCCGCCGCGCACAAAGGTCTCCATCGTCACCTCGGCCGGGACGACGCTGACCGCGTCGCCGCCGCGGGTGATGATCGGATGAATGCGGATCGTGTCCTTGTCGTAAAAGGTCTCGCGCTGGCAGTGGATCGCGTTGAGCGCGATCTGCGCTGCCGACAGCGCGTTGATACCAAGCTGCGGCGCGCCGCCGGCGTGGCTGGCGCGGCCCATAAAGCGGATCTGCTTGACGAGGGCGCCGTTTGACGAGTCGGCGATAAAGCTGCGCTTGGGCATCGCGTCCGATGAGCCGACATGGATCATCATCGCCATGTCGATATCGTCCCAGTGGCCGCGCGCGAGCAGCTCGGGCTTGCCGAGGAGGAATTCGAGCTCGCCCTTTTCCTTGCGACGGAGACGCTCCTCGACATCGATGAATTCCTCGGCCGGGACCGAGAAAAACACGACCTCGCCGGCGAGCTGGCTTGCCGCGCCGATCGCGTTGAGGCCCATCGCGGCGCCGAGCATGCCGGCGATCTGCGCGTTGTGGCCGCAACTATGCGCGGCGCCGGTGTGCGGATCGGCGAGCGGATGGTCGGAGGTGCGCAGGCTGTCGAGCTCGGAGACGATGGCGACGCGCGGGCCGCCGGATTTGCCGGCGATGCGGCCCTTGACGCCGGTCAGCGCGAGGCCGGTTTGCGGCGCGAGGCCGAGGCTCTGCATCTGCTCGGCGACGAGCTTGGCGGTTCTGGTTTCGTTGAAGCCGGTCTCGGGATGATGGAGGATGGTCTCGCCGATCGCGATGATCTCGTTGCCGTGGCGGTCGATTGCCTCGCAGACCGCCTGCTTTAATTCGTCCTTGCTGGGCATGTTGTCCTCTTGCCGCTGTCCCCAAACCGGATGTGCCGATGATAGTAGCCTCGTTCTCGCGCGTAACCGGATCAATTCGACGAATTGTCCGGTCGCGGGCGTCCCGTCGGCGATGATGGATTTTGACCGGCAGCGGCTGGTCGGCGGACTGATCACGCTGGCGACGGCGCTGTTCCTGATGGCGGTGGCGCCGCGGTTTCCCTATCGCCGCGCGGCGCGGGTGGCGGCGCTGGTGATCTATGGCGCGGCGCTGGTCGGGGTCGTCGTGTGGGCTGTGCTGTGGCTGGTCGGCGCGGTTCCGGGAAAGTAGGGCATTCCGCGCGCGCGGTTGCGGATTGACGGGCGCGACCACTCCGGTAAGAGTCCTTTAACCACGATGGGTCGGCGCGGCCCCCTTTGGCGCCGACACACTGGCAGTGCTGCCCGAGGGCTTCCCCTCGCTCGGGAGATGAGATGGCCGCTCCAGTCTCGGCGCTCGTGCCGGAAAACAACCTGCGCCTGCCGGACGCGCTGACCGTCCGTTACGGACCGGCGCCGCTGCTGTCGCGCTTTATCCTGGAAGCCGACAAGGTCGCCCGCGCCGCCGGGATCTATCTGCGTCTGCGCAATGATTTCGACACGCTCACCTGGCTGAACGAACAGCAGGTCGCCCAGGGCACCTGGTACCCGCTAATCGACATGTTCAACCCGGAGCGCGCCGACGTGTCGCCCGCCAACGCGTTCTGGCTATCGGGAGAGAATGAGCGGGGCGAGATCGTCTGCACCAATGCCGCGCGCATTTTCTCGTGGCACGACACGAACCTCGAAGAGCAGGCGGTCGCGATGATGTATGGCCGCAATGACGGCCAGCCTTGCGTCATCACCGCCGACGCGGCGAAGACGATCAGCGGCATCGTGCAGTGCCACGGCGCGACCTGGGTTCACCCCGATTACCGCAGCCGCGGCCTATCGCACCTGCTGCCGCGCGTTTGCCGGGCTTACGGCCCGTCGCGGTGGCCGATCGACTATGTCATGGCGCTGATCACGATGAAGCATTACAACGCCGGCATCGCCTTTAGCTATGGCGCGCGGCACTTCAGCCCCAGCGTCTTCTACCCTGGGCATCATCTGCCCGAGATGGTGCTGGCCTATTCGTCGCGGGACGAGATCTACGACGACCTCGAGACCTATTTGGCGAACGAGCTCTCCAACGCGTCGGACGGCAAGTTCGCATCGCGATCGGTCTCGACCTTCTTGGCGCAGGAGGTGATCAACACCTCACCCGACGCGGTCCGCCATGGCAGCAGCAGGCGTTCATAGCGCAGGGTCCGCCGCGGCTTGCCCTTTTCCTGGGCGATCTGGGTCGACGCGGTGACGAGGTCATAGCGCGGCTGACCCGAGGTCGCGACCGCCTGGTGAAACTCCGCCGCCCAGTGCCCGTATTCCTTGTCGGGTATGTTCTCGACCTTGTCGCCGATGCCGTTGACTTGGTATTCCGGGCCTGCCCAGCGATGTCCTTCGCCGAGAAATCGCCAGACCGGCGTCTCGTAGCTGCTGTGATCAAAGCCGATGATCGCCGTCAGCGGCAGCAGATCATTGCGGCCGGCGAGCCCGAGTACGCTCGAGTCAAAATTACCAAACGCGACACGCCACTTCATCGCCATCAGGCCGAGCCCCTCGGTGCGGAGCGCCCGGCTGAACAGCTTGTCGTGATCGAGCGCCTCGGTCCGGAAACGTTCGGTCGCCGGCGGCTCGAACACCGGCGTGCACAACTCCCGCAGGCGCGCCATCGTATGCTCGGCCGAGGCCGAAATCTCCGAATGCCATTCGTCTTCGAGATACTTGATGCGAAACAAATTGGTGCCGGCCGCTTCAAGCAGGCGCTCTAGCGCCTGCAACGCGCGCAGATCGACATTGCGCGGGTGCAACTCAACCTCGGTGACGATGCGGTCGATGACCTGGAACTTTACAAAGCCGAGGTTCCGGATGGCGAAACCGAGCGCATCGTAATCGGGCTCGGGATCGCCCAAGGCGGTGAGAAACTCCTCGCTGTCGGGTAGAACCCACTTACCATCGGCCGTCACCACCATCGTCAATTGTTGCAACAGCGCCTCCGCAACGACGCGCGCGATCCGACCGAAAATCGCCCGACATACGCGACCTTTTTTGATACCGCGCTCGTAAACATTCGCTTAAGCAGTCCCCGCGTTCGGACATTGCCCGCATGACGGGCACGAGCATCTCGCCGGATGCAACCCGGCTTGAGGCACCGAGACAATCCCGAACAGCGGTAAGATCGGCTGCCTCGGCGGTCTTGCTCATGCCGCTCGGCCGTGCCCGCTACACTAGCGATTGCTTCCCATACCGCGGGCAATACCTAGATGTTGAGATGAAAGGTAAAATGCAAAAGACTTCCGGAAGAACTGGCACAATCTTTACGAACATTACCAGCTTCATAGATGTGCTACAGATAGCTTAGGAAATTGAAGAACATTCGATGAAATCGTTAACGTTTAACTATATCAAATTTTGATAAATTATTGACAAATTTTTAATCATCCCTACTTTGGAGATGTATGAAAGGCTGGCTCGCGGTTGGGGAACCGCGGGTTGTTCGTGAGGTAGTCATGGCATCCGAGCCCAACTCGGCGCAGCGGCAGAATTCGTATCCACGCGTATTGACCGACTTGCCCACCCCTCCTTCGGAGGTAATCCCAGGCAGTATCATCGGGACCGCCGCCGGGCTGGTGCTGCGGTTTGCCCACGACGATGACGCCTCGGCCATCATCGCCCTGGTGTCGGCAGTGTGGTCGGAATATCCGGGTAAGATCCTGGTGGCGGCAACCGACATGCCCGAATTGCTCCAGCCGGCGACATCCTACGCGCAATGCGATGGACGTTTCTGGGTGGTCGAGGCCAATCACCGGATCATTGGCACGGTCGCGCTGCAGCCAAGCGACGAACCGGGAGTCGTCGAACTGCAAAAGCTCTATGTCGCCCGCGGGATGCGGTGCAACGGCCTCGGCAGCCTGCTGTGCCACCTGGTCGATCGCGAGGCGCGCAGGCGCGGCGCGCACGCGGTCGACTTGTGGTCGGACGTAAAGCTGCATGACGCGCATCGGCGCTACGAGCAACTGGGTTATCACCGCGGCGCGGAAATCCGGGTGCGCGACGACACGTCAAAGACGGTGCAGTATTATTATCGCAAGCAGCTGGAAAACGACGCGCCGGCCGAGCATGATCGCTCGGGGTCCGATGACGACCATTTCCCCGACTGGTTCAGCCGCTGGCATAGCTTGATAGCGCCGCAGGGCACGGTCGATAGCGCGATCGAGGCCCCCGCTCTATGACCGCCCGCGCGCATGGCTCACGGCTGGTCGCCGTGATGTGCATCGCCGAGATCCTGTGTATGTCCGGGTTTGCCACCTACCCGGCGCTGCTGCCGGTCCTGCGGACGGATTGGGGGTTGAGCAACGGTGCCGCGGGCCTCATCGGCGGCATTCTGTTTCTCGGCTATGTCGCCGCGGTGCCGGTGCTGACCAGCTTGACCGACCGCATGGACGCGCGCCGGGTCTATATGCTCTCCGCTCTGGTCGCCGCGTCGGGATCGGCGCTGTTCGCGACACTGGTCAACGGGCTCGTTGGCGCGCTCGTCGCACAGCTGCTGTTCGGCATCGGCTTTGCCGGGGTGTTCATGCCGGGGCTCAAGGCGTTGTCCGACCGGATCGACGAGGAAATCCAGTCCCGGGCCACGGCGATGTACATGTCGTTGTCCGGCTTCGGCCTCGCCGGCTCGTATTTTCTTGCCGGCATCATCTCGGCCTATGCCTCATGGCGCCTCGCCTTCGCGCTCGCGACGCTCGGCCCGCTGATCGCAGCGTTCCTCGTGCTGACCTTGATGGAACCGCGCCAGCCCAAGGCGGGCACGACCTCGCCCGGGTTTTTCGCCAGCTTTGGGATCGTCTTTCGCAACCGTGCGGCACTCGGGTACACGGCCGGCTATATCGCGCATTGCTGGGAGGTGCAGGGGCTGCGTGCCTGGATGGTGGCGTTTCTCGCTTTTGCGGCGGGCCAGGCCAATGGTTGGTCCGGCGGGCTCGACGCGGCGACGCTCGCGGCGCTCATTTCATTGGGCGGCATCGTCAGCAGCATCGGCTGCAACGAGTTCGCCAAGCGCTTCGGTCGCGTCAACCTGGTGACCGGGATCATGGTGACCGGCTTAGTGCTGGGCCTCGCGACGGGCTTTTCGTGGCGCGTGTCGCTGATCACGGTCATCGCCCTGGTTGCCGCCTATTATGCGACGATGATGGCGGATGCCGGGGCGCTGGCCGCCGGCACCGTGGCGGCGGCCAAGCCCGAGCAGCGTGGCGCGACGCTCGGTGTCTATTCGATGCTCGGCTATGGCGCCGGACTTGTCGCGCCGACGATGTTCGGGGTGGTGCTCGACCTCGCCGGGGGCTCCCAGAGCGGCGGGGCCTGGGCGGCGGCGTTTGCCGTGCTGGCGCTGCCCAACCTGGTGGCGATCGTCGTCTTGCGCCAGCTCGCCGCGCCGGCCGGTGCGCCGCGCCGCTTGATACCGACCTTGGTGACGCGCTTTACGACGCGTCTAGGCGCGCAAAGCGACCTCGCCGGCCGCGCCAATCGCGTGCGATCGGGTCCGCTCGGCCGGTAGCGAGACCGTCACGCACGTCCCTTTGCCGGGGGTGCTGGAGATCGACATCGTGCCGCCATGCGCTTCGATCAGCCCCTTGGTGATCGGCAAGCCAAGCCCGGTGCCGCCATAGACGCGGGCCGTCGAGGTATGCGCCTGACCAAAGGGCTGCAGCGCGCGCTCCAGCTCTTCATCGGTCATGCCGATGCCCTCGTCGCTAACGGTCAGGACGCTGTGGCCATCTGCCGCGATCGCAGCCTCGATCGTGATCGTGCTGTGCATTTCCGAGAATTTGATCGCGTTCGATAGCAGGTTCAGCAGGCATTGCTTCATCGCCCGCTCGTCACCGAGGATGATGTGGTCGGGGTCCGCGACATGGCAGACGATTTCAATCGATTGCTGGCGGGCCCGCTCGCGGACCATCCGCACGGTGCTGGTGAACAGCCCGCTGACCGCCATTTCTTCTTCGTGGATGTCGAGCTTGCCGGCCTCGATCTTCGACATGTCGAGCACGTCGTTGAAGATCGACAGGAGGTGCTGCCCGCTGGTGTGAATATCCTGGGCGTATTCGAGATAGCGAGCGTTTTTCAACGCGCCGAGATGCTCGTTGCTGAGAATCTCCGAGAACCCGATGATCGCGTTTAACGGCGTCCGCAACTCGTGGCTCATATTGGCAAGAAAATCGGTCTTCGCGCGATTGGCAAGTTCGGCCTGCGCCCAGGCTTGCGCCATCTTGCTGTCGGCCGCCTTACGCTCGGTAATGTCGGAATAGAGCGACACGACCGCCCCATCCGGCATCCCGCGCCGGCGGATCTGTATTGCCCGACCGGTGCTGGTCACGCGCTCGCGCACCATCGGCACTTCTTTAAAGAAGCGCTCGAAGCGCGCCGGCAAGTCGGTCGCCAGATCGACCGGGCCAAAATCGCCGCGCATGGCTTGCACGACATGGACTTCGCGCAAATTCGTTTCGGTCGTCAGTGCCACCGGCAGGTCGAGCAGCTCGATAAATTTCGCGTTCCACGCCACGAGCCGGCCGGTGCTATCGAAGACGCTGAGACCTTCACCCATGTTTTCAAGCGTGCTTTGCAAGAGATCGCTCTGCCGCCGCAGCCGTTCCTCGCTGGCCCGCAGCTTGGCGGCCGCGTTTTGCTGGCGTTCGACGGCGAGCACCATCAGCCATGTCAAGCAGCCCGCGGTCACCGCGAAGAGCACGAAGGCCACCACCGAGCTGAGACACTCACCGCGCCATTGCTCGAGGATGTTGGCGCGGCTGCGCGACGCGACGACGATTAGCGGGCGTTCGGCGATATGCGCGAAAGCCGTGATCTGCGGGCTGGAAGTATCCGCGGGCGAATTGCCGAGCACGCCGATCCGATGATTGCCGGCGGCGGCGAGGATCGCCTTAGAGCCCGGCAGTTCGCGACCGATCAGCTCTTCTTGATGGGGCTCGGTGGCGACGAGCGTTCCATCATCGAGCATCAGCGCGACATTAATCGCGCTATTGGCGACGACCGAACTGTAAAAGTCGGTGAATACGGTGATCTCCACCTCGGCGGCGATGACGCCGACCACCTCGTCATGCCGCATCAATGGGCGGCTCATCATCACCGACCAACCGCCCGTCGCACGGCTGCGCTGGGGGCGGCCGATATAGAGCGAGGGCAGACCTCCGGATTGGTGGACCGTAAAAAACGGGCGGTTGGAGAAATCCTTTTCCGGTTCGGCGGCCCATCCCGTTTTGTTGAGCAGATGACCGTTATTGTCGAGGATCAGGATATCGCGCAGCACCAGTGTCTGATCGTTGAACTGGTTGAGCAACTGTTTGACGGAAGTCGAGTTGAGCGGGGCTTGCGGCAGCAAAGTATCCAGCACCCGCTCGACCCCGAGCAGCGCCGCGTCGATCGCGAAGATCGATCGGTTCGTGCCGACCTCGGACGAGCGCGCGATGCTGCTGAGCGTCGCCGTGGCATTGTCCATCGTCTGCTGATAAGCGCGATGGAGCGAGGCGTACATGCTGGCGCCGTAAGCGCTGACCAGGATCGCGCACAGCACCATCATCGCGTTCTGCAGGCGGACCATCCGCCCGATCGTCAGCAACCAATTAGGCACCCGCATCCCGGCGCCTCAATCGCTCGCGGCGACGGTCAGCCCGAACATTCGGCCGATCGTCTCGTTCCAATTGGCACCGCATGACTCGCCGCATCGCGCGGACCAGCGCGGCAATACGGTATCGACAAGAGACTTGCGCATCAGGACGCGATCTTTGTCGGTCATCGGCACCAGATTCATATGCGCCGCCGGGCCGGCGCCGCACGGGCCGCCCGTCAGACAGGCAATGCCGTCCTGCGTCTCGCGAGCGGCATCCTGCCACAGCCGATCGCCCAACTCGCCGATGCCCGCGCTGAGAAAGGCGCGAAGTTGCGGATCGAAGCGCTGCCACGCGGCATGATTGGCGATCAGGATATTCGGACCCCAGCTCACCGTGACATCGCTGACATAGCTCGTGACGCTGGGTAATCCGATCTGGTACCCCGAGATCGCGCCGGTGATCGCGCAATCCGCGACATGTTTGCGCAGCGCATCCATCAGCCCGTCATAGGGGATCGATATACTGATGCCGCCGAGGCCCTCGACAAAATCACCATGCATGGCGCTGGCGACACGGACCTTGAGCCCGGCCAGATCGGCGAGCCCGCTGATCGGCCGATTGCAAAAAACAACCTGAGCCGGATTGGTCCAGATCGCCAGAAGCTCGACGCCGTAGCGCTGCCGATAAAGATTGGCGAGCGTCGCCCGATAGGCCTTGACGCTGCGGCGCAGCGCCTCGATGTCGCCATTCATGCCGGCAAGGTCGAGACCGGCGACTTCGGGGTCCTCGGAGGCTACCCGAGCGAGCGGAACATCACCGATCGTGATCGCGCCGAGCCGGGTCAATTGCAGCAGTTCGGCACCGCTCAAGCCGTCGGCATCGTACGGGGTGACCTCCGCCGTGATCCGCCCGTTCGAGCGGGCGGCTAACTCCTTGTTCCAGAACGGCTCCTCGAAGTTTTTGAACTGGATCGTCTGGCCAAGGCCGCCAACCACTTTTAAATGGGTGGGCGGCAGGTCTTGACCCCGCGCCGGCAGAGCGACGAAGAGCAACAGCGCCAGGAACCAGAACCTCACGGTAAAGATCCTCCGATCTCCGACCCGTTTATGATCACAGCGCCGTTAATTTTCCGTTAGGCACTCCGGCTTCCAAGACTAACCGGCAGTGGAGCGCCGGTGCTGGCCGGTTCGAGCAGCAGATTGCCGCCGGCCTCGACCCGGCAGCGCCAGCCGCGCGGCAGGAGCGTCGTGGTATCGGGTTGCTCGACGATCGCCGGGCCCGCGATTTCCTGAGCGGTTTGGAGAGCTGCGCGGTCGTGTACCGCGGCGGTCTCAAAGCCGATCGCCGGGTCGATCAACACGCGGCGGCTGCGCTGCGGCCTCCCGCCCGTCGTCGTCGCCGATGTGGCGTGCGCCGGCGGCACGGTCATGACGCGATGCACCGCACGCAGATTGACAAACCGGGCCGGCGCTTCAGCCGCATAGCCGTAAACCCGGTCGTGCGCGGCGAGAAAATCGTGGTAAAGCGCGCCAAGCGGCGCTGGCTCGTCTTCGCGCAGCGGGATTTCCAGATGATAGCCCTGGCCGATATAGCAGAGATCGGCGAAATGCCGAATCGCGACGCTGTCCGGCGCAACGTCCTCGCCGGCCATCAGCCGGGTGCAGCCGACGTCGAGATCGGCCAGCGCCGCCGCCACATCGGCCCATTCCGCGCCGGCGAGCGCTCGCGGGAATGCGGCGGCGACTTCATGCTCGATCGGCGCGGCGAGCAGGCCGGACGCCGACAGCACCCCGGGATGCGGCGGCACGACGATCCGCGTGATGCCGAGCTCGGCGGCGAGCGCCGCGGCGTGGATCGGTCCAGCCCCGCCCAGCGGCAACAGCGCATAGCCGCGCGGATCGATGCCGCGGCCAATCGAGACGAGCCGCATCGCCTCCGCCATCTGCGCGTTGACGACACGGTGGATGCCGAGCGCGGCGGTCTCGACCGAGACACCCATCTTGGCGGCGACGTTGTCGGCGATCGCGCGATGGGCCTGCTCCAAGTCGAGGCGCAGCGTGCCGCCGGCGAAATAATCCGGATCGAGGTAGCCGAGCACCAGCGACGCGTCGGTCACGGTGGCCCCCATACCGCCACGGCCGTAACAGGCCGGGCCCGGCTCCGACCCGGCCGATTGCGGGCCGACCCGGAGCGCGCCGGCATCGTCGATCTGGGCGATGCTGCCGCCGCCCGAGCCGATGGCGGTGACGTCGACCATCGGTACGCGCACGGTGTAGCCGTCGATCACGCCTTCGGCGCGCACCAGCGGCTCGCCTCCGGTGACGAGCGCGATGTCGCAGCTCGTGCCGCCGATATCGACCGTGATCAGGTCGGCGGCGCCAGCGGCTTTGCCGACGGTCAGGCCGCCGACCACGCCGGCCGCCGGCCCCGACAGGAAGAGCCGCACCGGGCGCAGGGCCGCGTTGGCCGCGGCGCTGATCCCGCCGCGCGATTGCATGATCTGCAACGGCGCCGGCACGCCGGAGGCGGCGAGGTCACGGCCCATGCGCGCGATGTAATCGGCGACGACGGGCTTCAAATAGGCGTCAAACGCAGTGACTGCGGTGCGCTCGTACTCGCGAAAGGCCGGATCGACTTCCGACGACAGCGAGATCGCGATATCCGGGTGGGCCTCGGCGATGATGTCGCGGGCGCGCCGCTCGTGCGCCGGGTTGATAAACGAGAACAGGAAGACGATCGCGACCGCCTGGACACCGTCCGTCAGCAACTCGGCGGCAACCCGGCGCACCGCGTCTTCGTCAAGCGCGGTCACGATGTCGCCGTTGGCGGCAATGCGCTCGGCGACCTCCTTGCGACGCGCGCCAGGCGCGAGAAAAACTGGGGTTTCGGGCTGGAGTACCAGATCGTACATGCGGTGACGCATCTGCCGGCCGATCTCGAGTACGTCCTTAAAGCCGGCCGTCGTGATGATCCCGGTGCGCGCCCCCTTGCGCTCGATGACGGCGTTGGTCGCGACCGTCGAGCCGTGCACGAAGCGCTCGATCGCGGCCGGATCGATGCCCCAATCAGCGCGCATCGCCGTCACCGCGTCGCGCACCGCGGCGGCCGGATCGCCGCGTGTCGTCGCCCGCTTCATAAGCCGGAACGACCCGTCGGAGCCGGTACAGACGATGTCGGTAAAGGTGCCGCCGATATCGACACCGACGGTGTAGGTGATTGTCATTGCGAGGAGCCGGAGGCGACGAGGCAATCTCGACCCAATTGCACACCTAGCACGAGATTGTTTCGCTCCGCTCGCAAATGACAAAGAATAGCTAATGCCCGGCCGGGGTCGCCTCGGTGACGATCAGCGCGTCGAGGGCGACGACGCCTTTACCTTGCGGGCGCACCAGCAGTGGGTTGATGTCGATGCTGCTGAACTGGCCCTTTTGTGCCGCGGCGAAGAGCGAGAGTTTCGACAGCGTTTCGGCGAGCGCGTCGAGGTCGGCCGGCGGTTTGCCGCGCGCGCCTTTGAGGATCGCGGCGCCGCGCAACTCGCCGATCATCGCGCGCGCCTCTTCGAGGCCGAACGGGGCGATGCGGAAGGTCACGTCGCGCAAGACCTCGACAAAGATGCCGCCAAGGCCGAGCAGCACGGTCGGGCCGAACACGCCGTCATGCTGCACGCCGAGGATCATCTCGGTGCCGTCGGTCAGCATCGGCGAGATCAGCACGCCGTCGAGATTTGCATGCGGCGCGCGCGCCGCGACGCGGGTCATCAGCTCGGTAAAGGCGGCGCCCGCATCGGCGGCCGGTACGTTGAGCATCACGCCACCGACTTCGGTCTTATGGGTGATCTCGGGTGAAACGATTTTCAGCACCAGCTTTTCGCCGAGCGCCGATGCGGCTTCGGCCTCGGCGACGCTGGTGGCGAGCCGCTCTTCGAGGATCGGGATGCCAGCGGTCGCCAGGATGCGCTTGGCGTCGTGCTCGCCGATCGCGGTTTTTGGCAAGGGCGGGAGGCCGGTTGGGACCGGCGGGATCGGATGCGGCGGCGTCGCGATCCGCTCGGCGCAGCGGGTCGCCGCGGCAACCGCCTCGACCGCGCGCCACGGGTCCTCGTAAACGCCGATCCCAGCCGCCTCGTAGCGGCGCTGCATCTCGGGCGCGGCGATGGCGGAGAGCGCGAGATAGCTGTCGGGGTAGCGCTCGGCCGCGCCGCTCAGCGATTTGTACAGCGGCTCGGCCATTTGCGGCGACGACGCCCAGGTCGTGAAAAACCCGACCATCGAGGGAAATTTCTCTTTGCCGAGCAACAGGTCGAAGCTCTTGTCGAGGAT
>Ga0181537_10002938_pt1 | contig 14802 bp, 12 predicted proteins | sample PEATcosm2014_Bin_39_FD_119765 | JGI IMG/M metagenome (GOLD analysis project Ga0181537, IMG submission 119765) | Peatland microbial communities from MTU Mesocosm Facility, Houghton, MI, USA - PEATcosm2014_Bin23_10_metaG | ecosystem: Environmental > Terrestrial > Soil > Wetlands > Peat | place... | reverse complement strand
TGGAGTCGGCTGGCGCATCGAGCCGCAGAAAGGCCTGTTGCAACTTTTGCTTGCCCCGGGAAAGGCGCGACATCACCGTCCCGATGGGAATTTCCAGAATCTGCGCGATCTCCTCGTAGGAATGTTCCTGGAGGTAAAAGAGGACCAGGGGTGTGCGAAAGGTCTCGTCGATGGTTTGAAGCGCCTCCATGACCTGGGTCGATTCGAGGCGGTCGATCGTTTCGGGCATGGCGCAGGGCAGCTCGTGCTCCACTTCGGAAAGTTCCTCCTTCGGCCAGCGCATCTCGCGGCGGCGGTTGGAAATAAATTCGCGGTAGAGCGTGGTGAACAGCCACGACTTTACCTTGGTGGCATCGCGCAGAAGATGCCCCTTGCCGGCCCAAACCGAAAAGGTCTGCTGGGTCAGGTCACAGGCGTCCGCTTCGTTGCGGGCAAGGCTGAGGGCAAAGCGATAGAGCATCGGGTAATAACGGTCGACAATTTCTTCGAAATCGAGGGAGTGCATGGCATCAAACCGTTACCGGCATCGACATTCTGCTGTGGGGCTGATCACAGGCGGAATAATCTGGATAAATCGGCTTTTCGTCACCCTTTTTATCCAGCATGCCGGGCGCTCTCTCTATTTCTCTGGTAGTGGGACGCAGAAGCTGAGGCGTTTATTCCCCGCCTTTCGGCCCGATTTAGATGAAGGGCGAAAGGGAAGTGAAGCTGGAAAGGGCGTGAAAACTCTGCTCTCCCGGCGTGGTCAAGGCCACCGGGGTCCGCTCGGCCCATTCAATGAGGAAACGGCACAGCGCCGCTTTGTCGGGCAGGTGGGCCTGTTCGCCGGATCGGGAAATAAGGCCAAAACCGGAACCATAGGCCTTGCCATTCAGCACGCAGGCATCGGTCAGGCACTCGTCCATCTGCCGGCGGCCCTTGGCCAGAACCTCGTCCGCCGTGCCATCGAGTTCAAATTTCCAGCCGACGAGAATCGAGGACGGGAACATCCGCCGGAAAGATTCGATCAGCTTGGGTGCCGGCTCAAGGGTTACTTTCAGCGTGCCGGTCCGGCTGGAGACCTTGTTGCCGTGAACGGTTTCGCCCTTTTCATCGACGATTGCCGCGACCTTGAAATCGCACAGGGCCGCCGCGTGCAGCACGAGGGTGACTTCCTCCCGCGCCGGAAGCGCGAGCAAGCCCCGGGCAAGATCATCATTGGTCGTAAACGGAATGACCTCCACGGGCCAGAGTGGAGGGGGAAAAGTGGCGGCAACTCCGCGAAAACAAACCACCGAATGGCCGGCCTCGGCAAAGCCTTCCGCCAAAAGCGTGCCGAGTTCCCCGGTCGATGAATTGCTCAGGCGCCGCGCTTGGTCGAGCGGCTCGTAGCTGGGGCCCGAGGTAATGACAATTCGCATAAGCCAAGTGTACGCTGTCTAGACGATTCGGAAAGCCTCTTGGTTACGGAAGTACAAAATAAGTGCCCCCATCCAAAGCCGCGTTAATCGCGTTGGCTTTTTTTGCCGCCCTGCGAGGTTGAATGAAGTCCCGCCCAATCTTGGAATTTTCAACTGCTTTTGTAGGAGAAATTTTGAGGGGACAAACGCTCGCTAGAATTGGATTCCGCACATTAGCGCTGAAGTTCTCCACGGATCTTGTGCCCTCAATTGCCTATATTTCAATTGAGGGCACAAGATGGATTTTAATTACTATTATGGTCAAATTTGCTTGGCGGCAAGCTCCTTCAAAGAATCGTTCTCTCCAGCCGCATGATCTCACCCAGCGACCAGGCTTGAAAAGGACAGCCCCGCGCGGTGTGGGGCGCTTCCGCATCGGCAATCTCCGGCACGTGATTCAGGCCGGGCAGATCGAGGCGCGCGAGTTGCGGAGCTAGAAATAACTCGCGGGCTTTGGCCCTGGCTTCCGCCGTGCCGCCATGCGCGCGCACCCAGGCCTCGACGAACGGTCCCGCCAGCCAGGGCCAGACCGTGCCCTGATGATAGGCCCCATCGCGTTCCGCCGGTGATCCACCGTAGTGAGGAGCATAATCTTTTTCACCCGGAGCGAGCGAACGCGGCCCCATCGGAGTCCACAGCCGATCCTCCACCACCTGCACGACGCGCGCGGCGAGATCGTCATCGAGCAGGCTCAACGGCAGGCCGCCCGCGGCAAAAATTTGATTCGGGCGCAGGCTCTCATCGACCCGGCCCGGTTGATGGTCGACATCGACCACATCATAAAGACAGCCGCGAGCCTCATTCCAAAAGCGCTGCCGAAAGGAAGCGCTTCCCTGGTTGAAAAGCGCGAGCCATTGCGGGTTGCTCCGGCTGGTCAGCCCCAGCGCGTTCAGCCAAAGCGCCTGCACCTCGACCGGCTTGCCGATGCGCGGCGTCACCACCCAATCGCCCACCTTGGCGTCCATCCACGTCAGTTGCATGCCCGGAACGCCGCAGGCCAGCAAGCCGTCCACGTCGGCCTGGATGCCAAACCGGGTGCCACGAAGATAGCCGGTGAGAATCGCCTCGACCGTCGCCAGGAGCGTTTTCTTTTCCGCGATGAGCGCCGGGTCGTCGCCCGCCGCTGCCAGAAATTCATGGACCACGATGACGTACCAAAGCGACGCATCGACCGAATTGTATTCGAGCGCATCGCCCTGGTCGGGAAAGCGATTCGGCAGCATGCCCTGCGAAACGGTTCCGGCCCACGCGATAAGAATGTCCCTCGCCTCGGCCAGACGGCCCGTCGCCAGGCACAAGCCGCGCATCGCGATAAAGGTGTCGCGGCCCCAATCGCCGAACCACGGATACCCCGCGATGATCGTTTTGCCTGTGCCGCGTTGGACGAGATAGGCGTCGGCGGCGCGCAGGTGCGGAGTGGCAAAAGTTGTGCGCCGCGCGCGTTCCTCCTGCGCCAGGCTTTCAGCCAGCTCTACCGGCGGCGTGGGGGAGGGGGAGAGCGGATTTCCCAGACCCTCGGCGGAAAAAATCAACACGGCCGGCCCGGCGGCAAGGTCGAATTCGTAACGGCCCGGCGCGGCCAGATCTTCCAGCGCATCGAGTCCGCGGGCCATTTCCTCGTCGTAGAGAAAATTCCGGTACCAGCAGGGTTCGTGATGATACACGCCATTGCTGCGCGCGGTGACCTCGGGCACGCCGTCATAAAAATGCCAGCGCTCGCCTTCGGGCACGCTGGCCGGCGTGAATCGAAACGCCGGGTTCTCGTGATGCGTGCCATGAAAATCGCGTCCCGAGAAAAAAGGCCTCACCTGAAGACGCAGCGACGAATCAACTTCGCCTTCCCAACGCCAGCGCAGCACAACGGCGGCCCGTTCCTTCGGCACCAAAAGCTCGTGGACGATCCTGCCGCCGGGTACGGCGTAGACCCACTGTGGCCATGGTTCCACGCTGAAACTCTCGAGGCGGGAAACGCCGTCGGGCACATCGACTCCCGGCGCGTAGCGTTGCGTCGTCAGCGCGAATCGATCCGTGCCGGTCTCGACCTCCGCGTCGAAGCCGTTTACCAAAACCATGCGTCCCGCCGGCGGCGAAGTGGCCACGAGCAGCAGCGCGTTATACCGTCGCGTGCGAATGCCGGAAACCGTTCCGCTGGCAAAACCGCCCAAGCCGTCTGCTTCGAGCCATTCCGACTTTTCGCTTTCCGGGTTGATGGGGATGGCCATGCTTCCAACTACGGCTTGTTTTCCGGATTGGTCAAGCCTGACTCAAATGGCTTGCGGACGAATCAGGCTGATGATAAGCATGGTTTTCGTGCATCGTCTTGCGCTCCTGATTTTATTCGCGGCGACTTCGCTCCTGCGTGCCGACGATACGGCTTTTCGTTCGTATTTCACCTATCCGGATGTCCAGATAACGATGGATTTTGGCGCTGAGGTCGGGCATGCGGAGGCTATCCCATTCGCGAATCATACAAATCCAACGACCTCCACCGAAACTCCTGTTTTTCAGAGCGGAACTCAATTTACTGGAAATCGTCCCGACAATCCAAGGGTACAGTGGCAGTTTATTAAGAAGACCGAATCGGGTGACTTGTACCTCATCGCGATCTATCAAAAAGAGCATCTAACCAAGGAGGTACCCGTTCTCTATACCGGATCCTCTTTGGTGGCGTATGACCGGGATCATATCAGTGTTACGTTTGAGCCGCCGGAAAGCGCCAAATGGAAAGCGCCCTAAACTTTAGCTTTCCGCCCTCCGCTCCCGAAAAAAATCCTGGAGCAGACTGAGCGATTCGTCCGCCAGCACGCCCGCAGTGATCTCGCAGCGATGATTCAGGCCGGGCAGATCAAAGAGCTGGAACGCGCCGCCGCACGCGCCCGCCTTCGGATCGCCGACGCCGAAAACGATCCGGTCGACGCGCACATGGGCCAGCGCGCCCGCGCACATCGGGCACGGCTCCTTCGTCACGTAAAGCGTCGTGCCGTTGAGCCGCCACGTCTTGAGCAGCGCCTGCGCCTCGGCGATGGCGAGCATCTCGGCGTGAGCGGTTGCGTCCTGGCGCGTCTCCACTTCGTTGCCGGCCTCGGTCAGGACGGTGCCGTCGCGGACCAGGACCGCGCCGACCGGGACTTCCTCGCGCGCGCGGGCGGCACGGGCCAGTTCCAGCGCGCGCCGCATGAAGATTTCGTCAGAGGAGAGCACAGAATTTTTGACGGAATAACGGAATAAACGGAATAGGGAAGGCAGGAGGAGTTTTTGATGGGATTAATAAGATTAAGATGATTTTAAAGGCAGGAGATTTTCTCTTCAGCCAATCCTATTCATCATATTAATCCTATCTAAAAAATTCCGTCATTCCGTCTAATTTAGGCGTCGTGTTAAGCCACCTCTTCGGCGACTTCGCCGAACGCGCGGAACTTGGCGTAGCGCTTCTCCTTCAGCTCAAATTCATCGAGCTTCCGCAATTCCTCGATGTGACGCAGCAAGGCCTCCTTCACCGCCGCGGCCGCCGTCTCCCACGAGTGATGCGCGCCGCCCGCCGGTTCGGGAATCACCTCGTCGACCAGCTTGAGCGCGAGCAGGTCGGGCGCGGTCATCTTCAGCGCGGCGGCGGCTTTCGGCGCCTGCGTCTGGTCGCGCCAGAGAATCGCGGCGCAGCCTTCGGGCGAGATCACCGAGTAGTAGGAGTTTTCCAAAATCAAAACGCGGTCCGCCACGCCGATGCCGAGCGCGCCGCCGCTGCCGCCTTCGCCCAAAACCACGGCGACAATCGGCACGCTGAACGTGAACATCTCGCGCAGGTTCACCGCGATGGCCTCGGCGATGTGCCGTTCTTCCGAAGCGATGCCGGGATAGGCGCCGGGCGTGTCGATCAGGCAGACGATGGGCAGGCCGAATTTATCGGCGATGCGCATCAGCCGGAGCGCCTTGCGGTAGCCTTCCGGGTGGGCCAGGCCGAAATTGTGGCGGATGTTCTGCTTCGTGTCGTGGCCCTTCTGGTGGCCGATGACCATCACCCGTTCGTCGCCGATCCGGGCCAGCCCGCCAATGAGGGCGCGGTCGTTGCCGAAGCAGCGGTCGCCGCTCATTTCCATGAAATCGCTCGCCAGCAGCTTCAGGTAATCGAGCGTGTAGGGCCGCGCCGGGTGGCGCACGATCTGCACGCGCTGCCACGGCGAAAGGTTCGAGTAGAGCTGGTCGCGCTCGGCCTGGAGCTTCGCTTCGAGCGCCTCGATCTCGGGGCCGGCGTCGGTGATATGTTCCGCGAACTGGACCTTCAGCGCCTCGATTTTCTTTTCGAGTTCGACCAGCGGTTTTTCAAACTCCAGGGGAGTCAATTTCATCGTTGTTCTTGGGTTCGGGGTAAGGGGAGATCATGCGCGCCTTGAGGCGAAAGATCAATCGCATTTGATCTACCTTCGACGGGATTGCTTCGCGGCCTTGCTGCCCTAGGATCGCGTCAGGCCCTATGTATCTGTGTCCCCGTTGCAATCAAGCGCTCTTCTGTCTGGAAGAGCCGGGCGGCGTATCGTGGGAATGCCAGGTTTGTGGTGGGAAAGCAATGGGACTTGGACTTCTTCGCAAGACCATCGGCGAAAAACAGACAGCGCAGATATGGGCGAAACAATTCACGGACGCGGAGAAAGAAGGCTGCACCTGCCCTGTTTGTTTGCGGAAGATGAAAGAGATCACGGTGGAGATGCCGAAAGGGTCGCTGGCTCTCGATGTCTGCCAGCCGTGTAATTTTGTCTGGTTCGATGCGGGCGAATGCGAATTTATCCCGCCTCCGCCGCCCGCGCCTCATGTCCTGGGGCGGATTGACAAGTCGAAGATGACGCAGGAACAGGTGGAAAATCTCGCGTTCTTGGCAGCGCAGCGGATAATCGAACAGGAGCGTAAGAACGATCCGGAGCCCTATGAGGATTGGAAGACGATACCCGGCTTGTTGGGACTTCCTGTCGAACTCGACTCAGACCCCACAGAACGCACTGCTTGGACGACATGGGCGTTGGCTTTCGTAATTGCGGTAATCAGCATCTCAGCCTTCTCTCGACTTGATCCGATTATCCAGCAATACGGCCTGATACCAAATCAGGCATGGCGCTATTACGGGCTGACATTTCTTACAGCGTTTTTTCTGCATGGGGGTGTCTGGCATTTGGTCAGCAATCTCTACTTTCTCGTGGTTTTTGGCCGAGCAGTGGAACGTGATTTGGGGCCGTGGCGCTGGCTGCTGCTGCTCTTTATCGCTGACTTTGTCGGTGATCTTCTTGACATCATGATCGATCCACGCGGTGATCTCCCCACCATCGGCGCGAGCGGCGGCATTTCCGGGCTTCTCGTTTACTATGTGCTTAAATTTCCCACTGCACGCTTGGGGATCATGTTCAGGTTTGTCCTTATCTTTCGTTGGATCGACCTTCCTGCTTGGATGTGTTTCGTAATCTGGATTGGTTTACAAATCGTTGGTGCCTCCCACCAGATCGCAGGATTCGGGGATGTTGCTTCCTTGGCTCATTTGGGTGGAGTTGCTGTAGGCGTTGTTTTCTGGCTGATTTGGAGGAATCGAACATCAAACATAACTGTCACGCCAACCCAAGGCCCCGGGCAGATTCAGGTCAAAGTACGCTGACTAACTTTCCAGGATAATCTTTTCAAACTGTACCCCTTGCCGATTGCCTCTAAGACTAATTGGATGCCCCTGCCTGGGAAATACATCCTGCCCGTCTTTTTTCTCACGCTGTTTCTGGGCGCGATGATTCTCGGCCCGCTGCTCTACTACGCGCTGGCGGTGGTCTGGCCCATCCCGTTCCACCGCGCGATGGACCGCGCCCTCCTTATCTCCGCCATCGCGACGCTCGGCTTGTTCTGCTCGCGTCTGCCGATGGCAACGCTCTGGCCATGGAATGGCGACGCGTGGAAGCAACTCCTCCTCGGTCTCTTCATCGCGGCGGTTTCGATGCAGGCGATCATCGGCTTCGACCTCGCCCTGGCCGGATTTACCAGCTCGCACCTGAGCGCCGGCCAGGCCCGGGGGAGGGTGCTGCTGGCCATCGGCGCGGCGCTGCTGGCGCCTCCCTTGGAAGAGACGCTTTTTCGCGGTTTCATCCAAAGGGAACTGACGCAGGGACTCGGCTGGCGCGCCGGGTGGGTGCTCGCGGCGGCGATATTCCTGCTCGCCCACTTCTTCAAAATCCCGGTACAGATCGACAACGAGCCCGTCCATCTCTGGAGCGGCGCGACCGCCCTCGGCGCGGCCTTCGTGGAAACGGGGCGCAGCTTTCTTCTCGTCGAAAATATCGGCAAGGGCGTGAACCTCTTCCTCATCGGCCTGATCCTCGGTGGCATCTTTCTGCGTTCCGGCTCGCTCTGGCTTAATGCCGGTCTTCACGGCGGCTGGATTTTCGGCCTGCTCATTTTCACCGGCTTCACGCATCCGGTCGAGCCGCCCCACGTTTACGGGTTTGGCGGAGATATTCTTTCCACTCCGGTCACCACGCTGGTATTACTGCTGCTAGGACTCTGGCTGTGGCGCTACTATCGCAATCCCTCCATCTTGCCCGAACCCGCGCCTGGGAGTGGGGAGAATGCGCCCTGAATCTCGCCTTTCCCTGGCCGGAAGAAATAGCCAGGGAACCGGTGCGGATCGAGCGTCCCTTTTGCCATCAATGCGGCTATCCCTATCCCGCCTTGGAGGGACACGAGTCATCTTTCATTTGCGCTTCGTGCTCGGATCGAAAATGGTATTTCAAGTGGGCGCGGTCCGGCTACCGCACCGAGGGACGAATCCTCGACGCGATCATCGGCTTCAAGTACCGGGACGAATATTACCAGCATGGGCGTCTGGTCGAATGGCTGACCGAGACGTTCGACCGCCATGCCCGATCGGGCGAATGGCATGCGCTGGTCCCAGTTCCGCTCTACCATCGGCGGCATCGGGAACGTGGATTTAACCAAGCCCACGAGATGGCGCGAGGACTGGCTGTGCAGCGAAAAATACCCGTTCTGGATTGCCTTTATCGTTATCGGGAAACGGTTTCCCAGACAAAACTCGAAAGGGCCGCCCGTTGGGAAAATATGTCGGGCGCGTTTCAAATGAAACAGAGATTTGACGTGAGGGGTCGCAATTTGCTAGTTATAGACGATGTCTTCACCACAGGTGCGACGGTTAACGCCTGCGCGCAAGCACTGGCGAAAGCCGGGGCGGGCCAAATAGCCGTCCTGACCATTGCCCGGAGTTGAGTCCCTTCCTCCTTTTTACATTACAATATGTCCAATCCCCTCACTTCCTCCGGCAGCTTTTTCCCCAAGCCTGATTACGGCAAGACGCCGTCGAAAAAGAAGGAAATGCCCGAAGGGCTTTGGACCAAGTGTCCGGAATGCAGCGCCTACATTTTCAACAAGGAACTCGAATCGCTCCAGATGGTCTGCAAGGAGTGCAGCCACCATTTCAACATCACCGCGCACCAGCGGCTGGCGCACCTGCTCGATGAAGGCTCGTGGCAGGAATTCGACGCCGGCGTCTCTTCGGTCGACATCCTGAAATTCACCGGGGCGACCAGCTACTCCGACCAGTTGAAGAAATACCAGAAGAAGACCGGCCTGCTGGAAGGGGTCATCAGCGGACTCGGCAAGATCGACGGGCATGGCGTTTCCGTCGCGGTCATGGAGTTCAATTTCCTGGGCGGCTCGATGGGTTCCGTCATGGGCGAAAAAATCACCCGCGCCATCGAACGCGGAACCGAGCGCAGGCTGCCCGTCCTGATCTTCTCGGCGTCGGGCGGCGCGCGCATGCACGAGGGCATGTTCAGCCTGATGCAGATGGCCAAGACCTGCGGCGCTCTTTCGCGCCACGCTGCGGCGCACCTGCCTTATATTTCCATCCTGACGCACCCGACCATGGGCGGCGTCACGGCCAGCTTCGCCACGCTGGGCGACCTCAACATCGCCGAGCCGAAGGCGATGATCGGTTTCGCCGGGGCGCGCGTGCTGAAGGAAACCACCCGCCAGGATTTGCCCAAGGGATTCCAGACCGCCGAATTTCTCCTCGAACGCGGCTTGGTGGATCGCATCATTTCGCGCCACGAAATGCGCGCCGAGCTGGCCAGGCTCCTCGATTACTTCGGTCACCGTTCCGCCTCGCGCAAGGCCCACGATTCCCATCGCAAGACCAAGACCGCCCACCTCCGGCATAGCGAGCCCCACGCCGTCCATCACAACGGCCACTCGCACGAGCACGCGGCGTAGGCTTTCGGGTGGCTCGGCAACGACAGGCGAGCCAGTGTTGCCCGGATGCGCGAGCCGGGTTGAGAAATCACTAAATTTTTACATTTTTCTGATAAATCGGAAAGCTGAACGCCTAAAATAAAGGGCATGAAAGAGCGAATCCTTGGTTCGTTGATCCTTTTTATTATCGGGTTTTCCTGCGTCCGGGCCGATAACGATTCCGATGCGCTGGAAAAGCTGCGCAAGCTTCCGCAGGCACCTGCAGATGAGTATCAGATCGATGAAGATAAGTTGACCCCCTTGCTCGTGGTGAAGGCGCGTGGCGTTTTCATTAATGAATCGCAAACGCCTGTTCCCTTTGATCAGGTGCTGGTCGCTTTGGCTGCACTTCCCCAAAAGGCTTGGCCCTACGGGCGCGTGATTGAATATTTCCCGGGGCCGTTTGGGATAACCCAACCCAAAGACCGGCCCAGCGTTGCAGACGTCAAAAAAGTCGAAGCCAAGCTGAAAGCAGCTGGTATCGTCCTTCGTTTTGGTACAAGTGACTGATCCAACCAAGCGAAAACTACAACTTCACCAGCACGTTCTCCGGCACGGTGCCGCGCTCGAAGTATGGTTTTTAGGGTTGTCAGCGGCACGTTATGCGTTATAATATGCGTTATGAAGACCGCTTCAGTTTACGACGTGCAGCATAATTTCAGCCGCGTGCTTGCGTGGGTGACGGCGGGAGAAACCGTGGTCATTCGCCGTCATCGTGTCCCTGTGGCAAAACTCGTTCCTACTCAAAAGAAGAAGCCTCAGGCGAAAATGCCTGATTTCATGGCGCGTTTGAAGGAAGACTTCGGCGATCAGGTGTTTCCCGATTCCCAGCCCATTTTGGATGAATTGCGCGAGGATCGGTATTGAAGGTTTATTTTGATACCGGGCTTCTCTTAAAGCTCTATTCGGTTGAACCGAATTCGGCACAAGCCGTGGCCCTCGTACAAAGCCAGGGATTTCCCATAGTCTTTTGCCAATTGCAGCAGACAGAATTAAGGAATGCTCTTTATCGGAAGGCAGCTCGAAATGAAATTGACCGGCGGCAACTGGATAAGTCGTTGAAAAGAATTCAATCAGATTTGGATAACGGCGTACTGCAAATTTCCAATCTGGAATGGTCGGAGGTTTGGGCAAATGCGGATCAGTTAACGACCAAATATGCCTTGGTTACTCAATGCAGAACTTTGGACGTGTTGCATGTGGCCGTGGCCTTGCAATTATGCATAAAAACTTTTGGCACGACTGACGTGCGCCAGATGGTGGTGGCGCGAAAAGCAGGGTTGAAAGTGGTAGGTTTGGCTTAACACAAGTCTTACAACTTCACCCGCACGTTCTCCGGCACCGCGCCGTGCTCGAAGGCGGAAATGGTAGCAAGAGTCGTCTTCGCGATATTCGCCAGCGCCTCGTGGGTGAGAAAAGCCTGGTGCGACGTGATCAGCACGTTGGGCATCGAAATCAGCCGCGCGAGCACATCGTCCTGCAGCACCTCGCCGGAGAGATCGTGGAAGAAGATGCCCGCTTCCTCCTCGTAGACATCGAGCGCCGCGCCGCCGATGTGGCCCGACTTCAGCGCGTCGATCAGCGCCTGCGCCTCGATCAGCGCACCCCGGCTCGTATTGATAATAAAAGCGCCCGGCTTGAGCTGCGCGATCGTCCCGGCATTGAGAAAATGGCGCGTTTCCGGCAGGAGCGGGACGTGCAGGGAGATCACATCGCTCTCGGCCAGCAGCCGCGCCGAATCGACATAGGTGACCGGCAGATCGGTGCGCGGATAAGTGTCGAAGGCGAGCAGGCGGCAGCCGAAGCCGGCCATGATTTTCGCGAAGACCGCGCCGATCTTTCCCGTGCCGACGATGCCGACCGTTTTGCCGTGGAGGTCGAAACCGACCAGGCCCTCGAGTGAAAAATTCGATTCGCGGACGCGATTATAGGCCCGGTGCAGTTTACGATTCAGCGCCAGCAAAAGCGCCACGGCATGTTCGGCCACGGCGTAAGGCGAATAATCGGGCACGCGCACGACCGTCAGGCCGAGTTCGCGCGCCGCGGCGAGGTCGACGTTGTTGTAACCGGCGGAGCGCAAGGCAATCAGGCGGACGCCGATTTCGCTCAGCGCGGCGAGAGTGGGCCGGTCGAGCAAATCGTTGACGAAGGCGCAGATCGCCCCGCTCTCCGCCGCCAGCTTCGCCGTCTTCCGCTCGAGCCGGGCATCGAAGAAACGGAGATCGTGGCCGTGGCCCGCATTTTGCTTTTCGAGCGCCATGCGGTCGAAATGATGGGTGTCAAAAACGGCGACGATCATGGGAAGGAAGAGTAGATCGAAAATTTCCGCACGGGCAAACCTAATGAACCGTTAATTGCGAAGAAATTTACAGTTTATTTTCGAAGTGAGGCCCTAGACAACCGTTGCTGACGCGCTATGTAGAAATCGGGGATGGATCGAATCTGTCCGAAAGGGGAAAACGTGGATCCTGCCAACGCCTGCACCACCTTAACCGAGGAGTCGCCCGTCGTCCGGCCTCAGCGAGCCGGCACGCAGGCCGTTCCCTTCACCTCTTCGACGCGCCTCTCGTGGCTCATTCTCGGTCTCATCACCCTGCTCTACGTCGGCGCCTGCTTCGCGCCCGTCGTCTTTGACGACAACGAGGGCCTCTACGCCGGCGCGGTGCGGGAGATGCATCAAAGCGGCGACTGGCTTTTGCCCACCACCAATGGCTTCCCGCGCGTGCAGAAGCCGCCGTTGGTCTACTGGACGATGCTCGTTTCCACCTCCCTTTTCGGGGGGAGCGAATTTGCCCTGCGCCTGCCCAACGCGCTGGCCACCGCGGGCTGGATCATGGCCACCTATCTGATCATGCGCCGGCTCGGCGGCGAGCGCTTCGGACTCGCTTCGGCGCTCGTCCTGGCCTCGATGCTCGGCGTGTGGGTCTTCAACCACCTGGTGCAACCCGAGCCATTTCTCGCCTGCTTTATTTCGCTGGCCGTCTGGTGTCTGGTCGAGGCGCGACTGGCCGCCAAGCCCCAGAACACGGTGCCTCTTCGTGATGCCTTGACCGGCCGCTTTCCGGGCGATCACTGGTATCTTCTCTTCTGGATTTTTCTGGCCCTGGGCGCATTGAGCAAGGGACTTCACGGCGCGCTCTGGCCTCTCGGCACGGTGGTCCTGACCGCGCTTTTCGTTCCGAGCTGGCGCGCATGGCTCCAGCCGGTCGCGAGCCTGCGCGGGATCCTCGTTTTCCTCATTCTCCTCGTGCCGTGGTACGCCTATATGGCCGTGCGTCTGCCGGGATTTTTATCGGCCCATTTCGTCAACGAACAACTCGGCGCGTCCCTGAACACCCGCTATCCCGCCGATGCCCGCCAGCTTCCGCTCGGGCAGTTTTACGCGCAGCATCTGATCTTCTGGATGCCCTGGACTTTGCTGCTGCCCGGTTCCATCCATGCCGCGGTGAAAGCAGTTCAAGCGACGCGGCGGCAACCTCACTTTTTCTCACCTCCCGCCCTCGATATCGTGAAGCTGCTTGGATGCTGGCTGGTCCTTACCTTGGTGTCGGTCGCCTTTTCCACGCGGCAGGATTATTACAGCATGAGCTGCTGGGGCGTGGTCGCCGCTTTCCTGGCCGTGCCCTGGATGGTCCGCGAGTTCGCCCTTCCGCACCTGCCGCGATCCTATCTGGCCGCGCCCTGCGCGCTGGTGGCGCTTGGAGGCGGTCTCGCGCTTGGCTTTGCCGCCTGGATCACTCCCCGTCTCGGCGAACTCGGTCAAATAACCGCATCGCCCATCCGCGATCGCGATACGTTCATGGACGCGATTGCCGGCATTTCTCCCGCGTTATGGGGCCAGTTCATCACGCTGCTGGCGATTTTTGGCGCGGCCATGCTGGTGGCGGGGACCATCGCGACCGCGCTGGCCTGGCGGAGGAAATCGTTTCCCGCCCTGCTCGTACTCTCCGGCGCGATGGCCGTTCCGGTCGGCCTGGCCACCGTCGGCTTTACCATGATGAGCCCCTACTTCTCGCTGGCCGGCCCGGCCCGCGCGATCAATGCCGAGATTGCCGCCGAACCGGACGCCATCGTCGCTTGCGAAGCGCTGCCCCACACCGCGTCGAGCCTCTTTTATTATCTCAACGCCCGTGTCCATTGGGTGAACGCTCCCTTCGACGAGCAATACGCCCAGCGGGTGCTTGGCTTGGGACGCGATTATTATTGGGATGAAACCGGGCTGCAACGGGCCTGGCGCTCGCCGCATCCGGTTTATTTGATTTTGGAACAAGACCGGCTGGCCTACTGGCAGCGTCTGCTTCCGCCCGGCGCGCGCGTGGTGGACAGGAGCGGCACGCGACTCGTTTTGTGTAATCGGTAATCGCTTGGGTGGCCCGGGCTACTTGTTGCCCGGGTGCGCGAGCGCGGCATCGCGAGCGCACAGGAGGTCACCGGTAAATTTGAGAGTCAAAGGTGACCTCCTGTGGCCTTCGGCCACCCGGACAATAAATTGTCCGGGCCACCGGATAAAAGCACCGTCGCACGGAGTGCGACGGCTGCCAGAAGGGATTAGGACACCTGCCCCACCAACCGCTCGATTTCCACGCCGACCAGGCAGACGTCGTCCGAGAAATGCTCCCGCCCGGAGAACTGCCGCACCTGGGTCAGCAGCGCATCGAGAAAGGCTTCTCCGTGCTGCCGGGCGCAATTCTGGATCAGCCGGGTAAACTGGGGATCGTCCGGCGACAAGTCCTTCCCTTCGCCGAGATCGCAGAGGCCATCCGTATAAAGCAGAAGAAAGTCGCCCGGTTTGACCGTGTCCTCCTCGGTCGGGTAAACCGAATCTTTTGCCACGCCCAGGGCGAACGGATGCCGCTGCATGATGTCGCCCATGGCCCGCACGCTGTGTTGCGCCCGGCTGACGTGCAGCGGTTGCGGATGGCTGGCATTGGCGAAACGCACCTTGCCCGTGCCGATATCGATCACCATATAAAGGGCCGTGACGAACATGGAAGTCGAGAGCGGCGCGAAAAAGTGCTGGAGCCGCGGGTTGCGTTCGCAGAGCAACGGGCCCGGATTGGCCGCGACGCCGTGGATTTCATCCACCAGGACCCGCTCG
>Ga0181537_10002937_pt1 | contig 14802 bp, 8 predicted proteins | sample PEATcosm2014_Bin_39_FD_119765 | JGI IMG/M metagenome (GOLD analysis project Ga0181537, IMG submission 119765) | Peatland microbial communities from MTU Mesocosm Facility, Houghton, MI, USA - PEATcosm2014_Bin23_10_metaG | ecosystem: Environmental > Terrestrial > Soil > Wetlands > Peat | place... | reverse complement strand
GACCGAGGCCCGGTCCGTCAGCCTGGTCGGGGACTTCAGCCACTGGAACCCGGCGGCGCATCCGATGAAACAAATGCCCGACCGCGCCTGGCTGCTCGGCGTGGAGTTAAAACAAGGGCATCATCGGTATGCGTTTCTCGTGGACGGCAAGCTGACGCTTGATCCTCGCGCGCAGGGCGTCGCCCGGAATGACAAGGGTGAGCGCGTTTCGTTGGTTCCCGTAAGTTGAGCTTTCCGCGGACGGCACAGTTTTCCCGCTGTCAAGGCAGGACCATCACGCGGTAAAACCGGCTCGTCATCAGGGCTGACGGATCCGTCTTGTAGGCCGTTGAATTCGTCGCCGGGACATCGCCGGACACATTGCTCCAGGCGTCCGTGAAGTGCGCCTTGTATTGCAACCGGTAGGATTTTCCGGGAATCGAACTCCACCCGAGCGTGGCTTGGCCGCCGGTCACCTGGATCGATTGGATCATGGGCTGCGCGCTGAGGCTGTAGATCGTGCCCACGGCGGCATTCGTCCCAAGCACGGCGCCGGAAGGGTTCGACAGTTCGAGCAAAAAGTTGCGGACGGCCAGCGCGTTGGTGTACCCGTTGACCTGGACCGTGACGGTCTGGTTGGTGACGCCACCGGAGAAAAAGAGAATTCCACCCGTGGCGATATAATCCACCGGATCAATCGCCGTGCCATCCGCCGTGTTGTAACTGACATTTACGTACGGGCTGTTTGCGTCCGAGAGGGTGACCGTGAAAACCGCGTTGGTGGATCCTGAATCACCGACGAGGATGTTCACATTGCTGATCAGCAGCGTGGTCATGGTGCTGAACTGCCAGATTGGCCCGGCGGTCTGGTTTGAGCGGGCCGCCACGACCTGCCAGTAATAGGTTACGTATGACGTAGGCGGTTGCGCGAGGGTCCACGAGGTGTTGGTCGTGGAGCCCAGCAATTGCGATGGCCCGGGAACGTTGGTTGTCCCGTAATAAACGGTATAGGTCGGCGGGGGCAGATTGGAACAGCGGATGCTGACGTCGTCCAGGCCCACATCGAAATAATACTCGCCGGCATTGACCACAAAAGCCACGCGCACCGTGTGCCCGGCGAAGCTCGAAATATCGGCGCTACGTTGCGTCCAATCCTGAATCGGCGTGTCCCCCGTTTGCGTGCTGAACACTGTCCCCAGCACCAGGTTATTGGTGTCCAAGATTTCCACGCTGAATTGCTGGTTTGTGTCAAAATAGCCGTTGAAATTCCGGATGCGGTCGGCCCAACTGAGCGTTATGGTCCCGCCGTTGGCCGGCAGGGCGACTGTCTGAAAGATGCTGGAAACCGCGGGCGGGGCCTGGTCGGCAAGGGCGCAATAATTGCCGTCGAACGGCGTGGTTGGGTCGTCGCCGCTGGGCGGATAGACCGTCCCATCGTCAATCAGGAAGGCCGCGTTCGTTGCAGGCGTGACCCAACCGGTGAAATCTCCGGTTTCGAATCCGCCGTTGACCGCCTGTTCGACGCCCTCGCCGAGCCCGGCGCTCCAGGAGAGGGTGTAGGTCAGCGGATTGGCGGTGGAAAGATTGGCGGGATGCGGGTTCCAGGGCGCGGGCGGCGTCTGGTTGTCAAAAATACTCATGGTGGCGTACCCGCCGCCAAAACCCGGAGCACTTCCGCTCACGGAAACCGACAGCGGCATTTCCGGCGGATTGCCCGAGACCATCGTCACATTGAACGAGGCGGAGGTCTGCCCGGCAAGGATGGTGGCCGTCGGTGGGACGCTTAATTTTGAGGTGTTGCTGGAAACGAGTGAGACCAGCAGGTTGCTGGTCAAGGTGCCGGCGATTTGCACCGTCCCGGCGTTTGTGAGCTGGCCGTTGCTTTCCCGCGCCTGCGGCGGAAGGGCCAGCACCAGGTTTGTGCTCTTGTTGTCGTGAATTGTCATGGAGGCCATGCCATTGGTCCAGTTGACCACGTGCGCCGTGACCGACACGACGCGGTCGCCGCGGAGCTGGTTGTCGTCAACGACCGTGGGATAAAAGGTGGCGTTGGTTTGTCCCGCAGGGATCGTGACCGTGGCCGGAACGGTCAGGCTGGTGGGATCGCTGCAGGACATGTTTACGGCAATGTCGCTGGCCGGCACGCCGCTCATGGACACCGTGGCCGGAAAGCTTCCGTCGCCTTCGGTGGCGCTGGCGGGCAGCACCACGGCGAGCGCGGCGCTCCGGTCATCGTAAATGGCGATGGTCCCCGTGCCCGTCGCATAATCCGGCGCGCTTCCGGTGACGTTTATCATTTGCGTCCCATCCAAACCACTGTCATCCACGACGGTTGCACTGAAGACGGCGTTGGTTTGCCCGGCGAGGATGGTGACGGTGGCGGGGACCGTGAGCCGGTTGGTATTGCTGGAGGCGAGCTGGATAGTGAGATTCACCGTCGCCGCATGCGGCAGAGACGCCTGGCATTGTCCGGTGAGAACGCCCGCATTCTTTACCGTTGAGGCCGGGAGCGAGATGGTAATCTGGCTGGTCCCGAGAAACGCGACATCGTCAATGTTCCAGCCGGAATACGCAAATGCATTGGCATTGGCCACTTGGTATCCCCAACGCACGTAGACCGCCGGCCGGTTGTCCGCGAACGGCGAAAGGTTGTATTGGACTTTGGTCCACGAAGAATCGGCGATTACTCCCGAATCATTTTCGAAAACCAGGGTCCAGTTCGTGTTATCGCTTGAAACGCCGATCGTCTCGTAGACGTACGGCGGATAGTCGGAATTAAGCCAGCGTTCGAACTGCAGGATGACGCCGGTGCTCCCGGTAAAGTTAAGCGGCCCGGTGGTCAGATAATACGGTCCCGCAACGTTGGTGGAATAGTCCCCGTTCAAGTTGACGCCAAAAACATCCAAGCCGGTGGCGCCGCTGGAGGGGTCGGGGTAACCGTGGGCAGAACCGCCCTGGCCGGTGGGCTGGCCGAAAGCCCATTGTCCCTGCCGCGACCAACCCGGGTCCGAATTGAGCGGAAACGAGTAGATGGAAGGCAGCGAAACCGTCAGCGCCAGGTTCTCGGTTTGGGCGATCCCGCTGAGCAAATTGGTGAACGTCACCACGCCGGTGTAGTTTCCCACCGCCAGGGCGTTGGCCGCTGCGTTCAGGGTGACGATTACATTCGTTGAACCGCCGCCGCCCGCCAGCGTTCCGTTTGAGGACGAAAGGGTTACCCACGGGACGGAAGCCGAAGCCGTCCAGCCCATGGCATTCGTCAGGGTGTCGTAGAGCGTGTAGGTCTGCGACGGCGGACTGAACGGCCCGCCGATGCTTCCGACGGCGTCGAAATCCGCGGTCGGACTGACGACAAGGTCGTCGGGCACATTGAACGCTTCGACCACTCCCACGGTGGTGGTGCTGGGCGGCGCCGAGGCGCCGAGCCCGAGGCCGCGTTTCGCAAATGCCAGCCACAACTGGTGATGATTGACACCATTATTGTCCACCAAGTCAGCCTGGAGAATCCCGTCGCGCGCCTGGACAAAAGTCGGGTTGGCCGGGGTCAGGTTCATGCCATCGGTCACCAATTGGAGGATCAATTCGTTGCCCGTGGCGAAGCCGTATTGGTTGATCAGGTTGGCCCGGGCGTCCCACAGCGCCGCACACCAGATTTCGCCCTGATTATGAATTTCGTTGGCGAGGTTGGCGATGACGGGATTGATGGGAACCCCCGTGTGCGAGCTCGCCTGGTTGGGATCGATGTCTTTGAAGGTCCCGGGGTCGATGTTGGTGTTCGTGCAATACGGATAGCGCCGTATGCCGAAGTAGTAATTCTGGGTGTAGTTGTAACTGGCGCCGAACAGGAGGTAACTGATGTACGGCCCCTCCGGGTATGAGGCCGCCAGGCTGTCGCCCGGCTGGCTCAACAGGGCGAGACTGTAGAAATCCGACCAACCCTCGCCCAGTCCGCCCGATTGGGGATGGCCGTTTTTGTCGATGCCTACGCCTCCGCCGACGCGCCGGTTGCTGAGGCCGTGGGTATATTCGTGCAGGACGACTTCGGTGTCGAAATCCGCGTCGCGGCTGGGCGTCGGCCCGGTGAACACGTACATCTCCATGATGCCGGGCGAGCCGTCGGGAGGCGTCGAGAAACTTGCGTTGTCGAGGTAATAGGTGTTGCCCGTGTTGATGCCTTCCTGCGCCTCGGCGTCAACCTGGTCGCCGCCGAGGCCGCCGCGGCCAAAATTATTGACCTGAAAGTTTCCGGCGCTCTCAGTGAAGCCCAGGTCGTACAACTTGTCGTGCATCCAATTGTTCCAGTAGAAGAGGTTGACGACGGCGGCGCTGCCGTTGCTGCTGGGGTCCTGCGTGAGGTCTAGCGGGAAGTCGAACACCCGGTTGGTGGTACCCTGCGGCGGCGGGATGTCCGGCCGGTTGTCCGCATTCACGTCCAGATAGGCGGAGACATTGTTGCCGGTGGTCGTGACGTTGGTGCCGTCGTTGATCCAGCCGGCGGGCGAGGCATTGGTGTCCAGCGCGCTGATCACGACCAGCGTGCGAGATACCTGCGGGGGTTGGTTCGTTACGGGCGTGGGCAATCCCATGACCGTTGGAGCGCCGGAGTTGGTGGGAAAACCCACCGTGAAAGGCGCGGGACTGGCATTGGTGAAAACCCGGTACGAAGCGTCGCTTATGTTTTCCGTGAGGCTCCGGCGAATCTGCGTCTCGCCCGTCCGGGCGTCAATTAACACGCGGAACATCTCGCCGCGCGCCCGGCTCATCAGGATCACTTCCCAGCAGAGCCGCAGCAAATCCCGGTTCATTGGAAGCCAGACCAGATGCGCGGTGGCATTGCCTTTCAAGGCGTTGGCGCTGAAAGATTGCCGCTGGTCGGCGCCTTCCGCGGAGGATTGCGCGGAGAGATCACCGGGGGCAAGCGCGTCGCCGATGTTTTGCGCCGCATCCACGAGAGCCTGCGGTGCGGTGATTAGGGGCCGGGATAGGTTAGCGAGCCGGTTTGAAGCGCCACCTCCGGCGGCCTGTTCTGGCGCGGGCACGAAATGACTGGAGATGCTGACGAGTTCGCCGCGCTTCGTCGTGTGGGAAACAAGCAGCGCCTCGAACACGGGGATGCCATCCACTTGCTGTTCCCAAACGACCGTGCGCAAACCATTGTGAGCGGTGATGAATTCGCGCTTGATGGAAGCCGCATCCAGCGCTGTCGAATCGTGGCCGAAGAGCCCGCTGTGTTCGTCCAGGAACGCCCGGGTGGCGCGGTGCGGGTCCGCAGCGGAATAACGTGCCAAGGTTTGTGAAGAAACCGCGCCGCCGCCGTTGGTTCCGGTCAAAAACCCGCGCTCTGACCGGATCCAAGCCGGGGACCCGGTGATATCGTCGAAATCCACTTTGACGTCCGGCACGCGTGCCTTGAGATTCGCGAGGGCTGGCGCGCGATCAACCGTCGGGACGGCCAAGGCGGATGCATTTTGGGTGCGGACATCGAAATCAGGAAGCTCGGGTCGGGTCGGGAGCGTGGCTGCCAAGGCGTCGGTCAAGCCGCGCAAGTAAACCAAGCACGCCACCAGCGCGGTTACCACGGCCATTTTTGCCGCCAGCTTCATTCAAGTGCGCAATCAACTGAATTGACGATACCGAGGAATAATAATGAACTCCTCCTTTGCATATTTGTCAGAGCCCGCCAATGGCGCATGGAGCTCGGAGGCACAGACCCCGCAAGGCAGAACCATTTCCGGTACAACCGTTTCCAGCGCAAATATTTCCGGATGTCGAGTTAATCGGTTTCACACTACTTATACCTTCTTTTGGGAGGGAAGTCAATCACGTATCCGCTCAGGTTTCAGAGTTCGCATTCTCTGAAAAGCAGTGATTTCGCGGGCTGGAAGCGAGCTGAGAGTTGGCAGACTCCCATTCAATTTTTTGCTTTAACGATTTTTCGCGTCCGCTATAACTTGGTGGAACCTCGCCGGCCAGTGACACGGGAGCAATCAACGGCAGGTATTCGCGAGGTTGCGGAGAGAGGGAATCGTCCGGGGCAGGCGGGGTCAATCTCGAGGGCAGGGAGGGGCCTAAAAGAATCTGAGGAAGCCGGGCAAGGCGGGTCGAACGCAACATTTTTATGGACGAAACGCAACAAGCCGGACTGGACGGGCAGCCGGCCGTGCCGCGGACGTCCTTGGTAGCACGCCTCACCAACATTTTCGTCGCGCCGGGCGAAGTGTTTGCGGAGGTCAAGGACAGCGCGCCGGTGCCGGCCAATTGGATTGCGCCGATGGTCATCGCCATGGTCGCGGGAATTATTTACTCGATGGTGGTATTCTCCCAACCGGCCGTGATTCAAGGCATGAAGGATGCCCGGGAGAAACAACTGCAGGAACAGGTGTCAACGGGGAAGATTACCCAGAAACAGGCTGATGCAGCGACGGACGTAGCCGAGAGGTTTATGACCCCGACGATGCTGAAAACATTTGGCATCCTTGGATCCATTTTTGCGACGGCCGCGGGTTTGTTTTTTTGGGCGCTGGCGGCCTGGTTGATTGGACGATTCGCACTGCGCGGGCCATTGGACTATATGCGGGCGGTTGAAGCGGTCGGGTTATCAATGATGATTTCGGTTTTGGGTGCGATAATTTCAATGTTGCTGGCGGTGATTTACGGGGATCCTGGCGCGAAGCCAAGCCCGGCGCTGCTGCTCAGCCATTTTGACAGCCATAACCGGGGCCACGTACTGCTTGCCTCGCTCGATGTTACCACGTTATGGTTTCTGGCGGTGCTGTCACTGGGGCTGGCGAGGTTGACCGGAACGGGCTTTGCACGGGCGGCGGCATGGCTGTACGGGTTCTGGGCGTTTCTGACCGCGGGCAGCGCCTGGCTTTTTATCGGGAGATGGGGATGATCGCAAGGAGTTGACAGACCCGGCGGCAAATATCGAAGGAAAATGTGAATTTAATCAAACCCGCGACGGGAATCGCGGTCAAAGGAGCAAATCAATGGCAAATCCAAAGTCACGAAAGCGCAGGAAGAAAATCATCTTCGGCCTCATTATTGCGGCTGTGGGAGCATTGGCCCTGGTGGCGGTTTTCCGGAAGAAGGGCGTGGTTTACACGGTGCAGGAAGACAAGGTCGTGCGGCGTAACCTGACGGAAATTGTGACCGCGAGCGGGAAGATCCAGCCGGTGTTGCAGGTCAAAATCAGCCCGGAGGTCAGCGGCGAGATCATCGAGCTGCCCATCAAGGAGGGTGACGTGGTCAAGAAGGGCGATTTGCTGGTGCACATCCGGCCGGACAATTACATCGCCGCCCGGGACTCGTCGTTCGCCAATTACAAGTACGCCCTGGCGAACTCGAACACCGCGGCCGCGAATCTGGAGAAGGCGCAGATTGATTTCGACCGCAATGACGCGCTCTTCAAACACCAGCTCATCTCGGACTCCGATTTCCTCACCGCGAAGACCACGCTCGACGTGGCCCGGGCCTCGCTGGCCGGGTCCACGGAACAAGTCGGCATGGCGTACGCCTCGTTGCAATCCGCCGAATCCGACTTGTCCAAAACCAAAATCTTTTCCCCGCTGGACGGCACCGTCAGCAAGCTGAACAGCCAGCTCGGCGAGCGCGTCGTCGGCACCGCCATGATGGCGGGCACGGAGATCATGACCGTGGCGGACCTGCACCGGATGGAGGCGCGGGTGGACATCGGCGAGGCGGACGTCGTCCTCATCGCCGTCGGTCAGAAGGTGCATTTGGAAGTGGACGCGTTCAAGGACCGGAAGTTCGACGGGGTGGTGACGGACATCGCCAATTCGGCCAATAACAACGACACCACAACCGCCAGCGGCTCATCCTCGTCGTCCAGCTCGCAGGATGCGACGAAGTTTCAGGTGAAAATCCGCATCCTCGAACATGAGATATTTCTGCCGGGAATGTCCGTCTCGGCCGACATTGAAACCCGCTCCCGCACCAACGTCCTGACCGTTCCGATCCAATGCGTCACGATGCGTCCGCCCAAGCCGGCGACGGGCACCAACAACCTCGAGACCAACTCCCCGGCACTGGCCTCCGCGGATCCGAAGGGTGACGGCACGAACGGCGCGGCGACCAACGCCATGAGCGCGGCGACCACGAATGGAACCGACGCCCGGAAGCCCGGCGAAGCCCTCAAGCCGGTGCAGGTGGTCTTCGTGGTGGACGGCGACCACGTCAAGGCGGCGCCGGTGGCGACGGGCATCGAGGACGACAATTTCATTGAAATCGTCTCGGGACTGAAGGAGGGCGACAAGGTCGTGTCCGGCGGCTCCAAGACCATCAACCGGGAACTGCAGGACGGGAGCAAAGTCGTGCTCGGCGTGGTGAAATCCGACGCGTCCGCGCCCAAGCCATGAGCCTCATCAAGCTCCAAAACATTTCGCGCCTGTACGAGATGGGGTCGGAAACCATCCACGCCCTGCGCGATGTTTCCCTGGAAATCGAGCGCGGGGAATACGTGGCGATCATGGGGCCGTCGGGTTCCGGCAAGTCCACGCTGATGAACCTGCTGGGGTGCCTGGACACGCCCAGTTCCGGCACTTACGAACTCAATGGGGCCAACGTGAGCGAGATGGACGACAACGAGCTGGCGGAAATCCGGAACCGCGAAATCGGGTTCGTCTTTCAAACCTTCAACCTGCTGCCGCGCTCCAATGCGCTGCGCAACGTGGAACTGCCGCTGATTTATTCCGGCATGGGCGGCGAGGAACGGCGGCGGGTCGCGCTGGAGACCTTGTCGAACGTGGGGCTGGCGGACCGCGTGCATCACAAGCCCAACGAGATGTCCGGCGGTCAGCGCCAGCGCGTTGCCGTCGCCCGGGCGCTGGTCAACAAGCCATCCATCATTCTCGCGGATGAGCCGACGGGCAACCTCGATTCCAAGACCGGCGAGGAAATCATGGGCTTGTTCGAGGCCCTGTCGCGCAAGGGCAACACCATCTTCGTCGTCACGCACGAGGAGGACATCGCCCGGCATGCGCGGAGGATCCTGCGCATCCGCGACGGGTTGATTGCGAGCGACGAAAGGTCGTCGAAGTGAGGTGTTCCCCGCATGAACTTCCTGGTTGAAATCAAGGAGGGGCTGGGCATCGCCTGGGACGCGATCCGTGCAAACAAGATGCGCTCGGTGCTGACCACGCTGGGCATCGTCATCGGGATCATCTCGGTGACGCTCATGGGAACGGTCATCAACGGCCTCAACACCTCCTTCCGCAGCGGCATCTCCGGCATCGGCGCCGACGTCCTTTACGTGGACCGGCGGGATTGGATGATTAACTCCTGGGAAGAGTGGCTGGCGGAACAGAGGCGCCAGGTAATTTCGCGCGACCAGGTCCAGTTCATCGAGAAGGAGATGCCCATGGCGCAGAGCATCGCGCCGGTGATTGACGCCTCGCTGGGCATTTCCTACCGGAGCAAGGATTCGAGCGGCGTGCGCGTGATCGGCTCGACCGACCAGTTCATCACGGTCCACAACCTGACGCTGGCGGAGGGGAGATTCATCAGCCCGCTGGAGTCGGACGCGGGCCGCGCCGTTTGCGTCCTGGGAACCAACGTCGCCGGGCGGCTTTTCGCCAACGAAACGCCCATCGGCAAAATCGTCAAACTGGGTCATTATCCCGTGGAAGTCATCGGGGTGATTGAGAAGCAAGGCTCCTTTCTCGGCCTGCCGACCCTGGACGACCAGGTAATCATTCCGGCGCGACTGCTGGCGGGCGGTTACACGCGGGAGCCGGACTATACGATTCAGGTCAAGGTGGACGACCTGGCTCATCTGGAGGACGCGAAGGAGGAATTGCGCGGACTGATGCGGCGGGTCCGGCACGTGGCCCCGGCCGACAAGGACGATTTCGCCATCAACCAGCAGCAGCAGATCATCGACCTATTTGACAAGGTTGTGGGGACGGTCGGCGTCGTGGGGCTCGTCATCACAAGCCTGTCGCTCTTCGTCGGCGGCATCGGCATCATGAACATCATGTTTGTGTCGGTGGCGGAACGGACGCGGGAAATCGGCGTGCGCAAGGCCATCGGCGCGAAGAACCGGACCATCCTGCTCCAGTTCCTGATTGAAGCGGCGGTGATTTGTCTGATCGGCGGGCTGCTGGGGCTGGGCCTGACTTATGGACTGACTTTTGCCGTGGCCAGGATCATGCCGGCCACCATGTCGCTTCAGGTGGTGGGCCTGGCGGTCCTGGTGTCCCTGGTGACGGGGGTGGTTTCAGGTTTTCTGCCCGCCTGGCGGGCGGCGCGCATGAATCCGGTGGACGCCCTGCGCAATGAGTAATCGCCGCCCATGAACGCCGGGGAAAACCACTCGATGCTTCGGCTCGCGAACGTGGCGCTCGCGGAGATCAAGGAAAGTTTCCTCATGGCAACCGGCGCGCTGGCGGCGCACAAATTACGTTCGGCGCTGACGCTGTTGGGCGTGTTGGTGGGGGTGTTTTCCATCATTGTGGTGATGACCACGATGGAGGCGATGCAGACGCGGATCCAAAACGACTTGAACCAGCTCGGCGGCCAGACATTCGTGGTGTCGAAATGGCCGGGAATCTTTTTCGGCGGCACAGGCGTCAAATACTGGATGCGCAAGGACCTGACCATGGCGCAGGGCCGCAAGGTGATGGAACGCGCCGCCCTGCCGCTAAGCGTCGGCCTCGAGACTGATTTTTCGGCGGGCACCATCCGTTCGGCGAACACCGAGGCCTCGCCGGGGACGGACTTGACCGGCGACACGCCCGGGAGCTTTTCCGCGCAGAATTGGACCGTGGCGGAGGGCCGCGCGCTGTCGGATGCCGACGTGGACGGCGCGCATGATGTTTGCGTGCTGGGCAGCGCGCTGGCGACGAACCTGTTCCCGTACGGCTCGGCGCTGGATGAAACCGTGCGGATTGACAACGTCAATTACACGGTGATCGGGGTGCTCGAGCCGAAAGGATCGATGGCCGGCGGCGACCAGGACAGTTTCGCCGTCATTCCCCTGACGACGGGATTAAGCCGTTACGGCCGGCGCGACCAGAGCATCAACATCCTGGTCCAGTCGCGCAGCGCGGAGGACTATGACGACACGGTGGAGCAGGTGCGGGACATCTTGCGGGTGGCGCGGAAGGTGCCGCCGGGGAAGGACGACGATTTCGAGATTTTTTCGAATGATTCGATGCTGGCGCAATTCAATTCGTTCACGTTTGCGGTGCGCCTGGGGGTGACGCTGGTGAGTTCGATTGCGCTGCTGGCCGCCGGAGTGGGAATCATGAACATCATGCTGGTGTCGGTGACGGAGCGGACGCGGGAGATTGGCATCCGGCGCGCGATTGGGGCGAAGAAACGAAGCGTGATGGTGCAGTTCATCATCGAGGCCATCATGCTCTGCGAACTGGGCGGGGCGATCGGGGTGGTGCTGGGCGTTATTGGCGGGAATGTGGCCGGACACTACATGGAGTTGCCGGTGGTGATTCCGTACGACTGGGTGGTCATCGGACTGGTCATTTGTTCGGTGGTGGGCATCATCTTTGGCACCTACCCGGCCTACAAGGCGGCGAACCTGGACCCGATTGAATCGCTAAGATACGAATAGCACGCGGACGGATTTGTGGACCCGTAATTGGTCGGTTGATCTCGAATCAAGCCCGGCGCCGGCGCAAGCCAACACAGGCGAGGCCCAGTCCGACCAGGGCCAACGTTGCCGGTTCGGGCGTCGGCGTGGTATAGATCGCCAACTGAAAAACATCCTCCCGGTTGTGCACGGACCAAGTTGAACCGTCGGTCGAGCTATAATAAGTGTCATCGATGATAAATGGCCCCCCGGTGAAACTGTCCGCCGCACTCCAAATGTACGCTCCCTGCGCGACCGGGGTTGAGGAGCTGACGACCACGAAATACCAGGTGGTCGGCAAGAGCACGATGTCGGAGGCGGTATAGGTGAAAACGCCGCCAGCCGAAGGATCCGAACCAGTCAGACTGCCCAGATTACCCAGTGGTATTTCTGTGTCCGGGCTGAAACTGTGTGCGGCCCCAGACTTGGCATAAATTGACACATTGAACCCGGAGGGTGCGCCCGTCGCCGCGTCCATAAGTAATTGAACCGAATTGAGGGAGTAGCTGGAGGAACCGGGTCCGGTGGCAAAGGATTGGGCAATCCAAGAGTCACTGCCGATGGATGCGCTGCCGGTTGGCGTTTGGCCGAGATTTGACCCCTCCAGTGTTGGTTGGGCCTGTGCCCTTTGGCCGGCAAGCAAATTCGCAATTACGAGCACGAAGCTTGAAAACATGAATCTCTTCATATGGATTCCTTTCTTCAGGGACGGCCGATTATGAGCACAGTCTATTTCTGAAAGCAAGCTTATTTCTCCCGTCGAGTTGTGCCAGGGTGGGAGCGTAATAAGGTTGCCAGAAGGACGATTTTATGCCATAACCGTGGCGGAGCCTGTGAAAACGCAGAGATACGCGGGATTCACTGTCGTTGCGCCGCCCGCGACGGTCGTGGGGCGCTTTGTTTTCGGAAAATGACCTAGAGGGCAGAATACAATCAGCTGCACCATATCGCGCCATTGGTCCACGCACGCTGACAAAAAGCGGGGCTTGTCCGCCAAGAAATGCACAGCAAAAACGGCCAAAGTCTGCCAAGTGTTATATAAGCCTGTTTGTCATCACAGATGGCAATTTATGAAAGACCGTCGAGGAGACCAGCTTGCCACCATCGTCATTATCACCGCGCTGGCGATCGCCGGCACCTCTACGGGCGTGAGCCGCGGCGGAATCGCCGGCCCGGCAAGTCCGGCGGGGCCGCTGGCGGCGCCTGGTTTCAGTTCTCCCGCCGAGGCTTTCACTTCCAACAATTTGTGGCTGGAACTTGCCGGATACAGCAATTGCACGGCCACGCTGATTGTTCATCGTCCCTGGAACGACACAAACCTGACGCATGATTTATTCTATGCCCCTGATTTGAATCCGCCGGTTGACTGGCAATTTGTGAGGCGGTGTTTGAACACGAACTTGGTGGTGGGGAATTTGTGCGCGGGAGAGGGGCTCTTCCGGTTGGGACAGACGAACGGGAGTTTGACGATCAACTCGAATGTAACCGCGCTGGCCATGGCGCAAATGCTGGTGCCGCCGGGGGTCATGCTGACCAATGTGAAGTATACTGGGGCAAGCCGGGCGTGCGGCGAATTTTCCGGCGGCAATGGCTGCGGCCTGCCGCTGGACAGCGGGGTGATTCTGGCCACGGGAGACGCCACCAATGCCATCGGACCGAATAATCTATCCGGGGCAACCACGCCATACGGCCTCCCGGGGGATCCGGACCTGGACAATCTTGTCGGCCGAGGGCAAACCTTTGACGCCGCCGTGCTGGAGTTTGACATCGTCACGACGAATTGCTGCACCATTGGATTTCAATACGTTTTCGCCTCTGAAGAGTACCCGGAATGGATCGGCTCTTTCAACGACCCCATGGCGATATTCGTCAGCACCAACCGCACGGCCACCAATTGGGTCAATACAAACAACATCGCGCTGGTTCCCGGCACCAATCTGGCGGTCAGCGTCAATACCATCAACGGAGGCTGCGCGGCCACCTCGAATGGCAGCCATGTCCCTCCGACCAATCCCCAGTTTTACGTGGACAACCATGATCCCGGTTTTTCGGCCACGCCCTTGTATTCGGCGCCCGCCCCGGTCTACAACATTCAGTATGACGGCATGACGGTGTTGCTGACGGCCCAGGCGCAAATTTCCCCCAATGTGACGAACCACATCAAAATCGCGATTGAGGATTACGGCGATGACCTTTATGACTCGGCGGTCTTTGTGAAGGCTTGGACGCCGTGTCCGTAGCGAAGGCCACGGCGGCATCGAGTTCAGCCCGAAGGCACTGCCCGGAAGAACGTATTGGAGCCTTGGATGGCATTGGTGTAGGGACTGGTCGCGTTGGGGACGTTGGAATAGGTTCCGTTGGCGGCCGGCGCGGTTTGAAGGATGAAGGACAGTGGCGTCCCCCAATGCAGCACCACGCTGCCGGCCGATGGCCGGATGAAGAGCACCCCGGGCGGGGACACAAAGCCGGGCTGCGCCGCCATGAACAGCGGTCCGTACAAGCTGGAGGCGGAATTGGCAAAGGCGTAGGGATGACCCGTGACATCGATATCCGTGACACCATCGCCGGAAAAGCTGGCGGCGAAAAGATTGCTTCCGGCGTCGAAGAGCAGACCGGTGGGGCCGCTCAAGGATGAGGCGTAGACCGACGCGTTCGTTTTCGTGTCGAATTTCTCAATGGTGCCGGCGCTGTAGTTGGCCACGTACAGATTGGATTGCTGGTCAAACGCGAGGCCGAAGGGTCCGCTCAGGCTGCCGTTGGTGTTGGTGGCGAACAGCGTGCCATGCCCGCCGGAGTCGAATTTCTCAATCGTGTTGAGGCTGAAGTTGGCCACATAAAGATTGCTGGCGCTGTCGAAGGCAATCCCAGTCGGATTCTTCACTCCCACCGACGCGAAAACCGTTCCGGTTCCGTGGGAATCAAATTTTTCAATGGTATTGCCGTTATAATTGGCGGCGTAAAGATTGCCGGCGTGGTCAAAGGCCAGGGAGTACGGGTTGACAAGACCGGAACTGGCGAAATTGGTCTCATTGCCATTGGTATCGAATTTGAGGATGTTGTTGCCGGAGTAGTTGGCAACGTAAAGATTGCCCGCGCCATCCAGGGCCAGGCCGCTGGGCCGGTTCAGCACCAGGCTGGAGAGCACGGTGGCATTGCCGCTGGCGTCGAACTTCTCGACCGTGTTGCTGGTGTAGCTGGCGACAAAGAGATATTGG
>Ga0181537_10002936_pt1 | contig 14803 bp, 10 predicted proteins | sample PEATcosm2014_Bin_39_FD_119765 | JGI IMG/M metagenome (GOLD analysis project Ga0181537, IMG submission 119765) | Peatland microbial communities from MTU Mesocosm Facility, Houghton, MI, USA - PEATcosm2014_Bin23_10_metaG | ecosystem: Environmental > Terrestrial > Soil > Wetlands > Peat | place... | reverse complement strand
TCGACCGCCATGCGGGTGGGCCGCTTTGGCGTGACCGAAGTCCACGGATTCGTCTGGGTGAGTTTGGGGACACCGTCCGCGCCGCCGCAGAGCCACGCCGCCGCGGCCGGGGCCGGGGAGGCGACGACCTTGCGCAGCATCTACGCCGACGCGCCCGCATCGACGATTGCCGCTTCTCTGCTGCGCGGCTACCGCTTCGCAATCGATCCCAGCGGCGCCGAGGATGCATCGACCGATGCGGAGGTCCTGGAGAAGGATGCCTATACGCTCAGTGCGCGCGTGCATGACGGCGAGCGCGAGGCCACGGTGCTCTTTCTCTTGCAGCCGCTCGGCGCATCGCAAACCGTGATCCACGGATTGCTGACGACGCGCGGAGTGAAGGCCGATCGACTCACGGTGCTGCGCCATCACAATATGCAAATGACGGCGCTGCGCGATGCAGCGGAACGCCGATGATCGTGAAACATCCATGATCGCGGAGCATCGATGATCACGCTGTACGACTTCGAACTCTCCGCATCCTGCTACGCCGTTCGCCTGATGCTCTCGGTGTTGGACGTCCCTTTCGAGCGCATCGAGCTCGACGTCTATCCGGGACGGGAGCACGAAAGCGATTGGTTCCTCGCCATCAATCCTTCGCGTGAATTGCCCGTCATCGACGACGGCGGCGTGGTATTGCACAAGCTGCCGGCCATCCTCGAGCACCTGACGACCACGTATGATCCAAGCGGCCGCTGGCACCCGCGCGATGATCCCCAGACGCAGAAAAGCATCGCGCGGTGGCTCGAAGTTGCGGAGCGCCTCGCCGCCACCGCAGGGGCGGCGCGGCTGCACGACACGATGTTCTGCGGGGCCGATATCGAGGCGTGCCGCGCCGGCGCACACACCCTGTTTCGAGCACTGGACGAACGCCTATGGTTCGCCGAGCAGTCGGGCCATGACTGGCTGTGCACCGAGAGTCACCCGACGATGGCGGACATCGCCTGTTTCCCGCACGTCATGCTGTCCGAGGAGGGCGGCATCTCGCGTCTGCCGTATCCGGCGATCCGCCGCTGGACCGATCGGGTCAAGCGGCTGCCGCACTTCACGCCGATGTCGGGGATCTTCAATGCTTCACCGCTTGGCTCGGCGCCGACATCAGATCGACGAACATCTTCGTGAACTTCGGCAAATCCAGATCGACTTGAGCGTGCACCAACTGTAGATCGATGGCGGGCTTCAGCGCCTCGCCCCAGGTCAAGGTCTCCCCATACGCCGGTCCATGACTGACATCGACATCCATGTACAGCATTTTTTCCTTGGTGATGATGCTCGGATCGAGCCAGGCGCACGCCGCGAGCTCGTCCCAGAGGTAATACAGATCCTGTGAATACTTCGCGATGTACTGCGCGGCGGGATTCGGAGACTTGGCAATCTGCTCGAGCATCGGTTTCGTGAACATCGCCTTGATCGAGACGTCCACCGTGGTCAAGTCGATGCGCGGCCAATGGGCGCGCAAGGTGATGCGCGCCGCTTCCGGGTCGAACCAGAAATTGAACTCATGCCGGGGGCTCGTGGCGAACTCCGGGTCATCGGTCTGCGGATTCAGGCTGCCGCCCATGATGACGATCCCTTGCGTGAGCTCCGCGAAATGCGGATCCAAGCTCACCGCGAGCGCAATATTGGTCAAGGGACCCGCCGCGTACACCGTGACGAGGTGCGGATGGGCATGTACCTGCCGGATCATAAAATGTGCGGCGTCCTCCGCAATCGGTTTGGTGTGGGGCTCGCCCTCCTCGAGCGGCGGGGTATCCCACGGGCCGGGAATGACGGGAGCCGGCGGCGGCGCGCCGCCGCTGACGGTGTGATCCGTCAACAGCGCGAGTTTCTGCCCCCAGGCGCCCAGCCACGCCACTTGTCCGACGAGCGGCGTGTTGAGGCGCGTTTCTTCTTGGGTGCGCACCAGGGGAAAGACCGCGCCCAAGGCCACCGGCACGTCGCTGCGCCCGATCAATTCCAGCATGCGCAGCGTGTGCCGTGCCTCGTCATCGCGCCACGCATTGCCGGTGACCATGCTGATGCCGAGCACCTCGACGCGCGTGGATTGCAACAGAACCATCATCGACCATTGGTTGGAGCCGCCGGGACCCGAGCCGTCCTGATCGATGAGCACGAGGCGCTTTTGCGCCATCGCCGGCGTGAGCAAGGCCACCGTTAGCAATGGCAGCAAAGTCAACATCCGCCATACCGATGCGAGGGGTTTCATGCCTGACGCGCTCCAGGAGCCTGTCCGAGTAACGATTGCCGGGCCCTAATTCGGCTCGAAGAAATTTTCGCCGACCGGCTTGTGCTCCAGGATCTCCTCGCGCGACAGTCCCTGGATCTCGTGCGGAAACACCAGCCAGCTGTCGGTGGCGCGAATGTAGAAGTCCGGGATCAGCGCGCTGCGATTGCGGGCGGGTTTGTAATACACCGTCGCGATCCGGATCTTGTCCGGCAAGTTGCGCCGGCAGCGCTTGCGCAGCTCCGCGATGACCGCTTCCAGGCTCCGGCCGGAGTCGAAAACATCGTCGACCAGCAATAATTCATCCTCGTAGGTCAAACGCGACACCAGATAGTCGAGGGCGTGCACGCGGACCGTCTTCGACTGATTGTCGATGCCGAGATACGAGGAGGTCCGTATCGCGATGTGATCGGTGCGGATGCGGTGATATTCGAGCACCTCCTGCACCGCGATCCCGATCGGCGCACCGCCGCGCCACATGGCCACGAGCCATGTGGGCCGCAGACCGCTGCGCACGATGCGCCGCGCGAGCTCTATCGAGTCGCGCAGCAAGGAATCCGCCGAAATGAAAATTTTGTCGATGGGCGCGCCGGTCTTCTCGACGGGCGCGTTATTGAGGGGTGCGCTCACGCGCGCCGTTCCGGCACCGGCGCATGCACCAGGGAGATGCTCACCCAGACGGCGGCGCTGAAATACAGCGACATCCACGCCATCTCGCTCTTCCAGTCTTCCCACCGGTATGAGATCACCCAGCGCGTGGAGACATCGAGCACGCCCTGCGCGATGCTGATGTAGTGGCGCCCGGTGGCCTCATCCGCGATCCAGCGCGACCAGTACATGGGAACATCGACCAGGAACATGTAGGCCACATAGACGAGGCCGCCGGCGCACCAGAGCGCGAGCAAGGGACGGCGGGCGGCCGTGCATCGCGGCCAGACGGTCGCCATGCCGGCGACGAGCAGCGTCACCGCCACGCCCCACAGCGACTCCTCAAAGACATGGCCGATATTCGAGGTGGTCAGCACCGAGTACCAGGAACAGGCTTCCGCGATCGCGATGAGCGGAACCAATGCCATCGACGCGATCTTGCCGACGGTGCTCCCGGTTGCCCGCGAACTCTCGCGCAGCATGAGGGCCCATTGTATGACGAAGCATAGCTCCGCAAAAGTGGCCACCGATCGCCCGACGATGACGCTCGACAGCCAGGTGTTGAACAGGCAGAGGCGCGGCACGTCGAACACCGGCAGCGCGGAACGAAACGCACAGCCGAACACATAGATGGCGGACAACAAGAGCTGCAGGCGCCGCGCGGCATGGACTTCCGGGGCCATGACGGAACGCCCGCGGTTCAGCTTGATCGCAGTCAGCGACCACAACAATATGTTGAGCGCGGCCACGGCGCATAGCAGGGACCACCACGAGATCACACGCACTGACATCATCCCGTCATAATGACATGGTAGCGGCCGCGTGTAACGGGGTTGACGACGATGGGCCGGCGTCAGGTATGGCTGGGAGCCATGAAGGGTCATCCAAACGACATATGAGCGGGAAGCCAAGACTCGCCTGGGGGTTGAGATGCATTGTCTGTGTCGCTGCGTGGGTCACGGCGTCGACGGGCTACGCTGCCAATTCCTCCCAGTATTTGACCGCGCGTGATGGCACGAAAATCGCGATCGACGTCTGGTTGCCGACGGGGTCGGCCGCCGGGGAGCGTCTTCCGGCGCTGATGAAAGGAACACCGTATTGGCGGGCTCCCGAGGAGGAAGTCGCGATTCTCAACGAGCGCGGCTATGCCGTGGTCGGGATCGATGCCCGTGGAACGGGCGCATCCTTCGGCAGCATCCAGATCATGTTTGGCGATGCAGAGGTCTCGGACTACGGTGTCGTTGCGGATTGGATCATTCGCCAGCCGTGGTCGAACGGCAATGTCGGAGCCTACGGGTTCTCGTATCGCGGCATCACCGCCGCCAACGTGGCTTCGCTTTCGAACCCCGAAATCAAGGCCGTCGCACCGATGTTTGATCTGACTGATCTGTATCTGCTGGCCTATCCCGGCGGCGCTTTCGAAAGCTATTTGTTGGAAGCCTGGAGCGCACAGACACGATCATTGAACGGCGGCAAGCTCCCGTGCCAGGGAGATCCCGAGTGCGTACGTATGGATCCTGGCCCCAAGCCGGTCGACTCTGATGCGGATCGAAAGCTGCTCCACGAGGCGCTCGCCGAGCACGCCGCGAACTATGACGTTCACGAGTGTGTGCGCGCCGCTCCGGCACGCGACGATGTCATCTGTGCGAGTGGCAAATCGTTGAGCGATGTGTCCGTGCTGGCGCGAAAAGCGAAGATTCAAGCGCGGGGACTGCCGATGTTCGTGCTGACCGGCTGGCTCGACGAAAGCTCCCCCGCCCAGGCCCTGTTCCGCTACAGGACTTTTTCCAACCCCCAGGAGTTGATCATCGGCCCCTTTACCCATGGGGGTTTTCATACCGACGATCCGTTTTCGCCCGAAAAACCGGTCGACATGACTTACCGGAAGCAGACGGAGTTGATGGCCGATTTTTTCGACCGGTACCTCAAAGGTTCTGCAGGCAGGCCACTTGAGAAAACCATACGGTACTACGTCAACGGAGCAGGCATCTGGCGCACGTCGTCCATCTGGCCACCCGCCACAACGAGTGTCCGGCGATGGTATCTGGGTGCCTCGAACACGTTAACCACATCGGCGCCGCCGGATTCAATCGCGGTAGACCGCTATCGGGTGGATTTTTCCGCCGGCACGGGAGCGCTTTCGGGCTACCGCGGACAAGTGGATCTCTCGAAGACCGACTATGGGAATAGAGCTGGTGCGGATTCTCGTCTGCTCGTCTATACCAGCGAGCCTCTCGAAAAGGATATGGAGATCACGGGTGATCCCATCGCCCACGTGCGGCTTGCCTCGAGCACGACGGATGGCCTGTTGATCGTCTACCTGGAGGATATCGCGCCCGACAATCGTGTGACCTACATAACCCAGGGCGTCCTGCGCCTTGCATTCCGGAAAGTGGCCGAGAGCGACGCCAGCGCCTACTCCGCCGACCCGCTTCACACGTACCGCCGGGCGGACATGAGCCCTATGAAACCCGGAAGATTCGAGAACGTCCTCGTCGGGCTATCACCGATTGCGGCCCTCGTTCAGAAACACCATCGGCTGCGAATCGCCATCGCCGGTGCAGACAATGGAAATCTGGAGCGTCTACCTGCCGAGGGCGATGCCATCTTGAGCATCGCGGGCGGTCCGGATTCGTACGTGGAAGTACCGCAGCTGCGTTAGTATGGGGTTTTGCCGACTCAAACCCATGCACACTGAAAACACGCCTGAATTCGACCCCAAGACGAGCCAGGTCTGGCTGGTCGGCGGCGGCATCGCCTCGATGTCGGCGGCGGTCTTCCTCATTCGCGACGCAGGCGTGCCCGGCAAGAACATCCACATTTTGGAGGAGCTCGGCCTCGCCGGCGGCGCGCTCGATGGCGGCAAATCGCCCGTCCAGGCCGGATACGTCACGCGCGGCGGCCGGATGCTCGAAGAAGAGGCCTACCAGACGCTCTGGAACCTGCTCGAGAGCATTCCCTCTTTGGAAAACCCCGCCATCACCGTCCGCCAGGAAACGCTCGAATTCAATGAGCGGGTGAAAACCGAGGCGCACGCGCGCCTGATCGACGGCAAGCATCAGATCATCGACGCCGGCGTCTATGGCTTCGACAGGCGCGATCGCGTGGAGCTCACGCGACTGCTCGCCACGCCCGAGCATGCGCTCGGCGCGCGGCGCATCGACGAACTGTTCTCGGAGCATTTTTTCGCGACCAACTTCTGGCAGATGTGGCGCACCACCTTCGCCTTCCAGAACTGGCATAGCGCGATCGAATTGAAGCGCTATTTCCTGCGGTTCATTCAGGAATTCTCGCGCATTCACACGCTGTCGGGCGTGGTGCGCACGAAATACAACCAGTACGATTCCCTCGTGAGACCCCTGCAGCGCTTCATCCTCGATCGAGGCGTCGACGTGCGCTTCGCCACCAAGGTGACCGATGTCGATTTCGATCAGAGCGACATGGCCAGGCGTCGCGCCACGCGACTGCATCTCAAGACCCGCCAAGGCGACACCGTGATCGAACTCGGCGAGAACGATGTCGCCATGATCACGATGGGATCGATCACGGCGGATTCCACGTATGCCGGCAACGACACGGTGCCTGAACTGATTCGCGACCGCCGCGACGGCGGCTGGTCGCTGTGGGATAACATCGCGAAAAAAGCCAAGGACTTTGGCCGGCCGAACACCTTTTACGGCAACATCGATGAAAACAAATGGGAGTCGTTCACCCTGACCATGCACGGCGACCGGCTGCTGAAGCGCATCGTCGAGTATTCGAACAACGAGCCCGGCACCGGCGCATTGATGACTTTCGTGGAATCAGGCTGGCTGATGTCGATCGTCGTGCCCTATGAACCCCATTTCCCGGGCATGCCCAAGGACACCTACACCCTGTGGGGCTACGGCCTGTTCATCGACGACAAGGGCACGTATATCCAAAAGCCGATGGCGCAGTGCACGGGGCGGGAGATCCTGACCGAACTGATCCACCAGCTCGGCTTTGAGAACATCCTCGAGGAGGTGCTGAAGAGCACCGATGTGACCACGGTGATGATGCCCTATGCCTCGGCCCTGTTCAGCCGCCGCATTCCGGAAGACCGCCCGCTGGTCATACCCAAAGGCGCCCGAAACTTCGCCTTCCTCGGCCAGTTCGTGGAGATGCCCGAAGACACGGTCTTTACCGTCGAATATTCCACTCACTGCGCCATGCGCGCCGCCTACGCATTGTTCAACGTCGATAAGCCGATTCCGCCGATCATCCACGGCATCATGGACCCGAAGATCGGCCTGCAGGCGCTGGAATCCGCCTTCAACTGACCAGCGCGACTCTGGTCATCCCGGCCGCTCCTGCCAGCCGCCGCCAAGCGCCGAGTACAGATGCACGAACGCGCTCAGGTTGTTCTCGTACGCCTGGGCCAGCGACAACTCCGCCGCGAACAGATCCCGGTCGGCCTGGATCACATCGAAATACGAGGCATAGCCGATCCGATACCGCGCCATCGCGATCTCGCGAGCCCGGCGCAGCGAGTTGACCTGGTTCGCTTCCTCGCGCTCCTGCTGGCCGAACTTCTCGTAGCCGACGAGCGCGTCGGCCACGTCCTGGAAGGCCCCCTGCACGGTTTTTTCATACTGATACAGCGCTTCGCGCTTGCGCGCATCCGCCAGCTGCACCTGATACAGGTTGGACTGCACGCTGAGCAGCGGCTGGACCAGGCCGACGCCGGCGCTCCATTCCGCCGCCGGCGCCGTGAACAAATGGCCGAACGGCACCGACAGCGAGCCGTCGCTGCCGGTGAGCGAGATGTTCGGAAACAATGCCGCCTTGGCGACCCCGATCTCGGCGTTGGCCGCGACCAGCGCCTGCTCCGCCTGCGCGACATCGGGACGCCGCTCGAGGAGCTGCGCAGGCAGTCCCGGCGGCGGCCGCGGCGGCGCCTGCGGCACGGCTTCGCCGTAATGTGTGCGAATCACCGGCCCCGGATTGCCGCCGAGCAGCACGCTGATCTCATCCTCGGTCTGGGTGATCTGGCGCTCGAAGTCCGGCACGCTCGCGCGCGCGGCGGCAAGATCCGCTTCGGCGGAGGCGACGTCGAGACCGGTCGCGTAGCCCCGGTCGTGCTGGGCATGGGTGAGTTCGACGAATTTCTCGCGCGCGACCACCGTGCGGCGCGTGATTTCGAGCTGGCTGTCGAGGGAGATCAGCTCGAAGTACGCGTTCGCGACCGTCGCCACGAGCGTCGAGCGCACCGCCTGTGCACCGAATCTCGAGGCGAGCAGATTGGCGCGCGCCGCTTCGTTCATGCGCCGCAGCTGGCCCCACAAGTCGAGCTGGTACGACGCGAGAATCTGCACCTGCGACTCATTGTGGATAGGCGCCGTGCCCGGCACCAGCGCATAGTCCGAGGTCCTGCTGCGCGCCGCGCCGGCATCGACCGACACCTGCGGCAGATAATTCAGGCGCGTCGAGCCCAACTGCGCGCGCGCCTCATCGATGCGCGCCACGGCGATCTTCACGTCATAATTGTTCTTGAGGGCGGTTGCGAGCAGCGACTGCAGCGCCGGTTCGGGGTACACCACCCACCATCCGCTGTCGCCCATCGACGCCGCCGCATCGTCGGCCGGGCCCGATGCAGCGCCCGAGGGCCCCGGCTTGTCGACACCGCGGTACTGCGCCGGCACGTCGAGCGGCGGCCGATGGTAATCAGGCCCCACGGCGCAGCCCGCAGCGACGAGCGCGGCGGCGTAAGCGCCGGCGCATACCCTCGCGCGCGTTCGGCGCTTCGCACCTACCCTCGCGCACGGTGATCGCTTCACGTCTTCGGCTCCGCCGCGGCCGGTGCGGGCAGCACCTCGCCGCGCGGTTTGGAGAAGCGGTCGACGAGCCCCTGCAGCACCACATAGAACACCGGCACGATGAAAATGCCGATCAGCGTCGCGGCCGTCATCCCGAACACCACGGTCGTGCCGAGCACCTGACGCGAGGTGGCGCCGGCGCCGCTCGCGATCGCAAGCGGCAGAGCGCCTAAGATGAAGGCGAATGACGTCATCAGGATCGGGCGCAGACGCAGCCGCGCGCCCTCGATCGCCGCCTCGATGAGCGGCATCCCGCGCTGGTGCGAGAGGCGCGCGAATTCGACGATCAGGATGGCGTTCTTGGCGGCGAGGCCGATCAACATCACGAGGCCGACCTGCGCATAAATGTCATTCGCCATGCTGCGCAGCGAGAGCCCGACGAAAGCGCCGAACACCGCGAAGGGAATGCAGAGGATCACCGCGAACGGCACGATCCAGCTCTCGTACTGCGCGGCGAGCACCAGGAACACGAACACCAGCGCCATGGCAAAGATGTACGGCGCCTGACCGCCCGCGCGTTGTTGCTGGAACACCGAGCCCGTCCAGAAGTAGGTCAGGTTGCCGGGCAGCGACTTCGCCATCGACTCCATCACAGCGATCGCATCGCCCTGGCTGTACCCCGCGGCAGGCGCGCCGTTGATGGTCACCGCCCGGAACACGTTGTAGCGCTCGATATAGGCCGGACCGCGCGTGGGCTTGATCGACACCAACGAGGACAGCGGCACCATGTCGCCGGCTTGCGTGCGCACGTACAGCGTGTTGACCGCGTCGGGCAGCGTGCGCGCCGGTCCGTCCGCCTCGGCGGTGACGCGAAAGGTGCGTCCGAACAAATTAAAATCGTTGATGTAGTTGCCGCCGAGGTAAGTCTGCAGCGCGCCGAAAATGTCCGAGATCGGGATGCCGAGTTCGCGCGCCCGGTCGCGGTCGATCAGGTACTCGATTTCCGGGACGCGATTGTTGAATTGAGTCGAGACGCGGGCGAGTTCCTTGCGCTTGCCGGCCTGCGCGAGAAAATCATCGATCTCGGACGCGAAGGCCCCGAGACTGCCGCCGGAGGTATCCGCGAGGATGAACTCGAAGCCGCCCGCCTGGCCGATGCCGGGAATGGCGGGCGGCGCCACCATCACGACATTGGCTTCCTTGAGCGGACCCAAGAGCTTGTACAGCCGGTCGATCAGCGCCTGGGCGGAGCTGTTCTTGCCCGGGCGCTTCGACCAGGGCTTGAGCACGATGAAGCCCGAACCCGTGTACGGCGTGTTGACCTGCGCGAGCAGGTTGAGCCCGGTGATGGCGAGCATGCTCTCCACTTCGGGCTGCGCCTGGACGGTGGCGCGGATCTGCTCGAGCACCTTCTCGGTCCGCTGCAGCGAGGAACCGGCCGGCAACTGCGCCACCATGAGCAGGTATCCCTGGTCATCCTCGGGCAGAAATCCCCCGGGCCGCTGCCACATGAGATATCCCAGCGCGATGAGGATCGCGCCGAATACGCCGAGTGCGATGGCGGACCGGCGCACGGCGCTGCGCACGGTGGCGGTGTAGCGCTTCGTCGCCCGATCGAACAGACGGTTGAAGGCGGCGAAGCCGCGCCCGAGCCAGCCGCTGGGCGCAAGCTCTGAACGCGGCTTCAAGAGTATCGCGCACAAGGCCGGCGTGAAGGTGAGCGCGATGAGCGCCGAGATCAGCACCGACACGGACAGCGTGAGGGCGAACTGCTTGTAGAACTGGCCGGTGAGACCGCCGAGAAAGGCCACCGGCACGAACACGGCCGTAAGCACCAGCGCGATCGCGATGACCGGACTCGCCACGTCCGCCATCGCCGCCCGCGTCGCCGCGACCGCATCGAGGCCCTTCTCCTCCATCTTCTCGGTCACCGCCTCGACCACCACGATCGCATCATCGACGACCAGGCCGATGGCGAGCACCAACGCGAACAACGTGAGCGTATTGATCGAGAAGCCCAGGCCGACGAAGAGCGTGAACGTGCCGAGCAGCGACACCGGCACCGCGAGCATCGGAATCACCGTCGCGCGCCAGCTCTCCAGGAACAGGAACACGACCAGGAGCACCAGCGCCGCCGCGATGAACAGCGTGATCTCGACCTCTTTGATCGACTCGCGCACGAAGTCCGACGTGTCGAGCGGAATCGCGTACGAAATGCCCCGCGGGAAGCGGTGCGAGAGCTCCTCGAGCGTGGCGCGCACCTTCTTGCTCACGTCGAGCGCGTTCGCATCCGGTAATTGATACACGCCGAGCAGCGCCACCGGCCGGCCGCTCAAGCGGCTCGAGCGCGTGTAGTCGGTGGCGGCCAATTGGATCCGCGCGACATCGCGCAGCCGGACGATGGCGCCGTCGCGGCCGGCCTTGAGCACCACGTTCTCGAATTCCTCGACGTTGCGCAGCCGCCCGTGCACGACCACCGTGTAGGTCATCTCCTGTCCGGGGGGCGAGGGTTCGGCACCGACGATGCCGGCGGGCGCCACCACGTTCTGCTCATTGATGGCGCTCGCAATATCGCCCGTGGTGATCCCGAGCCGCGACATTTTGCCGGGGTCGAGCCAGATGCGCATGCCGTAGTCGCGGGCGCCGTACTGCAATACCTGACCGACGCCGGGAACGCGCGCCAGCGAGTCATACACCTGCAGGGTGGCGAAGTTGCTCAGGAACAAATAATCGTAGCGCGGATCCGAGGCCTCGATGGCGACGAACAGCAGCGGCTGCGGCTGGCGCTTGGTGATCGACACGCCCTGGCGCAGCACGTCGGGAGGGAGCTGCCGCTGCGCGATGGCGACTTGATTTTGCACGTCCACGGCGGCGATGTCCTGCGCGGTGCCGACGTCGAATGTCACGTTGAGCGTGTAGGAGCCGTCGTTGGAACTGCGCGAGTCCATGTAAATCATGTTCGGCACGCCATTGACCTGCGTCTCGATGGGCGCTGCGACCGATTGCTCGATGGTCGAGGCATCCGCGCCCGGAAACGTCGCCGACACCACCACCGAGGGCGGCGTGATCTGCGGGAAGCGCGCCACCGGCAAAAGCAAAAAGGCGATCGCCCCGGCGAGGGTGATGACGATCGCCAGCACCGTCGCGAAGATCGGGCGGTCGATGAAAAAATCGCTCACGTCGCGCGCGGCTCCTGGCCGGACGCGGCGGCCGTGGCGGGGGCTGTGGCAGCCGGTGCGGTGGTCGCGGCCGGCGCCGCGCCGGGAGGGGGTGCGCCGGGCGCGGCCGGCGTGCCCGGTGCCGGCGGTGTGGCGAGCGGCTGCGCCTGCACGCGCGCACCGGTCTTGAGCTTCTGCGTGCCGTCGACCACCACGACGTCACCGGCTTTGAGGCCCTCCTCGACCACCCAATCGCTGCCCTGCTGCTGACCCATCTTCACGTCGCGCTGCTGCGCGGTACCCGCGCCATCCACGATCCAGACATAGTCCTTGTCCTGCAGCAACTGCACAGCGCGCTGCGGCACCAGCAGCGCGTCGACCCGCTCGGCCGTCGCGACCACGACTCGCACGTATTGTCCTGAATGCAGGAACTGCTTCGGGTTCGGCACCGTGAGGCGCAGCGCCAGCGTATCGGTGCGCAGGTCGACCGCGGCGTCGACGAAATTCATGGTGCCCGGCAGCCCATATTCGCTGCCGTCGGCGAGCAGGATCTTGAACTGGCGCTGACTCGGGTTGTGCTGGTCGAGCGGCCGGCCGAGTTCGCGCTGCACCTGCAATAAGCGCTGCTCCCCGACGCTGAAGTTCGCATACATCGGATCGGTCTGATAGACGGTGGTCAGCAGAGTCGTGTACGCGGTGACCACGCCGCCGATGCGGATCAGCGCCCGGCTCATGACGCCGTCGATCGGCGAGCGCACCTGCGTGTAGCCGAGATTGAGTTCGGCGGTCTTCACCGCCGCCTCGCCCGCCTTGACCTGCGCCTGCGCCGAGGCGTTGGCGGCCACCGCCGCATCGAGTTCCTTTTCGCTGAGCGCGTCGATCGCCGTCAACGGCCGCGCGCGCGACAGATCGCGTTCCGCCTGCGCCTGGGCCGCCTGCGCCTGCGCAAGCCCGGCCTGTGCCTGCGCGAGCGCCGCGATGTACGGCTGCGGATCGATCTCGAACAGCATCTGCCCGCGCTTGACCGGCGCGCCCTCGAGCGCCGCCTGCCGGGCCAGGATTCCCCCCACCTGGGGGCGGATCTCCACGGTGTTCGAGGCCTCGAGCTGCGCCGGGTATTCCTGGGTCAGCGAGGTCGGCTGCGGGCGCATGGTGAGGGTCGCCACGGGCTGCGGTTTCGCAGGCGCTGCCGGCTTGCCGCCGCACGCCGATGCCACGGCGAGCAGGGCGAGCACACTGAGCCGCAAAGACCGATGACAACGGCGGAGAACTGCGTATGGATGCGCCACGCGCGCAAGCATAACGCGCCGGCCCCGCGGATGGTAATTCGCCGCCCGTTGCCCTCGATGGCCGATGGAACCATCGAGGGCATTGACAGATTACATGCTCATCGCCATCTGCTCACTGCTGAGCAAGGCTCTCCCCACTGCTGGATGAGTCGCAGTGCCGTGCTCACCACGACCGGGTCGCGCTGTCGGCGATGTCATCCGACGCTTTGGACGGCTCGAGCGCCGCGATGATGGACTTGAGCCCCACCGGATCGATCGAGGCCGACACGGTCACGCCGGCGGCATTGGTCGTGGTCGTCACCGGCAATGTCTGCTTTATCAGCGTCGCGCAGGTGAGGATTTGATAGGACGTGACCAGGCGCTGCGCCATGAACGTGAACAGCGAGTTGGCGGCAGCCGGATCCGGCGACGCGATGGCGGTCAGCATCGCCTGATCGAGCGCCATGCGTCCAGGGGCAATCCGCAGAATCTGGCGGCAATACCGCGCGGTGTCCGCGTCGCCTTCCCCCGTGATCAGGTGCTGATCGACGCCCACCCGATACAGGTTCACCTTCAGCAGGCTGTCGACCCCGTCGATCTGCGCCATGGGATTACCCAGGGGAACGAGCGCCACCGGTGTTTGTTGATAGGCGTCCGCCTGCAATTCGTTGAGCGCGAGCGACGGCACGCTCTGGCCCGGATCGGCGAGATCGGGCGCCGTCCACGCCTGGCAACCGATCGCCACGTCCACGAAGGTGTCGAGCAACCGATTGTCGCTCGGATTGCCGATCACCGTTGCCTGAGGAAACAGCGCCCGGTTCGCGGCCGTGTCCTGCGCCGTCGTGCCGTTCGCGAGCGCGAGGTACAGCGCCGGCAAATTGTCGCTCTGGTCCTGATCGACGATGAAGAAATCGCGTGTCGTCGGACACACCCCGCCGTCTTTGGCGGTGCCGAGCGCGGGCACTTTCAAAGTACCCGCACGGATGGCCGTCTTCGCCGCTTGGTAGAACGCATACGCATTGCAGTACGCGTATTGCGAGAACACGCTGCCCGGCGATCCATTCACACATTTACTGTCGGCGAGCCGGCTGCCGTAGGCGGGCACCAGCGTCAAATCGTTGCCGTCGTAGCCGAACCAGAGCGCCACGATGGCACCCGCGGGAAGAACCGGCACGACCGGCGCCGCCGCCGGCGTCGTGCGTGCATCGATGACCAACGGATTATAAATGGAAATGGCGCCCGTGGCCGGGTCCAGGATCGCCGCCTGGACGAAGGCGGATTGCGCGCCGTTCACCTCGTTGCAGGGGCCCTGCGATGGATCCGTCGCCATCAGCCGATAGGGAGTGGCGAGTCCCGCGGCGGTGAGCGGATGGTCCGGAACGATGATGCTGCAATTGGCATTCGGCGTCGCCGGCGCGGGAGGTGGCGGCGGCGCGTGATGGCGATGCTCGAATTCTCGCGCGTTGCTCGGCGTGACCGTCGTCTCCTGCGCGAAGGCGGGCAGTGAGAACATAATGCACGCGACAGCAGTTGCGCCCGCGCCCATCAATAGGTTGTTTGATTGCATGGATTGACTCCTCGTGTGTAAGCGCACGATCGTTGCCTCGACGATCGTTTGCAGTTCGTGAGTTCTAACACGCCGATATCTGCCGCGCGCCTGTCTCAATCGTCAGACAACTTTTTTTTCCG
>Ga0181537_10002935_pt1 | contig 14807 bp, 15 predicted proteins | sample PEATcosm2014_Bin_39_FD_119765 | JGI IMG/M metagenome (GOLD analysis project Ga0181537, IMG submission 119765) | Peatland microbial communities from MTU Mesocosm Facility, Houghton, MI, USA - PEATcosm2014_Bin23_10_metaG | ecosystem: Environmental > Terrestrial > Soil > Wetlands > Peat | place... | reverse complement strand
ACCCTGGCGCGCGAGGTCATCATCACCGCGGCCGAGACCCGGATTAAGGACGGACGGCTGGTCGACGAAACGTGCCTGAGCTTCTCGTGCGGCGCGGTCGAGGCGCTGCTGCACGAAATCGCGCTGTGGAAGACGGCGAAGGGCTAAGAAGAGCCGGCACGAGATCCCGGCTTGCGCCGGGATGACGCGTCACGTCAATTCAGCGTCGAGGCGTCTTTTTGGTTGATGCAGCGCAGCAGTTTCCAATAGCCGAACAAATTGCTCGGGCGGATTTCGCGCACCGCCAACTTGCTGTCGCGGATAAAGGTGTCGAACTCGAAATCCGGGTGAAAGCCGATATGCCGCGCGAGATGGGCGAGGCGCTTTTCAAAAAAGCGCACTGCCCAGTTTTCGCTCATGAAATGATTGACCACCACGATCGTCCCGCCCGGGATGCAGACGCGCCGCATTTCGGCGGCAAAACGCGCCGGGTTTGGCACCACCGGCGCGACATAGAGCGCCAGCACCGCGTCGAATGAATTGTCGGCGAATTCGAGGTTCTCGGCGTCCATCACATGCAGGCCGTCGACATGGCTGAGGCCCTGGCGCTCAACCCGCGCCTCCGCCTTGGCCAGCATCTCGGCCGAAACATCGATGCCAGTGACATGGGAATCCGGCCGGAAATGCGGCAAAGACAAGCCGGTGCCGACACCGACTTCGAGAATGCGCTGAGCCGGGCGGTCATTGGCGATACGCACGGCTTCCTTTCGGCCGGGATGAAAAACCGGGCCAAAAACAAAATCGTACGAACCAGAAACCCACCGATAGGTGCGTATTGTGTCGCGGAGTTCCATCGCTTCGTCCCCGTCGCGGTCGCAACAGGCAGCCGCCGTCACAGCGCGAAATTGCCTGTCGTCGACGTCTTTGTAAACCTTTCGTGACGCTTGGCGCGCGACGCCGTGTTACAACGAGATGACATCCAAGGAAAAGCGAAACTTCGGATGTCTGGGTTGCGCGGCGAATGCCGGCGCCGGCAAATCCCGTCAGACGAGAGCGATCGAATCGGCTTCGAGCCCTTTTCGGCCTTCGATCACCTCGACCCGGACACGCTGACCCGGTTCCAGCATCTCGATGCCGCTGCGGCGCAACGCGGTGATGTGGACGAAAACATCCTTGCCGCCGCCATCGGGCGACACAAAGCCGTAGCCCTTGTCAGGCTCGAACCATTTGACTGCGCCCTCCAGCGTGCTCGACGGGCGCGCGCCACGGCGATCGGCACCGAGACCCGGCGCGACCGCGGTGCTCAAATCGATGCTGAGGACGCTGGTGACGAGCGGCCCCTTGGCGCCGGCACCGACATCGCAGGTGATCGAGGCGCCCTCGCGGACATCCTCGTAACCGGCGCGGCGCAGGATCGCCATCGGCAAAAATGCGTCGGGAGAGCCGTCCGCCATGGTGATAAAACCGAAGCCCTTGGTGGCATTAAACCACTTCACCTTGGCCTCGATGCGGCGGACCGGAGGAGCATCCTCTGGCGTGAGGTCGGTGCGGCGGTCGTACATAGGCCCTCTAAACGTAAGATAGAATGCGGCAAGCCCGAGGGATTAAAACTGTAGCGTAAAAGGGTCGCATTGCGCTAGCGCTGATAATGTGAAGTCCCCTAGAACTCCAGTACTTTTCTACATTTCCGGGCAATCTTTAAGGCCCGTGTAAGATTCAACCCTGGATCGGCGCGATTGGGTCTTGCGGGCACTTCGCGAGACCGTCTTGCATCGCCTTGGCGATGGCTTATCATCGCTGTTTAGTGCGGGTGTAGCTCAATGGTAGAGCAGAAGCTTCCCAAGCTTACGACGAGGGTTCGATTCCCTTCACCCGCTCCAATCGCCGCGTTTGTGTTATTGCTGTGCGCCTGCCTGATCGGCGCGCATGCCGATGCCGGGCGCTTCGCGATCGATCATCCGTTCGCCCTGGTCGATGCCGATGGCAAGCCGGTTAGCGATAGCGATTTCCCCGGAAAGTTCCTGCTGATCTATTTTGGCTACACGCATTGCGCCGACCAATGCCCGACGGCCTTGAGCGCGATCGTCGAGGCGCTCGACGAGATCGGCCCGGCGGCCAACGCGGTGCAGCCGATCTTTATCACCGTCGATCCCGAGCGCGACCAGGGCGCGATGCTGCGCAAGTTCACCGCCGCGTTTGACCCGCGCATCGTCGGGTTGACCGGCTCGCCGGACGCAATCGCCGCTGCCGCCAAGGCGCTGCATATCGATTACGGCAAGGTGTTCGCCGGCACCGACGATTATGTCATCGATCACAGCACGAATTTATCGATCATCGGCCCCGATCGCAGCATGGCCGAGACCGTGGCGCTGACCGAGCCCTATCAGATCGCGGCCAAGCTGATCGACGTGCAGGCAAAAGGCGGCGTACCGCTCGGCGACGTCAATAATTTGCGCGCCTGGCGCTAAACTTCCCCTCCGCCCCATCGCGCGGCGAGGGTAATCTTGCCGGGGGCTAACCGGGCCGGCGGTTGACCAGCAGGGTCGGGATAAAGGTCTGCACCGCCTCTCCGTCTTGGTTCAGCATTGTCAGGCGGATTTTTACGAGGCCCTGGTCCGGTCGCGAGCGGGATTGGCGCAATTCGATGATCTCGCCCTCGACCCGCAATTCGTCGCCGGGCCGCACCGGCTTGAGCCAGGCGAGTTCACCGCCGCCGCCGATAATGCCGCCGGCCGGTCGGAAGTCGCTATCGACGATCAGCCGCATCATCATCGCCGCGCTATGCCAGCCGCTTGCGGCGAGGCCGCCAAACAGGCTCGCCTTGGCGGCCTCGGGGTCGACGTGGAACGGTTGCGGATCGTACTTCGCGGCAAATTCAATGATCTCGGCTGCATCGACCTGGCGCCGCCCGGTGTCGAATTTCTGTCCGACCGCGAAATCCTCGAAATAATGCATCCTTTACCTCGCGGGCTTGGCGAACCATGCGCCGGCGGCGACCGCGGCGGCGTTGATCGCGCCGAACACGACAAGCGCGACGGCGAGCGCGAGGAAGACATAAACCAGATCGTTCGTCAGCCGAAACGCGATCCAACCGCCGCCCGCCGCGATCACAAAGCGGGTGATTGCCGCGGTCAGCGGCCAGCGCAGCCGGCCGGCGCCTTGCGAGGCAAAGTAAAGCGCCATGCCGAGCCCGAACAGCCCGTAGCACGGGCCGACGACACGCAGATATTGCGCGCCGGCCGCCAGCATCGTCGGGTCCTGGTCGAACAGGGTGAGCCAGCCGAGCGGGTGCGCCGCCGCGACGAGACCGACCGCCTCGGTCAAGGCAAAGGCGATGCCCGCGCCAATCCACGCGACGCGCAAGGCCCGCTCACCGCGCCCGGCGCCGATATTGGTCCCGACCATCGCGACGAGCGGCCCGCCCAAGCCGAAGACGAGCGGCACCAGGAGGTATTCGAGCCGCGAGCCGACGCCGTAACCCGCGATCGCCGCCGGGCCGAAGCGGCCGACCAAAGCGGTGGTCATCGCGACGGTGGCGTTGGTCTGCATGGTGATCAGCGCGGCGACCAGGCCGACGCGCAGGATGTCCTTGAACAGCCGCGCTTCGAGCCGCCATCCCGCCTGGCGCAGCCGCACGACGCTGCGCCCGGAAAAGAGATACCAGCCGAGCACCGCGACGCCGATCGCGTAATACAGAATAACCGCGACCCCGCCGCCGGCGATCCCGAGACGCGGGAACGGGCCCCAGCCAAAGATCAGGCACGGCGACAAGGGTACCAGGACGATCGTGCCGGCGATGGTGACCCCGGCCGGAAACGCCATGTTGCCGGTGCCGCGGATCACATTGGCGAGGCCGTTGAACAGCCAGATCAGCACCAGGCCGGCGAAGACGACATTGGAATAGCTCATCGCAGCGTCGAGCGCGGCGCCACTGCCGCCCATCGCCGCGTAGAGCGCGCGGCCGCCGAGGAGCGTCGCGACGCTAAACACGACGGCGAAACCCACACAGATCACGATCGCGTGCACGGCGAGCCGGTCGGCGTCGTCGCGCCTGCCAGCGCCCAGGGCGCGCGCCACCGCGGAGGAAATGCCGCCGCCAAATGCGCCCGCCGACATCATCTGCATCAGCATCAGCGCCGGAAACACCAGCGCGATGCCAGCCAGCGCGTCGGTGCCGAGCCAGCCGACAAAATAGGTCTCGATCAGGCCAAGACTGGCCTGCACCACCATGACCAGCATGTTCGGTGCGGCGAGGCGGATCAGCGTCGCGGCGATCGGCGCCTCGATCAGCCGGCGCGTGCGCGGATCGAGCACCGGGCGGAGCGGCACCACCGGTGCCGGCTCGGCGAGCGCTGCGAGAGCCGTCGGTTCGACGCCATCGTCGAGGGCGGCAGCCTGGTTCGCCGCATCGAGCGACATGATATGCTGGCCTTTCAAGGAGAAGAATTAAGGCGTATATGCACCTATATAAGAGCGCATATGCGTCTTTGTCCAGACCGGGGTGGCGATGAACGAGAGTGAAGGGTCAAGATTTCAGGAGTGCAACTGCCTGGCGATCCGCCAGGCGGCGCGGCATGTGACCCAGTTCTACGACCAAATCCTGGCGCCGGCCGGGCTGCGCGCGACGCAACTGTCGATACTGTCGCGGCTGCGCAACGCCGGGCCGATGACGATCAACGAACTCGCCGCGATGCTGGTCATGGACCGCACGACCTTGGGGCGCAACATCCTGCCGCTACAGCGCGACGGGCTCATCGAGGTGGTGGCGAGCGCCAGCGACCGGCGCCGCCATGAGCTGAGCCTCACCAAGGCGGGGGAGGAACGCCACCGCGCCGGGGTGCAGCGCTGGGCCGAGGCACAGACAAAATTCAATTCGGTCTTTGGCGGCGAGCGCGCCGCGGCATTGCGCGATCTGTTGCGCGAGGTCAGCGCCAGCGACTTTGCCGGGCTGGGGTAGGGCCGCGTTTAATCGCCGTCTTCTCGGCGAAAGCCGGCACGACGTACGGCGGTTAAAACGGCAATTTCATGCCGCCAGGGAGGTTGAGGCCGCCGGTCAGTTTGTGCATCTCGGCCTCGGCGTGGGCGGCGACCTTCTGTTTCGCGTCGTTGAACGCGGCGGTAATCAGGTCCTCGACGACTTCGGCCTCTTCAGGGTCGAGCACCGATTTGTCGATCTTGATCTTTTTCAAATCGCTCTTGCCGTTGAGTGTGACCTGGACGAGACCGCCGCCGGCGATTCCGGTCACCTCGATGGTTTCGAGCTGCGCCTGCATGTCAGCCATTTTTTGCTGCATCTGCTGCGCCTGCTTCATCAGCTGACCGAGATTTTTCATGGCTCATCCTCTTCGCTCGGGCCGGAACCGTCCTCGCCGTCTTCACCGGTGGATTCGCCGCCGGGATCGTCATCCGCGCTCGGCTCGGCGGCAGTAAAGCGTTCGCGCACCGCGGCGATCCTCGCGCCGGGGAAAGCGTCGAGCACCGCGCGTACCAGCGGATGCTGGGCGACTTCGCCCTCCAATTGGCTAACGCGGGCCTGCTGCTGTTGTTCGAGGGTCGGCGCGCCTTCGGCTCGCGATATGACGATGCCCCAGCGCACGCCGGTCCATTCGGAGAGCCGCTGGCTGAGCCGATTGGAAAGGTCGCGCGGCGCGCCGTCCGCCGGACGGAACTCGATATGCGCCGGCTCGAATTTGACGAGATGCACCTGCGAGCGGAGCTGCGCGCGGGTGATGACCTCGCCGTGTTTTTCGAACAGCGCCAGGGTCTCCTCAAAGCTTTGCGGCATCGGGTCGAGCGGCGGCCCGGTTGGCGGCAACGGCGGCGCGACAGGCAGCGGCTCGGGCTCGGGCGCGATCATGACCGGCGCGGTGCTGGCACCCCCACCGCCGCCCTCGACCCGCCGCGCGCCGATCGGCGGGGGCGCAGGCGGCGTTGCGCGCGGTTCGACAAAGACCGGCTCTATCGTCGTGGCCGGGGTGGCGGCCTGGGCCGTGGCGGTGGGAACCGGCATGGGCGCTTCGCCATTGGCGATGGCCTTGACCAGTTCGGCCGGCACCGGCAGATCGGCGACATAGGCGAGCCGTACCAGCAGCATCTCCACGGCCTGCTTGCCCGAAGGCGCGGTCTGCACCTCCTCGATGCCCTTCAGCAGCATCTGCCAGGCGCGCGCCAGCACCGGCATCGCCAGGCGCGCGGCAAGCGGCCGAGCACGTTCGCGGTCGCCGGCTTCCATCGGATCATCGGCGCCGGCATCGGGCACCAGCTTGAGCCGGGTCACGAAATGCGCGAGGTCGAGCAGGTCCTGGATCACCGAGAGCGGGTCGGCGCCACCCTGGTAGAGCGCCTCCATGCGGTCGAGCGCGCCGGCGGCGTCGCCTTTGAGCACCGTCTCGAACAAATCGAAAATGAGGCCACGATCGGCGATGCCGAGCATGTCGCGCACCATCGCCTCATCCACCGGACCGTTGGCGAGCGCGATCGCCTGGTCGAGCAGCGATAGCCCATCGCGCACCGAGCCATCGGCGGCGCGGGCGATCAGGCCGAGCGCGGCGGGCTCGATTTGCACGCCCTCGGACGTGGCGACGCCTTGGTAATGCGCGACGAGCTGCTCGATCGGCACGCGGCGCAGCGAAAACCGCTGGCAGCGCGACAGCACCGTCACCGGCACTTTCTGGATCTCGGTCGTCGCGAAGACGAATTTGACGTCGGGCGGCGGCTCTTCGAGCGTCTTCAACAGCGCGTTGAAGGCGTTCTTCGACAGCATGTGCACTTCGTCGATGATGTAGACCTTGAACCGCGCCGAGACCGGGCGATAGCGCATGCCCTCGGTCAGCTCGCGGATATCGTCGACCCCGGTGCGTGAGGGGCGTCCATCTCGATGATGTCGACATGCCGGTCTTCGGTAATCGAGCGGCAATGCTCGCAGACGCCGCATGGCGAGACGGTCGGCCCGCCAGTGCCGTCGGCACCGACGCAGTTCAAGGCGCGGGCGATGATCCGCGCCGTCGTCGTCTTGCCGACCCCGCGCACGCCGGTCAGGATAAAGGCATGCGCGACCCGGCCGCTGGCGATCGCGTTCGCCAGGGTGCGCACCATCGCCTCCTGGCCGATCAACTCGGCAAAGGTCTGCGGCCGGTATTTGCGGGCCAGCACGCGATAAGGGGTCGCGGCGTCGGTCATTGCCAGGAGCAAGGAAGAAGAGGTGGGAGACCGAACAAACGACCCAGGCCGGAACTCGTTACGGCTGCTTCCTTCCGGACCTGACCGGGTTGGCGAGGGACCTGTCCGCCGCCGACCTCCCACCGCACTATATCAGGTGCAGGAGGGCGTGCGGCAAGTTTCGGCGAGCACCGGCGAACCGCGGCGATTGGCTTTCGTTCGCTTCTAAAGTAGGTGTCTCGATCGATGGGGCCAACGATATCCGAAGGCTCAGAGCGCGCCCACGCGCTTCTGTGGCTTGCGCAGGCGCAAGGAGCCGCGCCTCCATCGTCCTCGACCCCTTTGTGGCTTCCCTATGAGGGCAGCGCGGCGATCGTCCTCGCGCTCGTTCTGCTCCTGGTGGCCTGCGGATTTGCGTACGCGGGCAAACGCCTGCGTACTCCGCTCGCGGTCCCTCGACCACAAGGCGCCGCCGCCGGGTTCATAATCGTGATCTGGCTGCTGAGCGGTTATTCGTTCTTCGTCGCTTACTTCGTCTACGGACTGCAAGTGAAGCTGGCCTATCCAGGCTTCGTCGCGCCCCGCGTGCGGGTCGGCACGTTTTTCCCCGATGCGCCAGTGACCTTCTTCGTGATCCTCTACCTCACGCGGCGTTGGGGCTGGAAGGTCGCGTTGGCGAGCGCCATCATCGGGACTGCCTCTGCGCCGATGATCTTCGAGTTTCCCTTTGACCTGATCGTCATGATGCGGACCAATCCGCCGATTCCGACTCATCCGGCGCTGTATCGGCAGCTTCTGTTCCTGCCGTTATTCCTATGGGAGTTCGCATCACTCTCGGCGCTGACATTGCTGCCTTCGATGCGGGTGACCGCTTACGCCTGTTACGCGGTGGCAGCAATGTTTGCGGTCTTCGCGGTATGGGCTGCGTTCGGGTTCACCTTTCCCGCTGAACCGCTGCCGCTCGCGCTGAACGTCATTTCGAAGATCTTGTGCTTCGTCGCGGCGATCATGCTGTTCGTCTGGAAAGACGACGGGGACGTCGCTGGCGCCGAAGCGTGACGAAGGGTCGGTTCGATCCCGGCCATGACGAGTTGAATTTTAGGCGCGAAGCAGAGGTGTGCTAGCGTCTCATGACATCACGAGAGGATCGCCATGCCGCTGCTCAAGCATCTCGCCAAGCTCGACATTCCCGGTGGCGGACAGGTCGTCGCCGAGGGCGATTATGCCTATATCGGACATATGGGACCGCCCGACGGCACCTCGATCATCGACGTGTCGGACCCGCGCAAGCCGCGCGTGACCAGCCGTATCGAGATCCCGGCGTTCATGCATTCGCACAAGGTGCGGGTGAATGGCGACGTGATGATGGTCAATCAGGAGCTGTTTCGCGCCAAGGCCGCCGAGAAACCCGAGGGCTGGTCCGGCGGCATCAAGCTCTACGACGTCAAGGACAAGACCAGCCCGCGCGAGATCGGCCATTACAAATCGGGCGGCTCGCACCGCTTCGATTCGGATGAGCGCTACGCCTATATCTCATCCGAGGAAGACGGCTATGTCGGCGATATCGTCGTGATCCTCGACCTCGCCGACCCGACCAGGCCCGAGGCGATCGGCAAATGGCATATGCCAGGGCAATGGACGGCGGGCGGCGAGACCCCGAGCTGGCCGGGTCGGCGGCACCGCTGCCACCACCCGCTGCGCCGCGGCAACCGACTCTATACAAGCTACTGGCATGGCGGGTTCGTGATCCTCGACGTCGACAATCTGCGTGAGCCGAAATTCATTTCCGGGCTCGATTGGAGCCCGCCTTATCCGTGTCCGACGCACACCGTGCTGCCGATCCCGCACGAGTTGATGGGCCGCAGGATCGCGGTGGTGACCGACGAGGAGGTCTCCGATCGCCTGACGCCGTCACCCAACGCCTTTATGTGGATCGTCGACATCACCGACGAAGCGCACCCGGTGCCGATCGCCACCTGGGCGGTGCCGCACGACAAGCCGTTCGACCCGCTGTGCTGGTACGGCGCGCACCAGCCGCAGGAGACGGTCGACGGCAATATCATTCTTGTCACCTGGTTTGGCGGCGGGCTGCGCGCGGTCGATATTTCGAACCCGTATCGGCCCGAAGAAGCCGACAGCTTTATGCCGGTTCCGGGTGCCGGGCAGAGCATCGTGCAGTCGAACGACATTTTCGTCGATCAGACGCGCGGCCTCGTCTACCTGATCGACCGGCTGAACGGGCTCGACATCCTCGAATACGGCGGATGATGCCGTGATCGCGATCGCCGCGCCGGGCGCCAGGAGCGAAAGCGGGCTGCTGCGCGGTGCCGCGATACTCGGCCTGGGCTTGGCGTTGACCGGTTTGCTGCTGCTGGCGGCGGGGCCGATCGGCTGGCGCGCCGGCTGGTGGGGCTACCAGATCGCGTTCACGCGATTGATGCTCTACGCGTTTGGCAGCGGCATCGCGGCGATGGCGGTTTCGGCGTTCGTGCTCCTTGCGTCTCGCGGCCGGGTCGCGCGGCGCCGGCTTATCGTCGCGGCGCTCGGGCTGATCATCGGGGGAGTCGCGGCCTATTTCCCCTGGCGGGCCAGCGAGACGCGCGGCGCCACCGCGCCAATGCATGACATCACGACCGATTTCGCCGATCCCCCGTCGTTTGAATTCGCCGCGGCGAGGCGCGCCGCCGAGCATGGCTCACCGGCGACCTATCCCGGTGGCGACACCGCGGCGCTGCAGCGGAAATTCTACCCCGGCATCGAGCCGGCGATCCTCGATTCGCCGCCGGCGCAGGCATTCGACCGGATCATGGCGGTGGTGAAAGCCAAAGGCTGGACAATCGTCAAAACCGATCCCGCCACCGGGATCATCGAGGCCTACGATCGCAGTTTCTGGTTTGGCTTCACCGATGACATCGCGATCCGCGTCACCCCCTCCGACGATGGCAGCCGGGTCGATATCCGCTCCGGGGCGCGCCAGGGACGCGGCGATTACGGTGTCAACGCCGCCCGCGTGCGCGGCTTCCTCGCCGCGCTGAAAAGGACAACACCATGACCCGCCTGCTCTTTCTCATGGTGGCCGCAGCTCTTGCCGGTACATCGGCATGGGCGCAGACCACGCCCGTCGCCAACAATATGCGGCTTGTCGGGTACAACGATCTGCAAGGGCGGAGCGCCTACCAGCCGCTCGTTCACCAGCAGAACGGGCGCTGGATCGCCTATATCGGTCATCACGGCGGCACGCCGGACGTGCCAAAGCCGCTGAACCCGCTGACCGGTCAGGCCGAGTTCAACGGCACCTCGGTCGTCGACGTGACCGATCCGGCGCACCCCAAATACCTCGCGCATATTCCCGGCGAAGAGGGCGAATACGAGGCCGGCGGTTCGCAGATGGTGCGGGTGTGCGATGGCAAGACCCTGCCCAAGGGCGACCCCAACGCGGTCTATCTGCTGCGGCCGTTTGGCAATTCGGCGCAGGAGATCTGGAACACCGCCGATCCGGCGCATCCGCAACTTGTGATCCGCATCGAGGAAGGGCTCAAGGGCACGCATAAAAGCTGGTGGGAATGCGATACCGGCATCGCTTTTCTGGTGTCGGGCGTGCCGGGCTGGCGGGTGCCGCGCATGACCCAGGTCTACGACCTCAGCGACCCGGCGCACCCGGTCAAGATCCGCGATTTCGGCCTGCCGGGGCAGGAGCCGGGCGCCGAGGGTACGACACCGACAATGCTGCACGGCATGATCTCGCTGCCCCAGGCCAACCGCGTCTATTTCGGCTACGGCACGAATAGCGGCGGGGTGCTGCAGATCGTCGACCGCGACAAGCTGATCCACGGGCCGCCCGAGCCGACCGACGCCAACCTCGCCTATCCGGAAGTTGGACGCTTCGCGATGTCACCGCTCAACGGCGCGCACACGACGTTTCCGATGCTCGACATGCCAATCCCCGAATTCGCCAAGGACAAGATCGGCAAGGTGCGCAATTTTGTCGTGATCACCGACGAGCAGATCGCCAACGAATGCCAGGAAGCGCGCCAGATGGTGTGGTTTGTCGACATCACCGTCGAGAAAAGCCCGGTCGCGGTCGCGACCTGGGGCGTGCCCGAGGCGTCGGGCGATTTTTGCAGCCGCGGCGGCCGGTTTGGCACGCATTCGTCAAACGAGAACATGACGCCGATCTACTACAAGCGCGTCATGTTCTTCGCCCATTTCAACGCGGGAGTGCGCGCGGTCGATGTCCGCGACCCCTATCACCCAAAGGAGATCGCCTCCTATATCCCGGCGGTGACACCACGCGGCGACCAGCGCTGCGCCAAGCGCGATGACGGCACCGAACATTGCGCCAAGGTGATCCAGACCAACAATGTCGAAGTCGATGATCGCGGTTATATCTACATTGTCGACCGCGCCAATAACGGGCTGCACATATTGGAACTGACCGGCCCGGCCCGTGCCGCGGCGAATTTCCCGAAATCTTGAGGTGTCGTCCCGGCGCAAGCCGGGATCCACCCTGCGGCTACTCAGCCGGCGGATAAGTGGGTCCCGGCTTTCGCCGGGACGACACGTTGTAGGCCGTGTAAAATCAGCGGCATGTCAGAACTCGACACGCTGATCGGATTGCTGGCGAAACTGCCGGGGCTGGGGCCGCGCTCGGCCAGGCGGGCGGCGCTGCACCTGATCAAGCGGCGCGAAAGCATCATGGAGCCGCTGGCGGTCGCGCTGCGCGACGCGGCGGCGGCGATCCGGCCGTGCTCGGTGTGCGGCAATCTCGATACGATGGAGCCATGCGCGATCTGCCGTGATCCGCGGCGCGACGCGCAGGCGATTTGCGTGGTCGAGGATCTGGCGGATCTCTGGGCGCTGGAGCGCACCGCGGCGTTTGGCGGCCGCTATCACGTACTGGGCGGTACGCTGTCGGCGCTCGACGGGGTGGGGCCGGAGGATCTCAATATCGGTCGGCTGATCGCCCGCCTCGCCCCCGGCATGGAACTGATCCTCGCGCTCAACGCGACGGTCGACGGGCAGACGACGGCGCATTACATCGCCGATCGCGCCGCCGCGACCGGCGCCACCGTCTCACGCCTCGCGCAAGGCGTGCCGATCGGCGGCGAACTCGATTATCTCGACGAAGGCACCCTGACCGCGGCGCTCAAGGCGCGAAGGGCGGTTTAAACCGCCCTTCGCGTCCCGGCGAAAGCTGGGAAGCGATGGAAAGGTTAAGCCGCGCGGCGGCCGCGCACGCGGGTGCGGCCGGAATCCTCTTCCTCAAAGAGGTCGGCGAGGCGTTCGAGCATGACGCCGCCCAATTGCTCGGCATCGACGATCGTCACCGCGCGGCGATAGTAGCGCGTGACGTCATGGCCGATGCCGATCGCAGTCAGCTCGACCCCGCCGGTCTTTTCGATGTCGCGGATCACCTCGCGCAAATGCTTTTCGAGGTAATTGCCGGGGTTGACCGACAGCGTCGAATCGTCGACCGGCGCACCGTCGGAGATCACCATCAGGATTTTGCGTTCTTCGGTGCGGGTCAGCAGCCGGTTATGCGCCCAGGCGAGCGCCTCGCCGTCGATATTTTCCTTGAGGATGCCCTCGCGCAGCATCAGCCCGAGATTGCGTCGGGCGCGCCGCCACGGCGCATCGGCAGCCTTGTAGACGATGTGGCGCAGATCGTTGAGCCGGCCGGGGTTGGGCGGCTTGCCGGCGGCGATCCAGCGCTCGCGCGCTTGGCCGCCCTTCCAGGCGCGTGTGGTAAAGCCGAGGATCTCGACCTTGACCGCACAGCGCTCGAGCGTCCGCGCCAAGATGTCGGCGCTCATCGCCGCGACGGTGATCGGCCGGCCGCGCATCGAGCCTGAATTGTCGATCAGCAGCGTTACGACCGTGTCGCGGAAATCGGTCTCGCGCTCGCGCTTGAAGGAGAGTGGCAGGACCGGGTTGGTCACGACGCGCGCCAAACGCGCCGCGTCGAGAATGCCCTCGTCGAGGTCGAACTCCCAGGCACGGGTCTGGCGCGCCAAGAGGCGGCGCTGCAGCCGGTTGGCCAAGCGGGCGATGACGCTCTGCAGATGCGACAATTGCTGGTCGAGCAAATGGCGCAGCCGGCCGAGTTCGTCGCTATCGCAGAGCTTGTCGGCCTCGACGACCTCGTCCGATATCGAGCTGAACGCCTTGTAGACCGCGTTTTCGTCGGCGCGGCCGCGCGGCATCTGGCCAGGACGACCGGGCCGGCCGGGGTCGTCGTCGCTGGCGCCCGGCATCATCTCGCCGTCGGTGTCGGCTTCGCCGTCCTGCTCGGCATCCTCGGCCGCGCCCTCGGCTGGCGCGCCCTCCATCGAGGGCTGCGCCCCGGCGGTCGCGCTCTCGCCGCTATCGGTCTGGTTCTCGCCGTCCGCCTCGTCGCCCTGGCTCTGCTGGTCGTCGGCGGAATCGTCAAGCTCGCCAAGATCGAGGTCAAGATCCTGGATTAGCCGCCGGGTGGTCCGCGCGTAAGCGTCCTGATCCTCGACGACACGGTCGAGGTCGCTCAAATCCTTGGCGATCTTGTCTTGCAACCAGGGCCGCCACAGATCGACGACACGCTTGGCCGCGGGCGGCGGCGGTTCGTTGGTCAGCGCCTCGCGGGTCAGCAGGCGCACCGCCTCGGCCATCGTCCCCTCGGTGCGCTCGGTGACGCGCTCAAAGCCTTGGCGACGGTACTGCTCTTCCAGCATCGCGTTGAGATTGACCGAGACCCCGGCCATGCGGCGCGAACCCAACGCCTCGACCCGCGCCTGCTCGAGCGACTCGAAGATGGCCCGGGCCAGTGGTCCGCCGGGCAGGCGTTTCGCGTGGACCGCGTCGTTGTGATAGCGCAGCCGCAACGCCATGCTGTCCGCCGCGCCGCGCAATTGCGCGACCTCCTCGGCCGGCAGGTCGCGCGCCGGGTTTGGCAATTTGACCCGCTTGCCCGCGAGCCCCGCCGGCTCCGGCCCAAAGGTGACGTTGACCTCCTCGCTCTCGGCGATCGCGCGCAGCGTCGTCGCGGTCGCCCGTTTGAAGATCTCGGTCGGCGAGAATTCCTGCGCCATCGGCCGCGCCGCCTTTCCTGTGTCGAGGGTCCTGCGTCCGGGTCTACATCAAGGTCGCGTTGACGCCGGTCTCGGGGAGGTCGGTGCCAAAGCAACGCTGATAGTATTCGGCAACCGCCGGACGCTCCGTCTCGTCGCATTTGTTGAGGAAAGTGAGCCGGAAGGCGAACGCGATATCGTTGAAGATGCGCGCGTTCTCGGCCCAGGTCATCACCGTGCGCGGCGACATCACGGTCGAAATATCGCCGTTGATAAAGCCGCTGCGGGTCAGGTCCGCGAGCGCCACCATCGCGCTGATCTTCCGCTTGCCGTCCTCGTTGTCGTAGTGCGGCACCTTTGACAGCACGATGTTCACTTCCGCGTCGTGCGGCAGGTAGTTCAAGGTCGACACGATGTTCCAGCGGTCCATCTGGCCCTGGTTGATCTGCTGCGTGCCGTGATAGAGGCCGGTCGTGTCGCCGAGGCCGACGGTGTTGGCGGTCGCGAACAGGCGGAATGCCTTGTGCGGGCGGATGACCCGGTTCTGATCGAGCAGGGTCAGCTTGCCTTCGACCTCGAGCACGCGCTGGATCACGAACATCACGTCCGGGCGGCCGGCATCGTATT
>Ga0181537_10002934_pt1 | contig 14808 bp, 11 predicted proteins | sample PEATcosm2014_Bin_39_FD_119765 | JGI IMG/M metagenome (GOLD analysis project Ga0181537, IMG submission 119765) | Peatland microbial communities from MTU Mesocosm Facility, Houghton, MI, USA - PEATcosm2014_Bin23_10_metaG | ecosystem: Environmental > Terrestrial > Soil > Wetlands > Peat | place... | reverse complement strand
GTCGCTGAAGGCCGCGGCAAGGCGCAGGCCGAAACGCTGCGCCGCCAGCGCACCGAGACGCACGCCAAGCTGGTCACCGAGGCGGGCGACTCACAGAGTTATCGCGTGATTCCATCGACCGCCCTCAAGGTCGGCGACATCGTGCTGGTCGAAGCCGGCGACATCATTCCGTCGGACGGCGAGGTGATCGTCGGCATGGCCTCGGTCAACGAAGCCGCCATCACCGGCGAATCGGCTCCCGTCATCCGCGAATCCGGCGGCGACCGCTCCGCGGTCACCGGCGGCACGCAGGTCCTCTCCGACTGGATACGCGTGCGCATTACCGCCGCGCCAGGCTCGACCTTCCTCGATCGCATGATCCGGCTGGTCGAAGGCGCCGAGCGGCAAAAGACGCCGAACGAGATCGCGTTGAATATTCTGCTGATCGGCCTGACCATCATCTTCGTCTTTGCCACCGCCACGATCCCGAGTTTCGTCGCCTATGCCGGCAGCACGATCTCGGTCGTGGTCCTGGTGGCGCTGTTCGTGACGCTGATACCGACGACGATCGGCGCGCTGCTCTCCGCCATCGGCATCGCCGGCATGGATCGTCTCGTCCGCTTCAACGTACTGGCCATGTCCGGCCGTGCCGTCGAGGCCGCGGGCGACGTCGACACGCTCCTCCTCGACAAGACCGGCACCATTACGCTCGGCAACCGCCAGGCGACGGAGTTCAAGCCGCTGCGCGGCGTCAGCGAGCAGGAATTGGCCGACGCCGCGCAATTGGCGTCGCTCGCCGACGAGACTCCCGAGGGCCGCTCCATCGTCGTCCTGGCGAAGGAGAAATATGGCATCCGCGGCCGTGAGCTTGCTGACTTGCACGCCAGTTTCATTCCCTTTAGCGCCCAGACCCGGATGAGCGGCGTCGAAGTCTGCACCTCCTGGGTGCGCAAAGGCGCGATCGATGCGATCTTGAACTTTCTCAGCCGATCGCCCGCGGTCGTTGGCACCGGTGGCGCGGTGCAGGCGCTGCGCCCGAATCTCAGCGGCGAGACGGTAGCGGAAGTAACGGCGATCGCCGACGCGATCGCGAAATCCGGCGGCACACCGCTCGCCGTCGCCAAGGATAATCGGCTCCTCGGCGTCATTCATCTCAAGGACATCGTCAAGGGCGGCATCCGCGAGCGCTTTGCCGAATTACGCCGCATGGGCATCCGCACGGTCATGATCACCGGCGACAACCCGATGACCGCCGCGGCGATTGCGGCCGAAGCCGGCGTCGACGATTTCCTGGCGCAAGCTACACCCGAGGACAAGCTCAAGCTGATCCGCGACGAGCAGGGCAAAGGCAAGCTCGTCGCCATGTGTGGTGACGGCACCAACGATGCGCCGGCGCTGGCGCAAGCCGACGTCGGGGTCGCCATGAATACCGGCACCCAGGCCGCCCGCGAGGCCGGCAACATGATCGACCTCGATTCCAATCCGACCAAGCTCATCGAGATCGTCGAGATCGGCAAGCAGCTTCTGATGACGCGCGGCGCTCTGACCACCTTCTCGATCGCCAACGACGTGGCGAAGTATTTTGCCATCATCCCGGCGATGTTCGTCGCGTTCTACCCGCAGCTGCAGACGCTGAATATCATGCGACTGGCGACACCGCAGAGTGCCATCCTCTCGGCGATCATCTTCAACGCGCTGATCATCATCGCGCTCATTCCGCTGTCGCTCAAAGGCGTGCGCTATCGTCCGATCGGCGCCGCGCCGCTGCTTCGCCGCAACCTGTGGATTTACGGCGGCGGCGGTGTGATCGTTCCATTCATCTGCATCAAGGCCATCGACCTCGTGGTCACGGCCCTGCATCTGGCCTGAGGACATTTCCATGCTGCGCGAAATCCGTCCGGCAATCGTGGTTCTCCTTGCACTGACGCTCATCACCGGGCTGGTTTATCCGCTGGCGATGACCGGCATCGCTCAAGTCATTTTCCCTTATCGCGCGCAGGGCAGCCTGATCGAGCGCGACGGCAAGGTCGTCGGCTCAGAGCTCATCGGTCAGCAATTCGCCGGCGACAAGTATTTCCACGGCCGGCCGTCGGCGACCACCGCGCCTGATCCTGCCGATTCGACCAAGACCGTGGCGGCGCCGTATAACGCCGCGAATTCCGGCGGATCCAACCTCGCGCCGTCCAACAAGGCGCTGATCGACCGCGTGCAGGGCGATCTCGAAGCACTGCGCAAGGAGAATCCTTCGGCTTCGGTACCCGCCGATCTGGTGACCACATCGGGCAGCGGACTCGATCCCGAGATATCGCCCGAGGCCGCTTACTTCCAGGTTCCTCGTGTTGCCAAGGCGCGCAAGTTGACCGAAGATCAAGTGCGCCAGCTCGTAAGCGATCACGTCGTGGATCGCACGCTCGGAATTTTAGGCGAGCCACGCGTCAATGTGCTGCTGCTCAATCTTGCGCTCGACCGGCTATCGGCCGGCTAGCGCGGAGAACGCAAACTTCGAAAGATCTGATCGCTGATGGCCGACCAACGGCGCGACACCGAACATCGGCCTTCGCCCGAAGCTCTGCTGGAGGCGGCACGCCGCGAAGAAGGCCGGGTCGGCAAGCTCAGGATCTTTGTCGGCGCCGCGCCGGGTGTCGGCAAGACCTACGAGATGCTGCAGCAGGCGCATGCCCGCAAGAAAGACGGCTACGATGTCGTCGCCGGCCTCGTCGAAACTCACGGCCGCCGCGACACGCAAGCGCTGCTGGAAGGCCTCGAAGTCGTTCCGCGCCGGCACGTCGAATACAAAGGGCAATTGCTCGAGGAAATGGACCTCGACGCCATCATTGCGCGGCGGCCGCAGATCGCGCTGGTCGATGAGCTGGCGCACACCAACGTCGAAGGCAGCCGCCATCCGAAGCGTTATCTCGACGTCGAAGAGCTGATGAGCCACGGCATCGACGTCTATACCACGGTCAACATCCAGCACATTGAGAGCCTCAACGACGTCGTGGCGCAGATCACGCATGTGCGCGTGCGCGAGACCGTGCCCGATGCGGTGTTCGACCGCGCCGACGCCGTCGAGCTGGTCGACCTGACGCCGGACGATCTGATCCAGCGGCTGAAAGAGGGCAAGGTTTACGTTCCCCGGGAGGCCGAGCGTGCGCTCGAGCATTTTTTCTCGCCCGCCAACCTCACCGCGCTGCGCGAACTCGCCCTGCGCCGCACCGCTGAGCGGGTGGACGAGCAATTGCTCACGGAAATGCAGGCGCACGCCATCAAGGGTCCCTGGGCGGCAGGCGAGCGCATCCTCGTCTGTATCAGCGACGATCCGCGCTGCGCCGGGCTCGTGCGCTACGCCAAGCGCTTGGCCGACCGCCTGCACGGACCCTGGGTAGCGCTGTACGTCGAGGGACGGCGAAGCCTGCAGCTCACGGAGGAAGAGCGCGACCGCGTCGCTGATACGCTCCGACTCGCGGAGGCACTCGGTGGCGAAGCCATCACGCTTCCCGCCGATGGCGATATCGCCGCCGACGTGATTGCGTATGCGCAATCCAATAACGTGACGCAGATCGTCATCGGCAAATCCGAGCGCACGCGCTGGTTCGAGATCCTGCACGGTTCCGTGGTGCACGATCTGGTTCGCCGCTCCGGCAATATCAGCGTCCACGTCATCGCCGGCGACACCATCGCCGGTGAGCCGATACCGAAAAAGGCCATCCGCGCGGCCGAACGCGAGAACGCTTTCGATCCGCGGCCTTATGTGCTTTCGCTGCTGACCGTGGCGCTGGCGCTTGTTTGCGCGGAAGCGATCCAGCCTTGGTTCGACATCAAGAGCGTCGACCTGGTGTTTCTGACCGCGATCGTCGGCGTCGCCGTTCGGCTCGGCCTATGGCCGTCCCTGCTGGCGAGCCTCGCCTCCTCGCTTGCTTATGATTATTTTTTCCTGCCGCCGATCTACACATTCACGATCGCCGACCCGAATAACGTCGCGGCATTCGTTTTCTTCACCATCGTGGCCATCCTCGTTTCCACCGTCGCCGCGCGCGGCCGTACCGAGACCGTTGCGGCGATGGACCGGGCGCGCGCCACCGAATCTCTTTACTCGTTCAGCCGCAAGCTTGCCGGCACGGCAACGCTCGACGACGTGCTGTGGGCCACGGCTTATCAGACGGCGTTGATGCTCAAGGTCCGCGTCGTGCTGTTGTTGCCCGAGCAGGGTACGATTGCCGTTCGCGTCGGCTATCCGCCGGAGGACATTCTCGACGCCGCCGATCTCGCCGCCGCCAAATGGGCCTGGGAGAACGATCATGCCGCCGGCCGCGGCTCCGATACGCTTCCCGGCGCGAAGCGTCTGTTTCTGCCAATGCATACAGGCCGCGGCGCCGTCGGCGTTATGGGGATCGACAGCGACAAGCCGGGCCCGCTGCTGACGCCGGACCAGCGCCGCCTCCTCGACGCGCTGCGCGATCAGGGCGCGCTCGCCATCGAACGCGTGCGGCTGGTCGAGGAGATGGACCGCGTCGAGCGCGCGGCCGAGACCGAGCGGTTGCGCTCGGCGCTGCTCACCTCGATCTCGCACGATTTGAAGACGCCGCTGGCCGCGGTGTTGGGAGCCGCGGGAGCGCTGCGGGACCTCAGCGACAAGCTCGGACCCGCCGAGAAAGTCGACCTTCTGTCCACCATCATCGACGAATCCGAGCGGCTCAACCGCTTCATCGCCAATCTGCTCGACATGACCAAGCTCGAATCGGGCGCGATCGCGCCCAATGTGGCGCTGCACGATATCGGCGAGATCGTCGGCAGCGCGTTGCGCCGCGCCAGCCGCATCCTCGCGCACCATACCGTCGAACTGGAACTGGCGCCGGATTTGCCGATGCTCGAACTCGATGCGGTTCTGTTCGAGCAGGTGCTGTTCAATCTGCTCGACAACGCCGCCAAATATGCGCCGCCGGAGACCACCATCCGCATCCAAACCTGGCGCAACGTAGAATCCGTATGCCTGCGCGTGCTCGACGAAGGAAGCGGGATTCCGGCAACCGACCTCGATCACATCTTCGACAAGTTCTATCGCGCCCAGAAGACCGATCACGTTCGGGCCGGTACCGGGCTCGGGCTCGCCATCTCGCGTGGCTTTGTCGAAGCCCTGCACGGCACTATCGTCGCGGCAAATCGCACCGACCGCAGCGGCGCCGCGTTCACCATCAGCCTGCCGATCCCGCGTCAGCGGCAAGGCCTGGAGACCGCCGCATGAACGCCGCTCCGCTGCGCGTCCTGGTGATCGACGACGAGCCGCCGATCCGCAAGCTGCTGCGCATGGGGCTGACCGCGCAGGGCTATCAGACCCTCGAAGCACCCAATGCCAAGACGGCGCTCGAGCTTTTGAACGAGGCTCCGGATTTGATCATTCTCGATCTCGGCCTGCCCGATGCGAACGGACACGATCTTCTCGCCAAAATCCGTGCGCGCAACGAGAGCGTTCCCATCGTCGTCTTGTCCAGCCGCGGCGATGAAGCCGGCAAGGTCCAGGCGCTCGATCTCGGCGCCGACGATTACATCACCAAGCCGTTCGGCATGGACGAGCTCCTGGCCAGGATGCGCGCGGCGTTGCGCCATCAATTGCAGACCCACGGCGAGCGGCCGATCTTCCGGGTCGGCGAACTCTCCGTCGACCTGGTTCGCCGTATCGTCAAAGTCGGCGACAAGGAAGTGAAGCTTTCGCCGAAGGAATATGATCTGCTGCGGGTCCTGGTGCAGCACGCCGGCAAGGTGCTCACGCATAAATTCCTGCTCGGCGAATTGTGGGACGATCTGACAGACGCCCAGTATCTTCGGGTCTATGTCCGCCAGCTCCGGCAAAAAATCGAGGTCGATCCCGAGCGGCCGCAATTTGTTCTCACCGAAACCGGCATCGGCTATCGGATGCGCGCTCCCGATTGACCGCCGGGTCGTCGCAGCCTCAATTATCCGATAAATTTGGGCCCGGTGTCGCCGCCATGAAGATTTCCGAATTTCTCTCGCCAGCCAACGTAATCGCGGATGCCGCGTTTTCAGACAAGCAACGCGTCTTGGAGGCGCTGGCGCACAAGGCCGGCGCAATCGTCGACGTGCTGCCGGATCGCATTCTCGCCGATCTGCTCAAGCGCGAGCAACTCGGTTCGACCGGAGTGGGCGGCGGCGTGGCGATACCGCATGCGCGCTATCACCAGGTCGAAAAGCCGTTCGGCATGCTGCTGCGGCTGCGCAAGCCGATCGACTTCGATGCCGTGGACGGCAATCCGGTCGATACCGTGTTCCTATTGTTGTTGCCGGATGCGCCCAACGGCGACCGGCTCGGCGCGCTCGCAAGCATCGCCCGTAAGCTGCGGGACCCCGCCACCACAACGGCCTTGCGCCGCGCGCGCGATAGTGCGGAAATGTATCGCGCGGTCACCACCGACTGACGCCCGGCGACGTGTTATCGCCGTCGCGCGCGTGCCGACCCATACAGCCGGCACGGCGGTTGAAACGGGGAAACCGACCATGAGCGATGGGCCTTCGGCCGATGAACTCGTTCTCTATACCAACCCGCGGTCACGCGGGCGCATCGCGCGCTGGATGCTCGAGGAAGTCGGGCAGCCCTATCGCACCGAGCTTCTCGATTACGGCACCAGCATGAAGGCGCCGGGCTATCTCGCGATCAACCCGATGGGCAAGGTGCCGGCGCTGGTTCACGGCAAAGTCGTCGTCACCGAAGCGGGCGCCATCTGCGCCTACCTGGCCGATGCCTTTCCGCAGGCCGCACTAGCGCCGCCGCCGGGTGATCGTCTTCGCGCGCCTTATTACCGCTGGATGTTCTTTGCGGCCGGACCGATCGAGGCGGCTGTGAGCAACAAGAATTTTGGTTTCGTTGTGCCGCCGGAACGCGAGGGCACCATCGGCTACGGCAGCTTCGAGCGGGTCATGAAGACGCTCGAAGAGGCGGTATTGAGCAAAAATTATCTGGTCGGCGACAACTTTACCGCGGCGGACGTCTATCTCGGCTCGCAGATCGGCTTCGGCCTGATGTTCGGCACCATCGAAAAGCGTCCGGCTTTCGAACGTTACTGGGACCGGCTCAAGGTTCGTCCGGCTTTCGCGCGCGCGCGGCAGATCGACGACGCGCTGGTACCGAAAGCGGCGAGCTAGTCGGCGCTAAGGCAACCGCATCAGCGACGTTCCCATGCGTATGACGGCGCCGCTGCGCACGTTGTCGCACAAGGTAAAACCCGCGGGCGCGAAAACGATGATCGTCGAACCGTGCTCGAACCAGCCCAGTTCCTCGCCTTTGCAGAACGGCGCATCGCAGGCGATGACGTTCGGCCCACGATGGCGAAGATTGACCTGATCGCCGACGCAATGCAGGCGAATACCGGCCACCAGAATAGCGGCAACAGCCACCAACGTCACCGGCTGAGCATTTGCCGACAGTCTCGTCCGGAGGATGGCGCGTTCATTCTTGCAGAACAGCCGCTCGACTCGCTTGAGCGCGATCGGGTTGACGTTCCAAGTATCGCCGGAGACATACGTTACCCCTTCGACGCGGCAATCGTGCGGCGCGTGGAAGCGGTGATACATGCTCGATGTTAGCCGCAGCGTGACGTAACAGCCGCCGCGATGCGCCTCGACGAGAGCGCGGTCGCCGAGCAAGTCCTCGAGCGAATAGGGAAATCCCTTGGCCTGGAAAACCTCGATCCCGGCGATCGCGCCGCAGGCGCCGACGATGGCGTCGCACGGGCTGACGAGAATGTCCGTTCGGTCGTCGATCGGCCGTGCGCCCTCCTTGAGTTCGCGGGTGAAGCAATCATGCATGCTGCGGAAGCGGGTTTTCTTCGCTTCGCGCAAATCGAGGTTGGAAAACAGCCGCCACAGCCCGATCGACAGGTCGCGGACCAGCGGCTGCTCGATCCGGCTGAACCAGCCGATGAACTGCGTCGCAAGACGGCGCGGAATGCGGTTGGTGAGGAGGAAATTGATGTCCTCCTGCTCAAAGAAGCGCAGCAGCTGGGCGCGGACCGTCATGGCAGTGTCAACTCCCGCGGGTAAACCCCGATTCGATGACATCGGCCAAAACGGCGTAGCCCGTGACCACTTGGGCAATGACTACCTGGGCCACGACAACTTGGGCGCTCTACGGGGTCGGCGGCGCGGTGCTCGCGACCTCGCTGGTGAAGCTGCGGCGGCGGTTCGACCTCTCCCAGGCCAAGCACAGATCGCTCGCCGGCCATGCGCGGATCGCGCGTCGGATCGCCGCGTTCCTGCCGTTTTATGAATACGACGAAACGCGTTTCTTCGCTTCCGACGGCGCGCCGGCAAACGTCGCGGCGCGCCGCCGCGCGGGCTTCGGTCGGCTTTCCGCGCTCTACAAAACGCGCTTTGCCGAGACCATTCGGCGGACCGCGGAAACAGCCGAAAGCATCTCCGATTTGCAATTCACCGACGCCTACCGGGTGCCGTTCCAGTATCGCCGCTACGTGCAGGCCAACCTGCCCTCCGCCGTCTTCATGCAATCGAGCGAAGGTGTCACCGTCACCGATCTCGACGGCAACCGCTTTTACGACGTCAGCGGCTCCTACGGCGTGAATGTGCTGGGGTACGATTTCTACAGGGGAGCCATCGAGCGCGGCGCAGCGCGTGTGCGCGAGCTTGGCCCGGTACTCGGCCCCTATCACCCGCTGATCATCGAGAACGTCGAGCTCTTGAAGGAGATTTCCGGCCTCGACGAAGTCTCCTTCCATATGTCGGGCACCGAGGCGGTCATGCAGGCGGTGCGGCTCGCGCGCTATCACACCCGGCGCTCGCATCTGGTGCGCTTTTGCGGCGCCTATCACGGCTGGTGGGGCGACGTGCAGCCGGGCATCGGCAATCCGGTGCCGGCGCATGAGACCTATACGTTGGCCGAGATGTCCGGGGACACTTTGCGCGTCATCGCCTCGCGGCGCAATATCGCCTGCGTGCTGGTCAATCCGCTGCAGGCGCTGCACCCGAACGCTTCGGCGCCAAGCGATTCCGCTCTTGTCGACAGCAGCCGGCGCGCTCATTTCGATAAAGACGCCTATGCCGAATGGCTGAGACGCCTGCGCGAAATCTGCTCCGCGCGTAATATCGCGCTCATCTTCGACGAGGTATTCGTAGGCTTTCGCCTCGCTCAGGGCGGCGCACAGGATTATTTCGGCGTTCGCGCCGACCTTGTCACCTACGGCAAAACCCTCGGCGGCGGGCTGCCGATCGGCGCCGTCTGCGGCCGCGCCGCATTGATGCGACGCTTTCGCGACGAGCGCCCAGCCGATATTTGCTTCGCCCGCGGCACGTTCAATTCGCACCCTTACGTCATGGCGGCGATGAACGAATTCCTCCGCTACCTGCGGACCTCGGAGGGACAAGCGACTTATCGCGACCTCGACGCCATCTGGAATGAGCGCGCCAGCCTGCTCAACGAGCGCCTGCGTAACGAGGCGTTGCCCGTCGAAGTCGCCAACCTGTCTTCGATATGGACGGTCTGCTATACGCAGCCGTCGCGCTACAACTGGATGCTGCAATATTATCTGCGCGCCGGGGGCCTGGCGTTGAGCTGGGTCGGCACCGGCCGGCTGATCTTCAGCCTTGATTATACTGAGGCCGACTTCGCCGCGGTCGCCGACCGCTTCGTCGCCGCCGCGCGCGCTATGCGGTCGGACGGCTGGTGGTGGCGCAATCCAGCAACGACCAACAAATCGATCCGGCGGACGATCCTCAAGGAGATCATCGCCCGCCGTTTGTTTTCCTGATGTCATCGCAAAACATTGACGGCCGCACTCACGTCAGATGCGGCGCCTCTTCGACATCTTCCTCGTCCCATTCGGACTCGGCATGAATGCCGCGATCGATTAACTCGCCGCGCAGCAAGGCAAGCGGCGCTTTGTGGTAGAGCTTGATGTCGTGGAATGGGTCGGTAAGAATTTTGGTCGCCCAGACGAGGCCGGTCTGCACGTCTTTGATCAGGAATAACTGCACGGTACGGAACAGAACACCACTGATGCCGATGAAAAGCCAGATTTCGGCGACGTGGCGGATGAACTCAGCCGCACCCATCGCCGGCGTGAAAATGCCGAAGAAAGTCGGATCGAAATAGAGCGGCAGCGGCGATAGCGCCCAGATCGCCAGCAGCACCACCTTGCGGCGCAGATTGTAGCCGACCTTGATCTCTTCCTTGTATTCGTCGCTGGCATTGTTGACCGTGTCGTAGTCCCGCGGCTCGAAGAAGAAATGCCCGGATTGCCGCGTCGTCATCGCCACCAGCCAGCCGGCGAGCGCCGATATGGCCGGATCCTTGAAGATCATCACGTAGGAAAACAAAAAGCTGATGGCACTGACGAGGTGAAGAGACTGATTGATACGACTGTGGTGGTAGTAGCGATGATCGTCCCAGCGCTGCGTCCGCAAAGCGGCCAGAAAACCTGCCATCTCTCTCTCCCCGTCCGTCATGAAGTCATCGGGCCTCGATATGGCGATTCGATGAATCCCCGATGACAGCAACAAAATGTCACGTTAACGATTGCCGCGCCGCCGGCCGCTTAGTGCGCGGCGCGCGCCTCCGCCTGGGGCATCTCCGCGTTCTGGCGCGCCTGCCCGCTTGCCTCGTCCTTGGCGAAGCGGATGAGGCAGAAATGCCCAAGCGGTGGCACGGCGCGCCGTTCGACCAGGCGAATCCCGTCGGTGCGCGCTGCCCAGCTTGCGTAACGTTCGAAGGAGAATTCCGTGCGCCAGCCAAGCTTGCGCGCCGCGGGCGCGAACCAGTGTTCGAGCGAGCGCCGCAACCCGGCTTCGGCGCCGACGCGGCTCACCAGGATGATCTCGCCGCCGGGCTTCAACACACGGGCAAACTCGTCGAGCGTCGCCTCCGGATTCGGCGCCGTGGTAACCACGTATTGCGCGACGACGACGTCGAACGAGTTATCGGGAAAGGACATGTGCTCGGCGTCCATGACCCAGAGGCCCTCGACATTATCGAGCTTGAACTCGGCCACGCGCTCTTGCGCTTTGCGCAGCATCGGCTCGGAGATATCGACGCCGCAGAGGCGGCATTGCCGCGAATATTCGGGCAGCGAAATACCGGTGCCGACGCCCACTTCGAGGATGCGACCGCCGACGCGCTCCGCCGCTGCTATCGCCGCCTGGCGGCCGCGCTCGAATACGGCTCCGAAGACCAGGTCATAGACCGGCGCCCAGCGCGCGTAGGCCGTGGTGACTGTCTGCTTGTCGAGTTCCGCGTGCGAAAGGCTGGTCATGTCCGATCCTTTTGTTGCAGAGAGTGATGCGCCGGGGCGCCTGTCAGCCGGCGGCTTCGGTGATTGTCATTGCCGGTTCCAGTTCGCGGCGGCCGGCTACTTTTTGGACGTGGCCGAGAAATTGCCGCGCGCTGTTTTCCCAGGAATAGTCGAGTGCGAATTTACGGCAGGCGTCGCGGGACAAGGCCAGCGCCGCGACGCAGGCGCGGCCGAGGTCTTCGTCCAGCGCGCCGACCGGACGATTGCCGATCACGTCTTTCGGTCCGGTGACGGGAAAGGCGGCAACCGGAACGCCGCTCGCCAGCGCCTCAAGCTGCACGATGCCGAACGTGTCGGTGCGGCTCGGAAAGACAAAGACATCGGCGCCGGCAAGATGCGCGGCCAATGTTCCGTTCTCCAGCGGGCCGAGGAATTTCGCCTGCGGAAACTCGCGCTTGAGCTTCTCCTCCTGCGGCCCGGTGCCGATGACGACTTTGGTGCCGGGCAGATCGAGCGAAAGAAACGCTTCCAGATTCTTTTCGACCGCCACCCGCCCCACGGTCGTGAAGATTGGGCGCGGAAAACCAAGCTCGATGGCGCGGTCAGGCCGGAACAGATCGACGTCGACGCCGCGCGTCCACATGCCGAGATGCGCGAAACCGCGCCCGCCGAGCTCGCTCATCAGCGAGGGCGTCGCCACCATGGTCACAGATGCTCCGGCGTGGAACCAGCGCAGCACCGCGTAAATCAGGCTTTCGGGGATCGGCGACCGGGCCGAGATGTATTCCGGGAAGCGCGTCGTGTAGCTCGTCGTGAACGGCCGCCGGTTACGGCGGCAATAGGCGCGCACGGCAAAACCAACCGGTCCTTCAGTAGCGATATGGATCGCGTCAGGATTTGCCGCCTCGACCCGCGCGGCGATGCCGCGCCGGCTCGGCACCGCGAGCCGGAGACCGGGATAGGTCGGCAGCTGAAACGAGGGGAACCCTTCCGGCGACAGGAACTCGATTTCCGCGCCGAGCTTGCTCGCAGCCCGCGCCAGCGAATTGAGCGTCCGCACCACGCCGTTGACTTGCGGATGCCAAGCGTCGGTGGCAACAAGAACCTTCATCGGGCACGCGGCGTGAACCGCCCCTCATTTCCGAATCAGATGCGACAACAATTGCCATTTCATGTCTCAATCGTGTGACGGCGCCCGCGCGGCGGACGGGCGAATTATTTTGATTCGTAACATTGCTGTTACACTTCGATGAGAGTTTGCCGGCGCGAGTCGCGCGACGCCGCTTTGTTTGCTCCAAGCGCTTATCGCCCCACGCCAAAAGAGACGTGACGAGCAGCATCGCGCAGACGATCACTTCAAGGCTCGGGCGCGGAACGATCAGCGTCGCGATCAGCCTGACAATCGTCACCGCGTCCGCTTTCGCGCTCTACGAATTGCTGCACGATATCGATTTCGGCAAGGTCGTGGCGGCGTTGCGGGCGCAACCGCCCGGGAAAATCGCCGCGTCCGGCGCATTCGTCGTCGCCGCCTACGTCGCGCTGACTTTCTACGATGTATTCGCGCTGCGCACGATCGGCTGGCACAAGGTCCCCTACTCCGTCGCCGCATTGGCGAGCTTCGCCAGTTCCACCATCGGCCATAGTCTCGGCGCCGCAATGCTCACCGGCGGTCTCATCAGGCTGCGCATCTACGCGGTCTGGGGCCTCACCGTCGCTGACATCGCCAAGATCGCTTTCGTCACCGGCATGACCTTTTGGCTCGGCAACGCGCTCTTGCTCGGCGGCGCGACCGCCTACGCACCGGAGGCGGCTACCGCCATCGACCATCTGCCGCCATGGATCAACCGCGCGATCGGCTCGGCAGGATTGATCTGCGTCGCCTTGTATCTGCTCTGGCTCGCGCCGCGGCGGCGCGCGGTGGGCCGCTCCGGCTGGCGCGTTGTGCTGCCGAGTGTACGCTTCACGCTCTTGCAGATCGGCATCGGCGCTCTCGATCTCTGCCTGGTGACGCTCGCCATGTACGTGTTGCTGCCGGCGAGCCCAGCGGTCGGCTTCGTGCCGGTGCTGGTGGTGTTCCTCGCCGCCACATTGTTCGGAACGCTCAGCCACGCGCCCGGCGGGCTTGGCGTCATCGAGGCCACGATGCTGATCGGGCTTGCCCAATTCGAACGGGAGGAAATGCTCGCGGCGCTGCTGACATTTCGCGCGCTTTACTTCGTTCTTCCGCTCGTTCTGGCAAGTCTGTCGCTCGGCTTGCGGGAATTGCGGCTGCTTGCGCATCCGCCACCGGCGGGCCCGGATCATGGTGCGTAACGTCCCCCCAAACCTTGTAAGGCGGATACCCCCAAGATAAGGTTTCGCCGCATAAATTGGGGCTTGGTGTGACGTGTAGAGTGATCGTTCCCGCGGGTCGAAAACGGTCGCAATCCCCGCCGGCAGGATGGGTCCGCCACGCGATAACGGCACCCGTCTTCGCTTCGTTGGCATTGATCGGAATCGTTGCGCGCCCGGCAGGCGCGGAAACGATGGAATCCGCGTTGGCCAAAGCCTATGCAAATAATCCGCAGCTCAACGCGCAGCGGACCATCGTCCGGCAAAACGACGAGGGCGTGTCGCAGGCGCTGTCCGGCTACCGGCCCACGCTCTCGGCGACCGCCTCGGTGGCGGAGCAATACACCAACACGACGGGCGTGATTCCGCCGATCCCGCCGGGCCTGCCGAACGGCGTCTCCTACACGATCAAAGGCTATACCAAGCCGACCTCGGTCGGCGTCAACGGCGCGCAGACGCTGTTCAACGGCGAGCGGACGGCGAACCAGGTGCGCAAGGCGGAGAGCCAGGTTTCCGCGGCGCGCGAGACTTTGCGCGTGATGGAAGAATCGGTGCTGCTCGCCGCCGCCACTTCCTACATGGACATGTCACGTGACGCTGCGAATCTCGACGTCCAGCAGAATAACATCCGCGTATTGCAGCGGACTCTGAAAGACACGCAAAATCGGTTCTCCGCCGGCCAAGTGACGCCTACCGACGTGGCTCAGGCGGAAGCGCAACTGGCGGCGGGTGAAGCGAGCTTGCACCAGGCGGAATCCACGCTGATGACGACGCGGGCGAACTATCGGCGCATCATCGGCGTCGAACCGGCGAACCTCGCGGTAGCCTCGCCGGTCGACCGCCTCGCCCCCAATAATCTCAACGCCGCGATTGCGGTCGGCACGGCGGAGAATCCGTCGGTCACCGCCGCGCTATACGGCGTCGACGTCGCGCAGCTGCAAGTCAAGATCGCCGAAGGCGCGCTGTGGCCGACACTGGCATTGCAGGGCAGCGTGACGCAGCAGAATTATTCCAACATCCTCACACCCAATCTGTTTCTCGGCACGGCCATGCTCAATCTCTCGGTGCCGATCTATCAGGGCGGCGCGGAATACTCCTCTATCCGGCTCGATAAGGAGGCGGTCGGCCAGCAGCGCCTCAACGTCGATCAGGTGCGCGATCAGACCCGCGCCAACGTTGTACAGGCCTGGGGTCAGCTCGTGGCGGCCAAGGCGGAGGTCGAAGCCGCCATACGCCAAAACGACGC
>Ga0181537_10002932_pt1 | contig 14820 bp, 12 predicted proteins | sample PEATcosm2014_Bin_39_FD_119765 | JGI IMG/M metagenome (GOLD analysis project Ga0181537, IMG submission 119765) | Peatland microbial communities from MTU Mesocosm Facility, Houghton, MI, USA - PEATcosm2014_Bin23_10_metaG | ecosystem: Environmental > Terrestrial > Soil > Wetlands > Peat | place... | reverse complement strand
GGAACGCCGGCAGGCGAGCGCGCCCGACAGCGGACGGGGCGGCGCAAGCCGCTCTATCCGTGGCGCGAGCCGCACCCGCTGGTGCGGTGGTTGGTAAAACAGCGTTTGCCGGCGTTCCGCTTCTCTTATGTGCCGGAGGCGAGACTTTATGTGCTGGAAGCGAGCCTAAAAGATTTTTTCTTCGTCATTGCCGGGCTTACCCGGCAATCCATGCGGCCACGAAGCTTCCGCTGAGCTTTTGTCGCCGCAACTCGGCATGGACCACCGGGTCAAGCCCGGTGGTGACGAAGAACGGGGTTGTTTGACATTGCGGCTTGCCGAACTCGGGCGCGGATGCGCCGCGAGAACGAGGGAGTGCATCCGCCAGCCTAGGGCTTGACGTAAATGCTGGCATACATCCCGGTGTACGCCTCCTTCCAGCCTCGCTTACCGACGAGAAATTGCCTTAGCTCGTCATGCGCCCTTACCCAGAGCACCGTATCGATTTTGTATTTCTCCAGCACGGTGTCCCAAGCGGCCTCGTTGACCTCCTGTTGGGCGAGCGGGAAATAGTCGCGCAGCAGCGCATCCGGATAAGCGGTGGCGGCCCGGCCATCGACGAAGACAGGGATGGCGCCGCGATCGCGAAAAATCAAAATCCCACCGTAGTTCCAATGGTTCAAAAGCCGGGCATGCGGAAAATGTGTTTCCAGATAAAGCACATCCTGTTGCGAAAGCATCTGCGGAAGTCCGAGCGCCGGATCTGTTTGCATATAGATCAACGGCAGGGCGCACGCCGCAACGAGGCCGGCTCCCAATAACGATCTTCGGACACCAACATCATTTGTCCGTTTCGGCAGCAGCCGATCGAGCTGAAGCGCCAGCGGCACCGTTGAGAACAAGAAAAAGAAAGCCAGGTAGCGGAATTCATAAAGTCCTAAAAACAAAAACAGCCAGGCCAGCAGCCGTGCTTCCAAAGGACAATATCCTCTGTAGCGCAGCTCGAACGCAACAAAGATCAAAATGTATACGATTCCAGGGACGCTGCCCGGCCAGGATATATTCCGAAAATAAGACCACCACTCGGTGATGTAGGCTTGCGAAAAGTGGCCCAATACGGTCGTCAGGCCTTCATAGATATGCCAGCCAAGTGGATTGATGAATGTCGCGGCAAAGCAGCCGGCTCCCACCAAAGCATAGATCTTGAAATTCAACCAATCCCGTCTGAGCAGCGCCACGCCGCCAAAAACACCGACAATAAAAAAACCAAGAACAAAACCGCCATGCAGGTTGGCCCAAAGCAGCATGATCGCGGGCAGAAATAAGCGGAACCTCGTGTTTTTCAAACACTCTCCGTAGAATATGACGGAGAACAACATGGTGCACATGTTGGGTGAAGCAGCGAGATAGATATTCGGGTAGGCCGCATAAGCGGGGTAAAGCACGCAGGCGGCCAGAACGGAAATACAAACTGCAATTGCCGAGGCGCCGCAGCTGAGGCAGACGGATGCAAGATATCCGGCGATGACGGCGCCGCATGCGACGACAAATAATATCAGACCGCCGAAACCCGCGTATTGAAACAGCGCACTGGCAATCGCGTCCCAAAGCCACGAAAGATTAAACCATTGCCTGCCCGCGGTCGTAAATGACCATGGATCGTGGAATGGAATTTGGCCGCGCGCTCTGATCAAGTCTCCGGCGGCCAGATGCCATCCCAAATCATAGTGGCCAAGCAGCGCCGGCGCGTTGAGCAGGTAATACACGGACGCGAATGCAATAACGAAAAGATAGATCCCGGACCGCTGCAGATAAGAATTGATCATCTCGAAGCCGGCATGAAATAGAGAGAGTCCTACGCGACGGCGCTGGCGATATATTGTGCACCCAACGGAATGCGCGACAGGCCGTGCTCGATACGCCGGGCCAGCGGTGCCGCCGATGGCAGCAGCAGGAAATAATGCGATCGCGCGTCCTTAAGTCCGGCGTCCGCCATCAGCGCGCGGGTCCGGCCGGCGTGCAGCAATACCGCATCGCGGTCGAATTCGCAGCGCGCGACCGCGAGCCTGGTCAAGGGGTTGAGCGGGTTATGTTCGATGAGACAGACCAAGCCGCCGGGCCGCACGACCCGCCGCATCTCGCGCAGAAAGCCGAGCCGCAGCGCCGGCGGCACATGATGCAGCACGCAAATCGCCAGCGAAAGATCGAAAGCCGCGCTGTCGTAGGGCAGGGTCTCGCCGCTATAGGCCTCGTATTCGACATCGGAGTTCCTGATCCGGGCCTGCGCGATGCTGGCCGCGGAGACGTCGGCGCCGCAGAGCCGGCCGAACATGCCCCGTACGAACGGATGAAATTCGCCGACACCGCAGCCGACGTCGAGCATGTCGGGACGGTTCACCCCGTGCAGGCGGGTGGCAACGAGCTCGCGCAGCTCGTCCGCTTTGGCCGCGGTGAAGAAGCTGTGCGGAAGGCCGGAGAAGTCGATCGACGATTGGACAACCGAGCCAAAGCTCTTGTCGTATTTGTCGAATAATTCGCCCATGCGGCGTCTTCAGTCCGCCGCCGCACTTGTCAGCGTACGGGCTTGCTTTGGCTCCCGCTCGAACCCCAGTCTTTGCGACACGACATACAGCGGCCGCCGCTTCACTTCGGCGTGGATGCGGCCGATATAGAGCCCCATGATCCCGGTCATCAGCATGTTGATGCCGCAAAGGAACGAAATGACAATGATCGTCGACGACCAGCCCGCAACAAGATGGCTGTTCATGAACCACAGACCGGCCACGTAGCAGCCGTAGAAAACCGCGCATGCCGATACAGCCAAGCCAAACCAGATCGCGAGGCGCAGTGGGGCGTCGGAGAAGCTCAGCGCGCCGTTGACCGCCAGCCGGGCCATCTTCCACAGCGGGTACTTGGTTTCGCCGGCGAGCCGCGGCAATCGATGAAATGTCACTTCGGTTTGCCGGAAGCCGAGCCACGCGATCATGCCCCTTATAAAACGATCCTGCTCTGGCATGCGAAGCAAAGCGTCCAGGACCTTGCGGTCGATCAGCCGAAAATCTCCGACATCCGCCGGAATTTCGACCGAGGACAGTCGCCCGAGCAGCTTGTAGAACAAATTCGCGCTGGCGCGCTTGAATGCGCTGTCGCCGGCGCGCGACAAACGGCGGGCGTAGACAACCTCGAATCCTTCTTTCCACTTTGCGATCATCTCGCCGACGATTTCCGGAGGATCTTGCAGATCGGCGTCCATGATGACGATCGCATCTCCGGCGGCGGCGTCCATTCCCGCTGTGATCGCGACCTGATGGCCGAAATTGCGCGACAGGCCGATATAGCGGTAGCGTGGATCGTCCCGAACGAGAGATTGCAGGACGATGGGGCCGCAATCGGAGCTGCCGTCATCAACAAAGATTGTTTCGGCAGGTCCGTCGAGTTGCTCCATCAGCATCCCTAGGCGGCGCAGTAGCATCGGAAGGACGGCCGCCTCGTTGAAGATCGGCACGACGATGCTGTAGCGAATGCCCGGAAGATTGTCCGCCATGGAAATTTCCGCTCGTGAGTTCTGCAGAACTCAGGCCACGAATTTAGGCCGCTATCGGGCTGCCACCTTAGGCTGTGGCTGGTTAACGGCACCTTGCCAATAGTCGAGGAGGAAACGCCGGTTTCGCCGTGGTTGATCGCTCAGCCCGCCAATTCGGGCGCGGAGGCGCGGTGGGACCGAAAGCCTGCGTCGGTCCGCCGCTTACAGAAAAGCTGGCAGCGATCACGCCCTCGCGTATTTGCCGCGGTTGAAGAAGCGATCCTTTTGCTCGTCGGTCGCGGTGTCGCGATTCGACTTGATGGCGCCGACTTTGGCGAGCGCCGCTTTCACCGCAGGCCGCTCGTCGATTGCCTTGAACCAGCGCGCCAAGTTTGGATTGTTCTCCCACTTCACGCCCTGCATGTCGTGCATCCGTGTCCATGGGAATGTGGCGATATCGGCGATCGAATATTCGTCGCCGCCGAGATAGGGCACCTGACCCAGCCGCTTTTCCATCACTTCGTAGAGCCGCTTCACTTCGGTCTGATGGCGCGTCATCGAATAGGACGTGTCCTTGTCCTTCGGCGCGTACATTTTGAAGTGGAAGAGCTGGCCGAAATTCGGCCCGACGCCGGTCATCTGGAACATCATCCATTGCAATACGTCGTATTTCTTCGCCGTATCCTTAGGCAGAAATTTTCCGGTTTTTTCGGCGAGATACATCAGGATCGCGCCCGATTCGACGACCGTATAGGGCTTGCCGCCGGGACCGTCGTGATCGACGATTGCCGGGATTTTCGAGTTCGGATTGATCTTGATGAAATCCGCGCTGTACTGATCGCCCTTCCACACATCGACGAAATGCTCCTGGTACGGCAGTTTCGTCTCTTCGAGCATGATGTAGATTTTTTGCACGTTCGGGCTGGTCAACGCATAAAGGTCGATCATGGCAATATCCTCAAGCTTCTTTCGCTATCAGGGAAGGCCGCGAACGTATCGGCCGCGGCGGCGGTCGGCAAGGTACGCCGGATTGGAGCTTCTATAGCCTTGTGTGAGATCGCCGATGCCGCGTAGGCTTCCAAATCCAATACCAGAACAATTATCGTCGGGGAGAACGGGATGGGACGGTTATTCCAGGGGTTGTTCGGTGGTGCGCTGGCATGCGCGGTGCTGGCCGGCGCGACCGGCGTGGTGCGCGCTGACGATGATTACCCGAACCATCCGGTGCGCTGGCTGGTCGGTTATCCGCCCGGCGGCTCGACCGATATTTGCGCGCGCCTGATCGGGCAGTATTTGTCCGAACATCTGCACCAGCAATTCGCCGTCGAGAACAAGCCCGGCGCCGGCAATAATTTGGCGACCGAAATGGCTGCCCATTCGCCGCCGGACGGCTACACCGTGTTCCTCGTCAATCCGGCCAATGCGATCAATGCGACGCTATACAAAAATCTCACATTCAACTTCATCGAGGACATGGCGCCGGTAGCCGGCTTCATCCGCGTGCCCAACGTCATGGAGGTGAACCCGAACGTGCCGGCGCACACCGTGCAGGAGTTCATCGACTACGCCAAAGCCAATCCCGGCAAGGTGAACATGGCATCCTCGGGCATCGGCACCTCGGTGCATCTGTCCGGCGCCTTGTTCATGCTGATGACCGGCGTCGATCTCGTGCATGTGCCCTATCGCGGCGCCTCGCCGGCGCTCACCGACATGCTCGGCGGCCAGGTGCAGGTGATGTTCGACAACCTGCCGTCCTCGATCGGTCACATCCAGGCCGGCCGGCTGCGTGCGCTCGCGGTAACGACGGCTATGCGCTCTCCTGCATTGCCGGATGTGCCGACGGTCGGCGAGACCGTGCCGGGCTATGAAGCGAGCGCCTGGTTCGGCATGGCGGTCCCGAAGGGAACGCCGCGCGACATCATCGAAAAATTGAACCACCAAGTGAACGCGGCGCTTGCCGATCCGGACCTGCAGGCAAAGCTCGCTCAGCTCGGCGGCGCTTCGATCGCCGGCACGCCGGAGGATTTCGGCAAGATCATCGCCGGCGAAACCGCGAAGTGGTCCAAGGTGGTCAAAGCCACTGGCGCGACCGCGGAATAGCCGTGCTTGAGCTTCCCGACTAGCGGCGATAGGATTTTTACCAAAGAACAACGGGGAGGCGATCACATGGAAACCATCGCGCGCATTCTTCTGACGCTCACCGCGCTCGGCTACAGCGCCATTACGATCGTCGCGGACTTGAACAAGACGCATGCCAGCAATCCGCTGTGGACGCCGCACGCACGGTTTCACTTGGTGTGGCAAGTTTTGTCTTATTCCGGCATCGGGCTGATTTCGCTTTACTTGATCTGGGCAAACGGACCACTACCGATCGAGCGGCTTTATCTCGTGGCCGCGCTGGCCGTCGCGATCTATGCCGGTTTCTTCGGGGCCGTGTTCAGCCGTCCGCTGTACGGCGGCGGACTCTACGACAACAACGGCTACTTGTCGTTTCCAGCTCCGATCGGCCCGAAGACGTGGCTCTGGGATGTCAACGTAACGATATTCACCATCACGTCGGTGGTCTTGGCGGCAAGTATAGTTGCCGTAGCCGCCAGCGAATAACAAAGTGCCAAACAAGAAATCGCCCGAGGATCTGCGCAGCTATCGTTGGCTCGGCAAGAACGATCTGCGCTCGTTCGGCCATCGCTCGCGGCTGCGCCAGTTCGGCTATGACCGCGCCGACTGGGTCGGCAAGCCGGTCATCGGCATTATCAATACGTGGAGCGAGATCAATGCCTGCCACGGCCATTTGCGTGACCGCGCCGAGGACGTGAAGCGCGGTGTCTACCAGGCCGGCGGCCTTCCGATCGAGCTACCGGCGATGTCGCTGGCCGAGCCCTTCGTCAAACCCTCGACCATGCTCTATCGCAATTTCCTCGCCATGGAATGCGAAGAACTGCTGCGCAGCCATCCGATCGACGGCGCGGTGCTGATGGGCGGCTGTGACAAGACTACGCCCGGCTTGGTCATGGGCGCGATCTCGATGGGCATTCCGGCGATCTATGTGCCGGCCGGCCCGATGCTGCGCGGCAATTGGCGCGGCAATGTGCTGGGCTCGGGCTCTGACGCCTGGAAATACTGGGACGAAAAACGCGCCGGCCGCATCGGCGATGAGGAATGGAACGAGATCGAGGGCGGCATTTCGCGCTCGTTCGGTACCTGCATGGTGATGGGCACCGCCGCGACTATGATGGCGATTACCGAGGCGCTGGGCTTTACGTTGCCCGGTGCGTCGTCGATCCCGGCGGTCGACGCCAATCATCCACGCATGTGTGCCGCCGCCGGCCGCCGCGCCGTCGAGATGGTGTGGGAAGATCTGACCCCGGACAAGATTCTGACGCCGGCCGCCTTCGACAACGCCATTCGCGTGCATATGGCGCTCGGGGGATCGACCAACGCCATCATCCACGTCATCGCCATGGCGCGCCGTCTCGGTATTCCGCTCGACATGGCGCGCTTCGACGCGATCTCGCGGCAAGTCCCGGTGATCGCCAATATCACGCCGTCCGGCAAATTTCTGATGGAAGACTTCTTCTATGCCGGTGGTCTGCGCGCGTTGATGGGGCAGATGCAGAAGCTGCTCGACCTGTCCTGCATCACCGTTACCGGCCGCACCATCGGCGAAAATATCGCCGGCGTTAAAGTGTATCTGCCCGATGTCATCCATTCGCTCGACGAGCCGCTTTATCCCGAAGGCGCCACCGCGGTGTTGACCGGCAATCTCGCGCCGCGCGGCTGCGTGATGAAGCCGGCCGCCGCCGATCAGCGCTTCCTGCATCATCGCGGCAAGGCGATTGCATTCGAGAACTACGATCACATGGCGCGCGAGGTCGATCGCGACGATCTCTACGTCACGGCTGACCATGTGCTGGTGCTGAAAAACGGCGGGCCCAAAGGCGGGCCCGGCATGCCCGAATGGGGCCAATTGCCGATTCCCAAGAAGCTCCTCAAAGCGGGTGTGCGCGACATGTTGCGCATTTCCGACGCGCGCATGAGCGGCACCAGCTACGGCGCTTGCATCCTGCATGTGGCGCCGGAAAGTTTTGTCGGCGGTCCGCTCGCTTTCGTGCAAACCGGCGACGAGATCGAGGTCGATGTCGCAGCGCGGAAGATTCATCTACACGTCAGCGACGAGGAACTGTCGCGCCGGCAGGCCGCCTGGAAGCCGCCGGCGCCGAAATATCCGCGCGGCTACGGCGCGATGTATTCCGAACATATCGGCCAGGCCGACGAGGGCTGCGACTTCGATTTTCTGCAAGGCCACGCGCCAATTCAGGAGCCGGAAATTCACTAGCCCGCCGGTGGCGATATCACCGCGCGACACTCCCCGAAGCCGATGCGCACCTGACCGGGCTTTTCGCAGAAACCGCGGAAGATAATCTCGTCGCCATCCTCGATGAAGCCGCGCTTTTCTCCGCCCGGCATGGCGAGGGGTTCGCTGCCGCGCATGGTGAGCTCAAGAAGACTGCCCAAGTTCGCCTTTTCAGGCCCGGAAATAGTGCCCGTGCCCATGAGATCGCCGACGTCGAGATTGCAGCCGTTGCAGGTATGGTGAGCGATCATCTGTGCCACGGTCCAATAAAGCCATGCCGCCGAAGTCTGCGCGATGCGCAACGGAGCGGTGCCGGCGCGCCGCATGGCCTCGGTCGACATATAAACCTCGAGCGAGATGTCGAGGCCGCCGTGAGCCCGGTCGTTTGCATCGTCGAGATAGGGCAGTGGCGCGGGGTCGCCGTCCGGCCGAACGAATGCGGCTTTGTGAAACGGCGCAAGGGCCTCGGCCGTCACCACCCAAGGGGAAACGGTGGTGGCAAAATTCTTGGCCAGAAACGGACCGAGCGGTTGGTATTCCCAGGCTTGTACATCGCGCGCCGACCAGTCGTTGAGCAGGCAAAAGCCGAAAATATGCTCGGCCGCGCGGCCGACCGGAACGGGCTCGCCAAACTCGCTCTGCGTGCCGATGTAAAAGCCGAGTTCCAATTCGAAGTCGAGATTGCGTGACGGTCCATAGCTCGGCACCGGCTCATTGGGCGGCTTGCGCTGGCCGCGCGGTCGCTTGAATGCTGTGCCGCTGACTCTGACCGAAGAGGCCCTGCTGTGATAGGCGACGGGAACGTATTTGTAGTTCGGCATCAGCGGATTGTCGGGGCGGAACATGCGTCCGGCGTTGGTGGCATGAAAAATCGAGGCAAAGAAATCGGTAAAGTTCGGTATGGCGACCGGCAACAAAAGCTCCGCCTGCGCCATCGGCGTGAGATGTCGACGTAGATTTTGATCGCCATGTTCCGTACTCAGAGCGCGCGATAGCGCGAGCCGCAACGCCGACCAGGCCCGCGGTCCGAGCGACATAAGATGATTGAGCGCGGGAACGGGACACGCCCGCGCCGCCTCGGCGGCCAAGCCGTCGAAGGTTTGTCCGGCTGTCGCAACGTCGAGAATCTGATCGCCGATGGCAATGCCGACGCGCGCCGGCTGTCCTGGCGCCGGACGGAAGACGCCGTACGGCAGGTTCTGGATCGGAAAATCGCAACCGGGCGCGTTGGCGCTTTCGACAAAGCTGCGGCGCTTCGGATCGTGCGTTTCATTAAGCGGCATTGGCATGTTTTACTCTGCACAAATTTTCTTTGGAAAACCGATTGAAGCGCGCTCAGCGCAACGGTTGATTTTCATTGTCGGCAAGAATGGCGTCATAGCGCGCCTGGAAGTCGGCGTACATATGCTGCAATCCTTGGCGTAACGGGGTCGTGGCGCGCCAGCCCAGCGCGTTGATGCGGGACACATCGAGCAGCTTGCGCGGCGCGCCGTCGGGCCGCGTGCTGTCGAACGTAATTGCGCCGCGATAGCCGACTACATCGGCGACCAGTCTGGCAAAGTCGGCGATGGTAATGTCTTCGCCGGTGCCGATATTGAGAAATTCGAGTTCCGAGTAGCATTTCATCGCGAAGACGCAGGCGTCGGCGAGGTCGTCGACGGCGAGGAATTCGCGTCGCGGCGTGCCAGTGCCCCATACCGCCACGTTCGGGCGGTTTTCGATCTTAGCCTCGTGAAACCGCCGCACCAGGGCGGCTGGAACGTGACTGTCTTCCGGATGGTAATTGTCGCCGGGACCGTAAACATTGGTCGGCATCACCGAGACAAAATCCACGCCGTGCTGCAGGCGATAGGCCTCGCACAATTTGATCCCCGCTATTTTGGCGACGGCATACCATTGATTGGTCGGCTCGAGCGGTCCGGTAAGCAGCATGCCCGGCGACATCGGCTGCGGTGCCAGCCGCGGATAGATGCACGACGAACCGAGATAGACTAGCTTCTTCACGCCGCATTTATGCGCGGCACGAATCGTGTTCAGCCCGATGCCGAGATTGTCGGCGATGAAGTCGGCGGGGAACGTGCTGTTGGCGCGAATGCCGCCGACTTTTCCGGCGGCGACGATAACCGCGTCGGGTTTAGCCTGTGTCATGAAGCGATCGACTTCGTCCGATCGGCGCAGATCGAGATCCCGCCGCGGCGCGAACACGATGTCGCAATCCTCGCGTTCGAGCCGCCGCACAATGGCCGACCCGGCCATGCCGGTGTGTCCGGTCACGAAGACACGCTTGCCGCGTAAATCAAAAATGACCGGCGCGCCGCTCATTGGCTCTCAGTCCTTGCGCTCTTGCCGCCTAATCGTGCACGTTGCGGGATGCGCCATCGCGCCGCGTATCTTGCAGATCGGCGTCGACCATCTCGCGCACCAGCTCGTCGAACGAAACCTTGTGGTGCCAGCCGAGTTTTTGCCGGGCCTTCGTCGGGTCGCCAAGCAGCGCATCGGTTTCGGTTGGGCGAAAATAGCGCTCGTCGATCTCGACCAGGACGCGGCCGTCGCGCGCATCGACGCCTTTCTCGGCGAGGCCGGAGCCGCGCCATGCGATGGGCCGGCCGACGCAGGCAAACGACTTCTCCACGAACTCCCGCACCGAATGCTCTTCGCCGGTTGCCAGCACATAGTCGTCGGGCTCCGGCTGTTGCAGTATGAGCCACATGCCTTCCGCGTAATCGCGGGCGTGGCCCCAATCGCGCCGGGCGTCGAGATTGCCGAGATAGAGCTTTTGCTGCAGGCCGAGCTCGATGGCTGCGACCGCGCGGGTGATCTTACGGGTCACGAAAGTCTCGCCGCGCGTCGGCCCTTCGTGATTGAACAGAATGCCGTTCGAGGCATGCATTTTGTAGGCTTCGCGATAATTGACCGTAATCCAATAGGCATAGAGCTTTGCTGCGGCGTAAGGCGAGCGTGGATAGAACGGCGTAGTCTCGCGCTGTGGCACTTCTTGCGCCTTGCCGTAAAGCTCGGAGGTCGAAGCCTGATAAAATCGCACTTTGTCATCGAGCCGCAGAATGCGGATCGCCTCGAGCAGCCGTAGCGTGCCGAGCGCATCGGCGTTTGCCGTGTATTCCGGAGTCTCGAATGACACGAGCACATGGCTCTGAGCGGCGAGATTGTAGATTTCGGTCGGCTGCACCTCTTGAATGATGCGAATAAGATTGGTCGAATCCGTCATATCGCCATAGTGAAGCAGAAATCTCACGCCGGAACCGTGCGGATCTTGGTAGAGGTGATCGACGCGTGCGGTGTTGAACGATGACGAGCGCCGCTTGATGCCGTGGACGACATAGCCTTTGTTCAGCAAGAATTCGGCTAGATACGCGCCATCCTGACCGGTCGCGCCGGTAATCAATGCAACAGGATCTGCCATGCGCGATCGTCTCGAGGTTCAACGAAAAGTGCCGGATTGAGGGCTAAAGGTTTCGGCTAGTCAAGTCAGGATGGCGTTACGCTACCCGCACGCTGCCGCTCCCGCGTTTTCTGATTCTCGCTCATGCGCCGTTGCCCCTCGGCGTCGATGGCGCGCTTGAGATCGGGATGATGCGCCGTCAAGGTGCGGAAGTCGGCAAGATCGAGCATCAGCAGCGTCGACGGCATTGTGGTGGTCACGTTGGCGGTGCGGATCGAATCACTGAGCAGCAGAGCGAGCTCGCCGAAAAACGTGCCCGCGCCAAGTCGAACCGGCGCCGGAGTGATATCGACCTGCACTTCGCCCGCGGCGATGAAATACATGCAATCGCCGACCTTGCCGCGGCGAATGATGGCGGTCCGCTCCGGTACTTCAAGCCGCCGCAGCATGTGGGTGATTTCCGTGATCGCCGAAGGGTCGAGCGATTGGAAAAACGGCACTTTGCTGACGAGGTCCCAGGTTTGGAGGAAATTGCGCCGGCGGGTCTCGGCGGCAAATCCTGTGGCGAGAATGCCGGTCGACAGGCCGAACGTGGCGATACCGCATATCATCACGATGCCGCCGAGGAAGCGGCCCATGGGTGTGATCGGCACCAAATCGCCATAGCCGGTCGTCGTCAGCGTCGTTACCGCCCACCACAAAGCTGCCGGCATCGAGTTGAAGGCGGTCGGCTGAATGGGACGTTCCGCCAAATATTCGAGCGTGGCGGAAAGAAAGAGCACGATCAGGAACAGTGCGAACACGCTCGCCAACGGCCTCGCCTCGAGCTTGAAGACTCGCCCGATTTGCTCGAACCCCGGCGAATTCTGTGCGAATTTGAGCACCCACAGTGACGCGAACAGCCAAGCCGTCGGCGCGGGCACACCCCACAGCAACGCGATCGGAACGGCTAGCACGCAGATGACGTCGACGAATGCCGACACCGAAATAATATGGTTGCGGGCATTTCCGGCGCGGATCGCGGTTCGCGCTCGAGCCGCGCTGTCGATGGCGAAATAAGCGAGACAACACCACAGGCAGGAGGTCAGCCAAACGCCCGCCGCGTCGTGCAACGCCGGCACGGTGTACGCCGTCATTGCCAAAAGCCCGAGCGCAAGGATGACGATCCGCGCCGAAGACGATGCGCCAAAGCGGCGCAGCGGCCCGGTGCGATACGCAATACTGGAAAACGCGGTCGTGAAGATCACGCAGGCCCCGTCAACGGCGAATGTGGCTCGAATTCACAATAAATTACGCCGTCGGGACCCAGTCGGCCAGCCGAAACTGCATGCGCGGGCAGCTGTTTCGGCGCCGGGCGGCCACAAGGTAAATGCGCGATGACCCGGCTTTTGCCGACGCTTCGTGTTCAGCCATATGGATGTTTTGCGCACATCGCCCCTGCATTGAAGGGGCGACCGAATATCGTTCCATCGCGGACGATAAGGCTTTAAATTCCGCCTCCCCAGCGCGCCGCAGCAATCGCGGCGCCGGGGAATGGCGGAGGCGACTATGCATTGGGCTAGCCTGTTTAACAGCGTCGGATCGCTCATGATCGTGGCGACCGCGTCGACGAAAACGATGGTCCCCTTAAGAATCCTCGCCATCGTTGCCAATTGCTTCTTGATTGTCTTTTATGCCGTGTCCAACGAGTGGGTACCGTTTGTGCTGCAAGCCGTCGCCCTGCCGCTCAATGGCTATCGCCTCTATCAGATGATGGGCTTGATCAGAAACGTCAGGGAGGCAATTCGCGGCAACGCCTCGATGGAATGGCTCAAGCCGTTCATGGCCAGGCGCTATTTTCACAAGGGCGACATTCTGTTCGCCAAGGGCGAGACGGCGCAGGAAATGTTCTGTACCGTGACCGGCCGCTATCTGTTGCTCGAACTCGGTATCGAGCTGATGCCCGGCCAAGTGGTCGGCGAGCTGGCGATGGTCGCGCCCGACAACCGCCGCACCGCGACGCTCGAATGCATCGAGGATGGCGAAGCGCTGTCCATCACCTATGAACAGGTCGAGCAGCTCTACTACCAGAACCCGACGTTCGGTTTTTATTTTCTGCGGCTGGCGACGGCGCGGCTGTTCGAGAATAACCAGCGTCTGCAGGATGACCTCGATCGTCTGCGGCCGGCTCGGGCCTGAAGGCGGCCGCACTCGGATTTTCCGCAAACCTAATGCTTTGAAAGCTGTGAAAATTCATCGCGGTCTGCGGCTTCCCCAAGCTTAAATTCGCGCCTCTTTGCGTTACACTGCACCCGACTCACGCCTTCGCTCGTTCCGGGATGTTCATGAAACAGCAGCAGATTTCGCGCTTCGAATTGGCGGGCTATCTGATTTCGCCGGCGCTGTTTGTCATGGTGTGCCTGATGGTGGTCGAGGCCATGCTGGCAGCGGCGACGACATGGCTCGTCATCAATGCCGGCCGCAAAGTCGCGATCGGGGAATTCCTGCTCAGCGACCTGATCTGGATTCTCACCGCGCAATCGGCGTCCTATGTCGTCGGCGTCATCAGCTGGATTTTCGCCGAGCGCGCCGGCTACCGCGGCTTCGGCAAATTCATGCTTCGCTTCGCGCGCGAGAACCGCGAGAAGGTCAAGCTGCTCAATGAAAAATCCGCGCGCGAACAGGTCGAGCCGTTCCTGACCGGCGAGACCTTCCAATGCTTTTTCAACGTCATGTACGAGCTGGAATTCGCGTTAAAACTGTTCCTCGGCTTGGTGTTCAACGCACTCGTGCTCGGCGCCGAGATCGATGCCAGCCTGCCGATCGCCTATGTCGGCGCCTTTGGCGCATTGCTGCTGATGCAATGGATTTTGCAGAAGCCGATTGCCGAGGCCTATCTCGAAAACCAGCGCATGAACAATCGCGTCACCGCACAAGGCTATACCGCATGGGACAACGTCTTTTCCGGCAACCGTTATAATCTGCGCTTGTGGCTGTTCGGCTTCAAGACGCGGTTGCGCGAAGGGCTGGTGGCGCAGATCCGCGCTATTGTCGCGCGCGAAGGCATGAGCGCGATGAGCGGCATCGTCAGTCTCGCCATCGTCTTCGCTACGATCACCGTGGTTGCGGTTCACAATGTCGGCAATACGGTGTTGCTGGTCGGCTTGGCCACCACCCTGCCACGGCAGATCGAAATGACCTACGAATTGCATCTGCTCGCCACCGGCTGGAACGATTTCATCGCCATCTGGACACGGTTCGGCGGCGTGGCCGCCAATATGCTCCCGGAGCCCGATCCCGATTTCGATCAGCGGATCAAGTTCGACCGCTTGGTGCTGCGCGAGGGAGATCACGCCAACGTCGTGTCGTCGCTCGGCGATGCATTGCGGGTCGCGCTGGCGCAGCCGACCGGCCGAATCAATGTCCGCGGCGGCAACGGCGCCGGTAAATCGTCGCTATTGGCAAGCCTCAAGACCGAGATGAAGAAGCGGGCCTATTATTGGCCCACCACGGACCGGCTCGCATTCCACTTCACCGGCGGCGTGGATCCGGTCGACGTCGAGGGCGACGATGAGGACGACGTCG
>Ga0181537_10002931_pt1 | contig 14820 bp, 15 predicted proteins | sample PEATcosm2014_Bin_39_FD_119765 | JGI IMG/M metagenome (GOLD analysis project Ga0181537, IMG submission 119765) | Peatland microbial communities from MTU Mesocosm Facility, Houghton, MI, USA - PEATcosm2014_Bin23_10_metaG | ecosystem: Environmental > Terrestrial > Soil > Wetlands > Peat | place... | reverse complement strand
GGTGAGCGTCCGCGCCTTCTTGTCGGGCGCGATCGCGATTTTGAACGCGGCGCCTCCATCGTTGAGCGATGGCTCAGTAAGCGCGGCATAGCGCAGCCGGTCACAGGCGTCCGAAGCGTTAGAGATCAGCTCGCGCAGAAAGATCTCTTTCTCGCTGTAAAGCGAGTTGACGACGATCTCGAGCAACTTGCTGACTTCGGCCTGGAAATGGAGTGTCTGTTCGGCCATGGCGCGTTTCTCCGGGCTCTCGGTACTCGCGGCGCTGATATGTGGCATTGGCCGGCCCCGCGCAAGCCCCTGTCGCGACGCATAAATTTTATAGGGGTTGCCGAGCGGCACGGAAGCGTCCAACTATTATCGAGGTGAATAGTCGATTCGCCCTCCATGCCCTCCAGAAAGCGAGGAATGCATGCTTGTTCCGCTCCAGATCGCCTTTCACGGGGTCGATCATTCAGACGCGGCGGAAGCGAATATCCGCGCCGCCGTCGCAAAGCTCGAGAAAATCAACAATCAGATCAGCGCATGCCGTGTTGCGGTCGAGGGCCGCAACCACGTTGCCGAAACTCATAAGGTCTCGCTGCGGGTCCGCATCGACGTCACGGTCCCGGGATCGGAGCTGGTGGTGACCGAAGAGCCGACCGCCGGAATGCCCCACGATCTTAAGGGAGCGACGCGCAAGGCGTTCGCGGTCATGGAACGGCGATTGAAGGAGCATCGGAATCGTCGCAAGGGCTGAACCTAGGCTTGCAACCGAGGGGTAGACGACCGATTCTGAAACGATGGGCCAGCAACCTACCGCCCGCGTGATCGCCGTGTTGGGACCCACCAACACCGGCAAGACGCATTTGGCGATGGAACGGATGCTGGGCCACCAGTCCGGCATGATCGGATTCCCGCTCCGGTTGCTAGCGCGCGAGAATTACGACCGCATCGTCAAACTCAAGGGCGCGGCCTCGGTGGCGCTGCTGACCGGTGAGGAACGGATTTTGCCCGCGCGGCCGCGCTGGTTCGTTTGCACGGTCGAAAGCATGCCGCCCGGAATGCCGGTCGACTTCCTGGCGGTCGATGAGATCCAGCTTTGCGCCGATCCCGACCGCGGCCATGTCTTCACCGACCGGCTGCTCCATGCGCGCGGCATCAGCGAGACCATGTTCATGGGCGCCGATACCATCCGGCCGCTGTTGCGGCGGCTGGTGCCCGATATCGAATTCGTGTCGCGGCCCCGCTTCTCGCGGCTTTCCTACACGGGTCAACGCAAGCTGCACCGGTTGCCGCCGCGTTCCGCCGTGATCGCCTTCTCCGCCGCCGAGGTCTATTCGCTGGCGGAGCGGCTGCGCCGCCAGACCGGGGGCACCGCAGTCGTGCTGGGCGCGCTCTCCCCGCGCACGCGCAATGCGCAGGTGGCGCTGTTCCAGGCCGGCGAGGTCGAGCACATCGTCGCCACCGATGCGATCGGGATGGGGCTGAACATGGACATCGACCATGTCGCCTTCACCTCGTTGCGCAAGTTCGACGGCCGCGCGCCGCGCGACCTCCAATCGGCCGAGCTCGGCCAGATCGCCGGGCGCGCCGGCCGACACATGAACGACGGCACCTTCGGCACGTCGGACGAGCTGGGCGAGCTCGATGCCGACATGGTGACGGCGATCGAAGGCCATCAGTTCACCTCGCTCGACCGGCTCTATTGGCGCAACTCGGACCTCGATTTCGCCAGCATGCGGAGCCTGCGGGCTTCGCTGGCGCGGCCGCCGAGCCGCGCGGGACTCGTGCGCGCCTACGACGCCGACGACGAACTGGCGTTGCGCGCGCTCGAGGGCGACCCGGAGGTCGCGCGCCGCGCCACCTCGCACGGCCGCGTGTCGCTGCTGTGGGAAGTCTGCCGCATACCCGACTTCCGCAAGAGCCTGGCCGAGCAGCATGCGCGTCTTCTGGCCGCGATCTTCCGCCATCTCACCGATCCCGACGAAAGGTTGCCCGCCGCCTGGCTGGACGCGCAGCTCAAGCGCATCGAACGCACCGACGGCGATATCGACGCGCTGATCAATCGGATCGCCAACATCAGGACGTGGACCTATGTCAGCCATCGCGGCGATTGGGTGGAGGACGCCGTATCCTTCCAGGAGCGTACGCGCGCGATCGAGGACCGACTGTCGGATGCGCTGCATGAACGTCTGGCCCAGCGCTTCGTCGACAAGCGGACGTCGGTGCTGTTGCGTCACGGCCGCGACGGCACCGATCTGCGGCCCGCGGTGGGCGAGGGCGGCGCGGTGATGGTGGACGGCCATTATGTCGGCCAGCTCGAAGGCCTGCGCTTCCGCGCCGATCGTCATGAAGGCGATGCCGCCGGCCGCGCCGCCGCCGCCGCCGAGCGTGCCTTGGCCGGGGAGATCGCCCGGCGGGTCGATCGCCTTGCGGGCGATGGTGACGACGCCTTCGCGCTCGACGATGCCGGACTGATCCGTTGGCGCGGCGAGCCCGTCGCGCGACTCGCCAAGGGCCCCGAAGCCTTGCGTCCGGCGCCCGAGCCGCTGCCGTCCGATCTGGTATCGCAGGCCGCCCGCGAGGCGCTGCGTGCCCGGTTGGCGACCTGGCTGAGCGGGCTGATCGAGGCGACGCTGGCGCAATTGTTCGCCCTGCGCTCGGCGCCCCTGGCCGGCGCGGCGCGGGGCCTCGCTTTCCAGCTGGGCGAGGCCCTGGGTTCGCTGCCCCAGCGCCGGGTTCGCGATCAGATCGGCGCCTTGAGCGAGGCGGATCGCAAGATTGTGGCCCGTTTGGGCGTGCGGCTCGGCACCGAGAGCGTGTTCCTGCCGGCATTGCTCAAGCCGGCCGCCCAGCGGCTGCGCGGCCAATTGTGGCTGACGGCGAGCGGAGCGGGGCGGGTCGCGCCGCCGCCGGCCGGCCGCGTCATGATCGTGCCCGAACGCGACGTGCCGGCGGGTTACTACGAGGCCGTGGGCTATCGCGCATTGGGCGGACGATTGGTGCGGCTCGACATGCTCGAGCGTTTCGCGGCCGAGGCACGGGCGCTCGGGCGCGGCGGACCGTTCACGGCACAGCCCAAGCTGGGCGCTCTGCTTGGCGCCACCGCGGCGGAGACCGGTGCCATCCTCGAGGCTTTGGGCTACCGCGCGACCGCGGGCGAGGCAGGCGTCACCTACACCGCCCAACCGCGATCCCGGCGCCGGCCTCGCCGCGGCGGTCAACCAGCCGACTCCGACTCACCTTTCGCCGCACTGCGCCGGGTGCAGCCCGCGGAATGACCGGCCTGCGCATCGATAAATGGCTTTGGATCGCGCGGTTCTGCAAAACGCGGGGCCAGGCGCAGCGTCTGGTGGCCGAGGGGCTGGTCACGGTCAATGGCAGGCCGGTCGAAAAATCGAGCGCGGTGGCGCCCGGCGACGAAATCATCCTGCCGCTCGTGGTCCATCGCGGCGGCACCCGCGGCGACGGCAGGCACGGCGTGCGCCGGCTTCGCGTCCTGGCCCTGGCCGAGCGCCGCGGCCCGGCGGACGGCGCGCGGACGCTTTACGAGGAGATCATCCGCTAGCCGCCGGTCGACCGTTCGTCAGTCGAATCCCCATGAATAGGGTGGGGTTGTTCGCGTGCGCCACATATGATAGGCAGGCGCCCCATCCGGCGCGTTCCCCTACGCAGAGCAGAGATCGCAATGACCTACGTCGTGACCGAGCAGTGCATCAAGTGCAAGTACATGGACTGCGTCGAAGTCTGCCCGGTCGACTGTTTCTACGAGGGCGAGAATTTCCTGGTGATCAACCCCGACGAATGCATCGATTGCGGGGTCTGCGAACCCGAATGCCCGGTCGAGGCGATCCTGCCCGATACCGAGGGGCGGGCCACGGAATGGGTCGAAACCAACCGCCAGTACGCGACGAGTTGGCCGAACATCACGCGCAAAGGACCGGCGCCGGCCGACGCCGACGAATGGAAGGGAAAACCTAATAAAATCGGGCTGTTAAGCCCAAATCCGGCGAAGCGTTAACGCGCCCGCTACCATTTGCATGACGGTTTTGCGGCGGATTCGCCCTATCGGAAACGCCGATTCTGTGATAAGAATCACAGGAGAATAGAGGCGTACCTATCGCCCCGCACGCAGGGTCACCGCATGGGCGGATCGGTCTTTCGGGCGCAGCCTAAAAAGTGCGTTTATCAGTTGTCCACCCGTCATCGGGTTGGCTGGGAGCGGCCTTTTCGCGCCGTGAAATCAAATGCGCAATGGAATTAAAAAGAAAGTGACCAAAGCCAAGGCCCCGAAGGCCAAGGCCAGCAAGGGTCGCGCGACGAAGACGAAGGTCGCCAAAGTTCATGCGGCCAAAGGCCATCCCGCCAAGACGAAAGCGGCGCAGGCCGCGCCCCGCAAACCGGTTGTGACCAAACCGGTCGCGGCGAAACCGGGTCCGGTCCGGCCGGAAGCGGCCAAGCCGGTCGCGAAAATCGTCGTGGCCAAGCCCGAGGCCGCCAAGATCGATCTCGCGAAGGTGGTCGCGGCCAAGCCCGCGAAGCCCGCGCCCAAACCGGAACCGCCCTTCTCCGAGGGCGATTACGTCGTGTACCCGACCCATGGGGTCGGGCGGGTGCAGGCCATCGTGCGCCAGCAGATCGCGGGCCAGGATCTCGAATTGTTCGTGATCACCTTCGATCGCGATCGCATGACGCTGCGGGTTCCCGTGCCGAAGGCGCGCCAGTCGGGCCTGCGCAAACTCTCGTCCCACACCGTGATGGAGACGGCGCTGACCACCTTGCGTGGTCGGGCGCGGGTCAAGCGGACGATGTGGAGCCGTCGCGCCCAGGAATACGAGGCCAAGATCAATTCCGGCGATCCGGTTTCGATTGCGGAAGTGGTGCGCGACCTGCATCGCCATGCCAATCAGCCGGACCAGTCCTATAGCGAGCGCCAGATCTACGAGGCGGCGCTCGAGCGGCTGGCGAGCGAATTGGCGGCGGTCGACGGAATCGAGCGCGACAAGGCGACGCAGAAGCTGGAAACGCTGCTCGACGCGGCGTGATGGTTCGGCGGCGCCGGCTTGTGGCGCGTGGCGTTTTGACCTGAAAATCTCCACGGTATGATGGCCGAGCAGAGTCTGTTCGCTTCCTTGCGAGCCGGCACGCGCATTTGGGCGGTTCCGGCCGTCCATGGCGAGGTCGGCGCGCTGGCTGCGTTGCACGGAGCGCTGCACAGCGAATTCGCCGTCGGCGACCAGCTCGTCTATCTCGGCAATTATACCGGCCACGGGCCACGGGCACGCGAGACGGTCGACGAGTTGCTGCTGTTCCGCCGCGCGTTGCTGGCCCGCCCCGGCATGGAGGTCGAGCATATCGTCTATCTGCGCGGCGCCCAGGAAGAGATGTGGCAGAAACTGTCGCAGGTGCAGTTCGCCCCCAATCCGCGCGAGGTGCTGAAGTGGATGGAGGGCGAGGGGCTCGGGCCGACCATCGAGGCCTATGGCGGACGCATGCAGGAGGCGCACGGCTCGGCGCGCGACGGCATCCTGGCCTTGACCCGCTGGACCAGCCGCATCTCCGCCAACTTCCGCGGACACGACGGCCACGCCCAGTTGATGTCGGCGCTGATGCATGCCGCGTTCACGGATGACCAGGCGCTGCTGTTCGTCCATGCCGGCATCGACACGCAGCGGCCGCTATCGGCGCAGGCCGACAGTTTCTGGTGGGGCGGCGCCGCCTTCGCCGGCATCGATGCGCCCTATGAGAATTATCGCCGCATCGTGCGCGGCTACGACCGGCGCCACGGCGGTTTCCAGGAAACGTCCTTCACCGTCACGCTCGACGCCGGCTGCGGTTTCGGCGGACCGCTGATCGCAGGATGCTTCGGGCCGGATGGCGGATTCGAAGGCACCCTGACCGCCTGATTCAAGGGCAAGTCCCGCCCGTGGCTTCGCGGCGCCGGCTCGGCTAACATGCCGCCATGCGCCTCGCTCCCGCCGCCGCAATCCTGTTCGCGTTGGCCGCGCCGATACCATTGGACTCGGCGGTCCCGACCCGGGCGCCGGACCGCGAACCGCCCCCGGCCGAGGCGCCCGAGGAAGCCGATCTCGGAACGGTCACCGTCGCTTCCGTCGATGACGATGGCATGATCGCGCTGGCCGACGGGCGCACGCTGCATCTCGCCGAAATCGACGTGCTGCACGGGCGCGCCGGGCGCAATGCGCGCGCCGCGATCATGGACCTTGCCAAGGCAGGCGCGTTCACGCTCAAGGGCGACGGTCCGGTCGAGGACCGCTACGGCCGCATTACCGTTCAGGCCTACGCCGCGGACGGGCGCTGGGTTCAGGAAGATTTGCTGTGGCAGGGATTGGCGAGGGTCGCGACCACGCCCGACTACCGCGCCTTGGCGCACGAGCTGTTGGCCATCGAGCGCGCCGCGCGGACGCATCGCGTCGGGCTCTGGACCAATCCCGACTACGCGCTGCGCACGCCCGACCAAGCCGCGCGGCTGGTCGATACCTGGCAGGTGGTCGAGGGCGTAGTGACGGCCGCGCGCACCACCCACAACGGCACCATCCTCGCCTTCGGCGACGATCCCGCGCACGATCTTGCCGTCCGTATTCCCAATTGGATCGCCACCGAATTGAACGTCGACCCCGCCACGCTGGCCGGCCGCAAGGTTCGCGTGCGCGGCTGGATCGGAAAATCGTTCGGACCGGTGATCGCGGTCAACCACGCCGAGCAGATCGAGATCGTCGGCCATGCGCGCCGGGTGGCCGCCGAATGAAAGGCGAGCGCACCGACACGTCGGGTCTCTACCCGCCGATCGAACCCTATCGTTCGGGCTGGCTGCCGGTCGGTGGCGAACACCGACTCTATTGGGAGGAATCGGGCAACCCCGAGGGCGCGCCCGTCGTCTTCCTGCATGGCGGCCCGGGTGCTGGCACCGCGCCCGTCCATCGTCGCTTCTTCGACCCCCAACACTGGCGGATCGTCCTGTTCGACCAGCGCGGCGCGGGTCGTTCGTTGCCCAACGCGTCGATCGTCGACAATACCACCGATCACTTGGTCGCCGACGTCGAGGCGATCCGCATGCATCTCGGCATCGATCGCTGGCTTCTGTTCGGCGGCTCGTGGGGCAGCACCCTGGCCTTGGCCTATGGCGAGGCCCACCCAGAGCGGGTGACCGGTTTCGTGCTGCGCGGTGTGTTCCTGTTCCGGCGCTGGGAAGTGCAATGGTTTCTCCAAGGCATGGGCACCTTCTTCCCCGAGGCCGAGCGCGCCTTTCGCGAATTCCTGCCGCCCGACGAGCGCGCCGAGCCGTTGCCGGCCTACTACCATCGGCTGACCGATCCGGATCCCTCGGTGCATCTTCCTGCCGCCCATGCCTGGTGTTCTTATGAGGAGTCCTGCTCGCGGCTGATACCCGATGCGGGCGATCCGCGCCCGGGCAGCGCCGCCCTGGCGATGGCCCGTATCGAGGCCCACTACATGGTCAAACGCGGGTTCATGGCCGAGGGCCAGTTATTGCGCAAGCTGCGCCGGGTGCGCGGCGTGCCGGCGACCATCGTGCAGGGCCGCTACGATCTGGTCTGTCCAATCCGCACCGCGGACGAACTCGCCCGCGCCTGGCCGGGATGCGAGCTCGTGGTCGTGCCCGATGCCGGCCACGCCGCGCTGGAAGAGGGCATCCGTGTCGCGCTGGTCGCCGCCACCGACAGGCTGCGGCGGTCGCGGTGAGCCGACCGGGCAACTTGTCTGTGCCGATTTGTCATGCGATAACCGGCGAAATGCTCGAGTGCGGGCGCCCGTAGCTCAGATGGATAGAGCACAGGATTCCTAATCCTGGGGCCGTGGGTTCGAATCCCGCCGGGCGCGCCAAAAAATTGCGGGAGGAAAACCATGGCGATCGAAGCGCTCTCCGGATGGACCCGGCAGCAGAAGCTGGTGGTGACGGCCGCCTTTCTGGGCTGGGCGCTGGACGCCTTCGACTTCTTCCTGATGGTGTTCGTCCTAAAGGACATCTCCCAGGAATTCGGAACATCGGTCCAGCAGGTCGGCAATGCCATTCTGCTCACGCTGGCGGCGCGGCCAGTCGGCGCCTTCATCTTCGGCCGCCTCGCCGACCGGTACGGGCGCCGCACGACGCTGACGGTCGACGTGCTGCTCTATTCGGTGTTGGGTTTCGCATCCGGCTTCTCGACGAACCTGACGATGCTGCTGATCATCCGCGCCCTGTTCGGCGCGGCCATGGGCGGCGAATGGGGCGTGGGCGCGTCACTGGCCATGGAGACGATTCCGCCCAAGGCGCGCGGCTTCGTCTCAGGCATGCTGCAAGCCGGCTATCCCACCGGCTATCTGCTGGCCTCACTGGCCTTCTGGTTCCTGTTCCCAATCATCGGCTGGCGCGGCATGTTGATGCTGGGGGCGCTGCCCGCCCTGCTGGTGGCCTTTATCCGGCTCGGCGTGCCCGAGTCGCCGGCCTGGATCGAACGACAGAGCGAAAAGCCGGCCGAGATATTGGTCGAGTCCAACGTGCCGTTGATCAAGAACATCCGATGGGTCGTCGAGTCCCATTCGATCTTCGGTGCGATCGCGCGGACGGCGTTGATCAAATTCCTGATCGTCCAGTTGGTCGACGTCATCGACTTCTTGAGCAAACACTGGAAGATCACGCTCTATTCGATCGTATTGATGACCGCGTTCAATTTCTTCAGCCACGGATCCCAGGATCTGTATCCGACCTTCCTGCGCGTGCAGCACAAGTTCGACCCGCGCACCGTCGGAACCATCGGCGTGATCCTGAACATCGGTGCGATTTGCGGCGGCATTCTGTTCGGCGCCATCAGCCAGCGGATCGGGCGGCGGCGCGCCATCGTCATCGCGGCGCTGCTGGCGTTGCCGATCCTGCCGTTGTGGGGCTTGCCGGCCGATCCGGTGTGGCTGGGCCTGGGCGCGTTCCTGATGCAGATCGCCGTGCAGGGCGCCTGGGGCGTCATCCCTGTGCATCTCAATGAGCTTTCGCCGCCGGAGGGGCGTGGCACCTTCCCCGGGACGGTCTATCAGCTCGGCAACCTGATCGCCTCGGTCAACATCTATATCCAGGCGGGGATCGCCGAGAGCCACGGTAACGACTACAGTTACCCGATGATGCTGACGATCGGCATCGTCGCGGTGATCATAGCCGCGGTGACCGCCTTCGGCTTCGAGGCGCGCGGCGTTTCCTTCCTTAAGAACGGACGGGTCCACGATCCCGCGTGAGCGGGTGCCACGCCGGCCGAATGATGACGCGGCAGATTCTTTAAGCCAGCAGCGCGAGCAGCGCGAAGGTGGCGAGCCAGTGCTCGCCCATATAGTCGCCCGACACATGCGGCAGGCTGGCCTCGAGATGAAGCGCGGCGACGCGGCGCAGTGTCTTGCCGCGCGGATCGGCGGCGGGGAACGTGCCGGCAAGCCCGCGCAGACACCAGGCGCGGCTGAGATTGAGCCCGTCGAGATGGGCGATCTTGCCGTCGCTGCGGTCGGTCACGGTAGCGGGTTGGAACAGCGTCGCCGGGCTTCCCTCGGCGAGCCGGGGCAGGAAGCGCGCGAACCAGGCGGGAAACGTGGCAGCGTCGAGCGCTAGGCGCATACATTCCGCTTCGATCAGCGCGGGCGAGAGAAATTCGTCGCCCCCCGGCTCCCAGGCCTGGCAATCGGCGTCGCCCATGAACCAGGTGCGGCTGCGCTCGCGCATCAGATCGCCGAGCGCCACGTCGCCAGCCGCGTCGGCATAGTCCAATGCCATCACGACTCCGAAGGCGCTGTTGTAGTGGGTGCCGACACGAATTGGATAGGCGGCCTTGGGAAAGAAGCTCTTAAAGCGCGCGACGAAGGCATCGGCGAGCGGCATAAGCGCCCGATGCCAAGCGCGGCCCTCTTCCGTGCCATGGCGGCCGAGCTCGGTCGCCAGCGCCAACAGCCAAGCCCAACCATAAGGGCGCATCTGGAAGACTTGGGAAAGCGGCCGCGCAAGGTAGGCGACCTCGCCCGCGATCTTCTCGGGCACGAGATGCGTGCTCATAATGTCGCGGATGCTCGCCGCCTCGGGAAAGCTGGGAAAGCGGCGATAGAGGCTGGCCAGCAGCCAATAGCCGTGCACGCAGGAATGCCAGTCGAAGCTGCCGTAGAAGACCGGATGCAGAGCCCGCGGACTTTCCACATCCGCGGGCCCATTCATCACATGGTCGAGCTTGTTGGGATATTCGCGCGTGATATGGGCGAGCGCGATCCGCGCGAACCGCGATGCGAGATCGGACGTGAGGGCGGCGCCCATCGCCTTCCTCAGTAGCGGAAGACGGTGAAGTACATCAGCACCGTATTGGCGATCAGTAGCAGGATGCCGGTGGGGATCTGCACCTTGATCACGCCGTAGCGGTCAGGCAGTTCGAGCAACGCGGCCGGAACGATGTTGAAGTTGGCCGCCATCGGCGTCATCAGCGTGCCGCAGAAGCCCGACAGCATGCCGACCGCCGCCATGATGATCGGGTTGCCGTGGAGTTGGAGAACGATCAGCGGCAGGCCGATGCCCACGGCCATGATCGGAAACGCGGCGAAGGCGTTGCCCATGATCATGGTGAAAAGCGCCATGCTCACGGTGAAGGAGGCGACGATGCCGAAGCTGTTGTCGGCCGGAACCACGCTAAGGACGATTTCCGAAATCACTTTGCCCACGCCGGCGGCCGCGAACAACGCACCTAACGCGGCCAGCATCTGGGGCAGCACCGCCGCCCAGCCCACCGAGTCCATCAGCCGGCGCCCCTCGGTCACCGGCGTCAGCAGCCGCGGCCGCAGGATGGCGAGACCGACGATCAGGGCAATGATCACGCCGAGGCCCAGCGATACCAGCGTGACCTGCTTCGGATCGACCAGCGGCTTGCCGTCGATGACCACATACTTCAGCAAGAGCGCACCGGCGACGGTGACCGCGGGAATGGTCAGGACCGGGACGAACAATAGATTGCCCCAGCGCGCGGCGCCGGCCTCGCGCTCGGCTGGGCTGGTGGTGTTGGGCTTGCCCTGACCCAGATGGCCGATACCTGCCGCCGCCACCATAACCAGCACCAGGCAGCCATTGACGAAGGGCGGCAGGTACGAGCCGAACAGGAAGGTGACCGCGTAAATGCCCCAGAACAGCGCGCTCTTATAGCGCCTGGGGTTGCTGCGGTCGCGGAAATTGGTGACGGCGACGGCGGCGAACCATAGGCCGGCCAGCACGTAGATGAATTCGAGATTGATCATTGGCCTGCCTCCTCGACCGGCGCCGTCTCGGCGTCCAACGCGATTTCGCGCTTGAGCCGCCGGTCGAGCAAAAGCAGCCTTGTGCCGTGAATGAGGAAGGCCATGATCGCGGTCGGGATCGCCCAGAGCGCCAGGTCGATCGGTTCGACCTCGACCCCCTGCTGGTGCATCACGTTGCGGATCAGCAGGATCGAGCCGATCGCGATGAAAATATCCTCGCCGAAGAACACGCCGATATTGTCGGTGCCGGCGGCGTGGGCGCGGATCTTGTAGCGGACCTTGTCGGGCAGCTTGCCGAAATGGGTTTCCGCGGCGGCCTCGGCCATCGGCGCGATCAGGGGCCGCACCATCTGCGCGTGCCCGCCCAGCGTAGTGAGCCCGAATGCCGCGGTGACCTGGCGCACGATCAGATAGATCAGCAGCACGCGCCCGGTGGTCGCGGCGTGGACCTGCGCGATCATCCGCTGCGCGCGCTCTCGCAGGACCCGGCTTTCGATCAGGCCGACCACCGGCAGCACCAGCCAGGCGATGGCGATGCTGCGGCTGTCGACGAAGGCTTTGCCCAGGCCGGACACGATCGCCACCGGGTCCAGATGACCGATCAGGCCGGTGACGAAGGCCGAGACCGTGACCACCAGCAGCGGATTGAGGCCGATGGCGAAGCCGACGATGATGATAAGGATGCCTGATAGAAGGAACATGATTCGCTCCTTGTCTTGGCGACGCATCCGAATTGCGCGCCCCCAGGCTATTATTCTGGGCATCGGGCAAGCGCGGCAAGGCCGCTCTCGGTTTGGACCGAAAAGCGCGCCGCTGCCGTAACGAAGACCGGAATGAGGGTATGAGAACCGAATTGGAGCGGGCGAAGGGATTCGAACCCTCGACCCCAACCTTGGCAAGGTTGTGCTCTACCCCTGAGCTACGCCCGCGCGCGGCCGGCCCACGAGGGTAATCCGAAGGCCTGCCCGAAGGCGGCTACGGAGGGGTCCGGCGAAGAAGTGCCGGATGATAGTCGATGACCGAACCATTGCAAGGCCCATCTTGCGGTGCCCCGGGTTGCCCCATTGGGCCGCGAAGGGCGTTGCGACAGGCCCCGTCGGGGCCGCAATCAGCGGTTCGCGCAAGCGAATTTTCGCAACGGTCTTGCCATGCGGTTGCGCTTTACTTTTCAGTCCGCCAGACGACAGAATGCGCCCCTCGGAACGGGCCGTGCATACGGCTCTCCCACGGATCGAGCAGGTGGGTGACCGGCCGCCGCGCGGGGCTGGACGGAACGGTCACCGCGAGAGAGTTTTGAGGGATTTTGACGTATATGGCGCGCCGCGAAGTGCAGCCGGGACAGCGATACCGGCAGACCGATTCGACTTCGATTTGGGAAGTGCTGAACCTCAAGGCGGATGCCGAGGGCATCTCGCACGCCCGGCTGGTGCGCGTTGGCGACGCCACCGCGGCCAAGACCATCTCGGTCGACGCGCTGAGGGACCCGCGGCTCTACAAGCCCGTGCAGGAATGACCGGCTGACGCCGGCGCTCATGCGTCGATGGCTTCGCCCAAGGTCTGGCGCAGCGCGCGCTTGACGCGTTTGTCGTTCTTCCTTCCTTTGCCCTTCTTGCCTTTGCCGCCTTTCTTGCCGTCCTTATCCTTGGCCAGGAGGGTGAATGACAGACCGAGCGCGGCGGCCGCTTCTTCCTGAACGTGCGGATCGATCGGCGGCGGCTTCAGCGACACGCCTTCCGCCAGCGACTTGACCGCCGTCTTCAGCGCGCGCACGCGCGCATGCCATTTGTAGTTGGCGGCCAGCGCGTGCCAGGGCGCGGGCGCGGTCGAAGTGCGGTCGAACATGTCGTGGATCGCGTCCACATAGTTCGGCCAGTGCGCGCGGTTGCGCAGATCCTCGGCGGTGATCTTCCAATGCTTGTACGGGTTGCGCAGCCTTTCGGTGAAGCGGCGGAGCTGCTCTTCGGGCGTGATGTGCAGGAACAGCTTGACGATGCGCACGCCGTCGTCGGTCAGCATCCGCTCGAATTCGTTGATCTCGCGATAGGCGCGTTCCCAGTCGGGCTTGGCGGCGAGGCCCTCGACCCGCTCGACCAGCACGCGGCCGTACCATGACCGGTCGAACACGGCGATGGTGCCGCGCTCGGGCACGCGGGTCCAGAAGCGGTAGAGGTAGTGGCGGCCCTGCTCCTCGGGCTTGGGCGCGCCGATCGGCCAGACCTTGCAGCCGCGCGGGTCGAGATGTTCGGTGAGGCGGCGGATCGTCCCGCCCTTGCCCGCCGCGTCCCAGCCCTCGAACAGCACGATCGCGCGGCGACCCTCGTAAAAATAGGCCTGCTGCACGCGCAGCATCTGAAGCTGCATTTCGGCCAGGGCGGTTTCGTACTCCTGGCGGTCGGCGAACCGCTCCTTCATGTCGAGCTTGCCGAGACGGATTTTCTTGCCGACCCGCTTGCCGGAATGGTTGTGCGCCATCGTCGCTCCCCGCCGCATGGAAGATGCCGGCGACGTTAAGCCGTTTGCAGGTTCGGCGACAGGGCTCCACGCGCTTGCGAACGGGACCCGGACGCGGTAGGTTCGCGGCCCTCGGGCTGCCCTTCGGGCAGCCTGCGGAGCGCCGACGTAGCTCAGCGGTAGAGCAACTGATTCGTAATCAGTAGGCCCGCGGTTCAAATCCGCGCGTCGGCACCATTCCCTAAATCGTTGATGCGACTCGATAAATTCGACCAACGACTGCCCCGTTGGCCGTCATCCCCCTCGTCCCGGAACGACGACCGCAATCGCCGCGGTCGCAACTTCCAAGTCCTGATCGCCGGTGCCAGACCCGACGCCGATCCCGCCGACGACGATGTCGTCGATCACAATCGGCAGGCCTCCTTTGAGATTGGTCAAACGTCCGTCGGTGGCGAGCGCCAGTCTGACATCCAACTCCGCTTGGATCGCGCCGGTCGGCCGGCCGGTGGAGGCGGCCGTCGCCGCTTTGCGACGGGCGGTTTCGACGCTCAGCGTGCGCGCGCCATCCATACGCGCGAACGCGAGAAGATGCCCGCCCTCGTCGACCACGGCGACGCATTGCGGCACGCCCATCTGCCGGGCCTTCGCGATCGCCGCCGACAGGATCGTTTGCGCGCCTTCATAGGTCAGCTTGAGGTGTGGTTTTGTGATCATTTTTCGACCGTTCGATGGTGGTGGCGGAGCGGCGACCGAGGGCGAAGCCGCTCACTGGTTGAACACATCCCTCGCTCCTCGATGCAAGTGTTCGCGCCTATGCGGACGTCCTTTTATGAGTTCTGCGTGGCGACGAAAAGATTGCGAAGATAATCGCCCGACGTGGTCGGCGCATATTTCGGACGTTCGCCCCTGGCGACGACCGTCGGGATACAAGAGATCTCTGCGTCATAGTTGGGGTTGTGGAAAAAAACCAATGATTGCCGGCGCGATTCGGCGCCCGCATCCAGGGGCGGGTTCACCACTCGGTGCAGAGTCGATACCCACGTATCGTTGGTCCAGTGGGCCAGCAGATCGCCGATATTGACGATGAAGCAATCGGGAACGATCGGGACATCGACCCATTTTCCCTCG
>Ga0181537_10002930_pt1 | contig 14821 bp, 17 predicted proteins | sample PEATcosm2014_Bin_39_FD_119765 | JGI IMG/M metagenome (GOLD analysis project Ga0181537, IMG submission 119765) | Peatland microbial communities from MTU Mesocosm Facility, Houghton, MI, USA - PEATcosm2014_Bin23_10_metaG | ecosystem: Environmental > Terrestrial > Soil > Wetlands > Peat | place... | reverse complement strand
TCACCAAAAATTTTATTCTCTACAGAAGACTCACCTACTCCATCGTTGTGGGATACTGCTTATGAACCCACCCATCTCCTCATATTAGTTTACAAGGCAATCCATTGTTCACACCCTACACTCCACCAGTACACATAGCACCATTACTCAACATGGTAGTTAATCCTCCTAGAATCAATAGTGTAGTAATTTTTCCCTATTTTCAAGGTAGACCAGGAACATATCCTGATATCCATGTGAGAAAATTTGAGATTGCATGTGCCGCAAATAACATACCTCTTAATAAAACAATGGAGGTATTTGCAGCAATGTTGCAAGAGAATGCATTCTTATGGTTTTTCCGTCAAACACCATTTGCTGACTGGGATACCCTCAAAAATGCATTTCCCTCATATTTTAGACCCTTAGGGTTTGAGAACAGTTTGATGGAAAGATTATGAACAATTCGTATGGGCACAGATGACACCATTGACAGTTATTGGGGAAGGATGAGTGATATATTGTTGAGAATGGGTGCCCATTAGATCCCAGACAACTTCTTAAGAAATAATTTATAGGAGGTTTGTACCCTTTTGAGTTGAAATTATAGGTGAGAGAACGTACCCCAGATACCACAAAAGATGCCTTCACATTGGCAAAAGCTTGGGAGGAGTCCCGCATAGAGAATCGGTATACCTTTGATAACTACAAGTATGATCTCTATGAGCACCCCAGGAACGATCAGTCGTATCACCCAATTTTACCAGGTCAATCACTGACATATCGAGGTGCTAAGCTCATGATTGATGCCACACAATTTAGAGATCCTAGTGCAGATTTGTTTGCTCCACCAAAGCTCATGACAAAACCTACGCCATTAACACAGTCCAACTGCAGAGTTAGCCTTGATGGATATTACCAAGAAACTTGCAGATCTAGAAGTTAAGATCACAAGAGGGGCTAACAAACGACCGCAACCGACTGAGGACAGAACTAATATATGGTGTAACAATTGTAAGGGTCATGGACATTTGTCTAACAAATGTCCCACTCCAAAGGGTCTGAGAGTTAAATGCACCTCTTATGGAAGAAATCATTCAGTTAATGATTGTTGGAACTTGTTTAAAAGTCGTGCAGTCAATCAGATAGACACCAATCAGTCATAACCTTGGCAATAGGATCGGATGGGCGATGGGCCCAACGCAAGCTATAACCCTAAACAAAACTTTAATCGTCAGCAATGCCTCTTAGTTTTGGAAACCAACCAAGTTGGGGTGAGGCAAACCAACCGCCAAATTGGAGAGGTTTTCCATATAACCCCGCACCCAGAATTATAAGACACCAATGCCTAACCAGTATGTCGTATGTTTCCAATGTGGAGAGATAGGTCACTATCCAGGAGATTATCCTAATCCTAGAAAAGTTCAACAATATATTCCATTGTGCGGAAATTGTAAAGAGGCAGGACATCCTACAACTGAGTGTACCCAACCTCAAGAGAAAAAAACACCTCAATATGACCCCTACATGTCTAAGCACAAGTTTGTCATTGCATGGTCCTTTCACGTAGTTAAGGCATCACAATTCAAAATCCTATTCGTGGGTAAAATTAGGACCAAGAAGCAACACACATGGGCAACTTTGACGAGATGGGAGGTGGTGTTAGTCCGAAATTTGGGTGAAGACATTAATGTCATCTTTGAGAACTCCATTGTGCAAAATTACCACATGTTCATGCACAAGCTCTATGAGCCATTTAACCTAGTGTACGTGAAAGAATCTTACGTTGAGCCAGACAATATAAATTTTGGCGTCCATCTTCATAAATAGGATCATTTTGAACTTGGAGGTTGCAAGTAGATTTACAAAATTCAAACATGCAATCAACCTAATAAACAAATCTCAGTAAAGCAAGTCCAAATCACAACAAACCGTGAGGCGAAAGGCCACAACTGAAGAAGGCGCAAGGTTGTCTAGAACCCAAACAGTGAGGAAGCCGCGAGTGGTCCAACTGACTCAAAAATAACCACTCCTACGACAACACCAGCTAATAGCAAAATGTCAACGCCATCAAGCAACTGCCAAACAACCCCATCAAAGAAGGCAAGAGAATTGGCATGAATAATGACTAAGAAACTATTATCCTGGGAGCTATGCATGCTAAAACCTGGGCAAGAAGTATATGCATCTGAGATCCAAAAAATTGTCAACAATTTCACAACCAAGTGCTCCCATCATTTTTTATGGGCAGCAATTTCAAGTTCAACATCAACATTGCTAAGTGCCAACTAGTACCACTACAAAAGTCTGTTTGGGCAAAAGAAGATGCCTACGTCAAATGCATAACCGCCCAGATAGGAAACGAGCAATTCAAAGATGATTGGCAATTATTGTAATCATGCCACAGGGCCACAAAAAAATGCCTACCCCAGACATATGGCCATCAATTCAAAAAAGCAATTTCTATTGATTGACATTCAACACAATGTAGAAGCGTCCAAAAAAATCCAGTTGATGACAGAGTGGAATAATTCCAATTATCAAAAGGAAAAATTAAAGGTGTGGAAGGCATTGGTGGTGTGGTCGGACAACAAACTTGACTCAAAGACATCTCTAGTTATTTCAACATGTGGAACAAAAAATGGGCCTACCAAACTTCATGGATTATGAACATCATGGCCTCATGGAAGGTATGGGAGTTCTATGGTAGGTGTCACAACCCTCGCTAGCTCCCCTTCATTATCTTAATCATTTTTCAATCTTAGCAAGGGTTACAAGCGCTAATTCTTCACATTCTCATATGCTAATGGTTAGCTCCCCAAAACCGTGGGCCCCTAAATTTATAGGAAAAAGACCAACCCTCCTACACTTACATTCGGGAATCACCGCTTAATCGGTAACCAATGGTATGATGTGGACTTCCATCCATGAAAGTCCAACCTTAAGTTGATCATCACATTGCCAGAGCAACACTACAACTACCCGAGCCATATTAGGTAACTATGCCTTCACATTGGGCCAATGCCCAAGAAGGCCTTGCCGTTCGGCCTCGGGTGGGTGAGGCCACACCACCTCACCCATATAAGCCTCTAGGACTTTTTGCGGGGCCCCTCCCGTGCCGTCAAGAAACCTTTTGTATCTCTACCAAAAGTTGGGACCAAGTAGACATTTTCCTTTAGACTTTGGGGCTAGAAGCCCCCAGCAGCTTCAAACCCCCATAACTTCCACGTGTGATCTTAATTCCTCACAACTAGCCACGTTTTTGTCATCTACGTTTCACATAGATGCCTAGGGATACCTCACTTGCCCTAGTTGGGCACGTTTTGAGGAAGTTATGCTTGTTTAAACTTTCGCAGTCCCAGGAGCCACTCCCAGTCCACTGCTGTTCCAGGGCGTTGTCTCGGGACAATGCCCCACTCAAATTGGCATATTTCCTAGCTCAAATCTCCAAATGAGGTGTTCTTGAGCATTATAGAATCTTCACGCCATGAGCTACGCATAGCTCATGGCCTAACCCTCATGACTCCTAGTCCCCGTGGGTGGGAGGCGTTCCCAACGCCCGGGGCCCTCACCCACACTAAGATCACTTGGGCATTCTCACCGCCGTGGTTACAGGTCCCGGGTGTCACTCCGGGGTTTCCCTTGTGCCCATGGTGTTTTGGGCATTCCTTATGGAATTGTGCGCAACACTCTCCTTCTCTCTGTTCTTTGTTTTGTAGCAAATCCTCGCAATATGGCTCGGTTTGCCGCAATCGAAGCACATGTTCATGCCTTGCCGAAGTTATGGATCGCCCGCTTTATTTTTACGCAACACCAATACCACGTGGCTTGTGTCTTCGCCTTGTGGCTTTTGTCCTTGCATTTTGGCATCTCGTGCATCGAACATGCTAAAACGTATTCCATCATCAACTCCTTAATGGGCATTGTCTGCAAAATGGTGATAAAAAATTCATACGATGCCGGCAAAGTTGCAAGCAAAGTCGTGACGATATCTTCTTCTCACACATGTACCTCCAAACACGTGGGTTGATCCACAAGCTCTTTCACTTTGTTCACGTGGTCCAACAAGTTGACTCCTCACAAATAGAATGTTGCACAAACTTTTGATCTTGTGGATGTTACAAAAAAACTTCCACGCCTCCGTTGGTCCTTTGCACCTCTTAATGTACGCAAGTTGGTTGTCTGCCAAATTAAAGACATTGATGGACATGGTTTTTTTCACGCGCCTTTGGTATTCCTTCAGTACTTTGGGATCCGCTTTGGAAGGTGGAACCTTCTTGGATTTGTCTACAATGTCCCAAAGGTCCACAAAAGCCAAAACAATCTCCATCTTGAACTTCCAAAGGCTAAATTTCTATTCGTGGAATTTTGCTAAAACTCTAGTTGTTTCGCTCTCAAGTTACGCCATCTTTGCTTTAAATATGCGTTGGTATGCTCAAGGCTCTCAAAACATATATTCTCCACTTTAAGGACCACTTTAGACACTCAAATTCCTCTAGAATAATGTACGTTGAGATCACCTTAAAGATGCCTTACACTCTCCAATACCTCAAATAACCAAGTCAGATCAAATGACCAAGTCAAATCATTCCCAACTTCAAATGAGGCCTCTTGCCATCAAACAATGTTATTCCACTCCAATGCGATCAATTAGGGTCCATTTGCACTAAAAAATGCTCTCATGGTATCAAATGGATACTTAAGCTCTCAAGTCTCTCAAATTAGATCCAATTCACAACAAGTAAGAGCCTTTGCTCTCAAGTGTGCCCTCCAACTATCAAATCTCTCAAGTCAACTCTTCTTCAACTCAAATGAGTCCACTTCCTCCTCAAAGTGCCTAAAGACACTAGAATCATCCAAATTTGATCTATCACACCTCAAATGAATCCACTTGTTCTCAAACGTTGGCTTAGATCTCTAATCACTCAAAGAATGCATTTATCTCAAATGTGGCCTTTGCACTCTTCAATCACTCGAGGTAGATGGATCACACTCTATGCACTCACATAAGCTTGCCTTATAACATAGGAAAATTATAGGCTAATTTTTTTGAACATCTAAATCTCACATGTATGCCTCCCATCCACAGAGACTAAGAATAAGGGCCCAAGCATTGGGTAGCTTATGGCATCCGGGTTTTAGAATGCTAAAAAATACCTATATTGGAGGTGAGAGCTAGGAGATATGGCAATTTGACTAGGTCATTGCCTAGAGACAACAACCTGGGACAACGGTAACATGGAAATGGCGTCCAAAACTGCCAAAGTAAAACAACCATGATTTCTTCAATAAATGCCCAAATGGGTCAAATGAAAAGTCTATTAAATTTGCGTCCAATTTTTTTTTGATGGAATAGTTGTTTGATAGAATTAAAAAACATACAATGAAATTATAAAGGTATGAAGTTGTTGGAGTTTCCAACCTCTACCACTAAAAAGATTTGTTTACTTGGCCCCAACTCCTCAGAGAGAGACAAAATATTATGTGCCCAAAGTCCTAAAGGCTTTGTGAGCGAGCATGGTCGACCGAACCTACCTGGGGCCAATATCATCTTGCATATGCACAATGTATATGCCTACAATTGCCTATTTAGATTTGGAGGCCGCATTTTTTTCTATTGCCACCGACTCTTTTGTTCACATCATCTCAATATTCTTGAAAACCTTTGCCCCGCAACCATAGCCAAGATCAGGTATTCAACCCACCATGATACATTTTGGAGTCCATTGAGCACTCAAATTATAGGTGGAATAATTCAAATATGATGAAGTGAATTGTCAAACATTTCTACGCATGATGTAGAAACATTCCAACTTGATGGATGCACTAGACTGCAAAGGTTTAGGCCTGGACACAACTTGCAACTCATAAGACCCAATAAACATGTGTTCGTTTGAGGACAAACATCCAAACATGATGCACACTATTTTTAGAGTAGAATGATTGTACTATATGGTTTGCCTATAGGCAAGGGGTTGGTTTGTGGGGAGTCACCTTGGCACGATGGGCACGTGCATCCGAGTTGACGTGGAGAGGCAAAACTTCTTGCAAATAATAGGGAGGAGTCCATTGCTTCTAGGTTGAACGTCCATCCGTAGCCACCGTTGAGGTGGAATACTATCATCGGGTTGAGAATGGGACGACTAGAAGTAGTTGCGTTTTGTGCCCTTGAGTGATAACAAAGACAAGATGATAGGCATCTTTGCCCGGGTGGGGGGCTATCGATGACGCCAAAATTAAGAGGCTCATTGGAGTAGTCAATGGTTGACACAACATTCTTAACAGTTTCATAAAAGAAGCTTTCCAAGTTTGACTCACTGACAACTTCAAGCGAGGGTTAAAAATGCTAATGCCAAAATAAAAACAAGCAAAGCCCAAAAGAAAGAAGGGATCATATTTGTGGGAACAACCATATCTTCCCATGCTTCACCAGCTTGGATTTCAAGAAATTTTTCCTCACCTACTTGACCAAAATCGTTATGAATGCACATGTGAATTTTTACTTTGCTTTGAATTCTCTCCAATGCGCCTCATGGACCTTGCCATTCACAAAATGCTCATCTATTTATTCAATTTTCCATTGTGTACTATGAAAAACAAAAGTTATGGACTTAGAGAAGACAATTTTGGGGAGCACCCACCATTTGTGTGGCATCGACATGTCATGCAAGACGTGCGTTGCACGGCCTCCACGAGCATTGGCCCAACATGGGGGGATGGTTGCCTAGTATAGCTCGGGTTGTTGTAGTGTTGCTCCGGCAACATGATGATCAACTTAAGATTGGAAGACCACATCTTACCATTGGTTACGGAATGATCGATGAGTCCCAAATGTAATTGTAGGATGGTTGTTCCCCCTCCTATGAGCTTAAAGGTCCACGGTAGTGGAAACTAACCATTAGCATGGCGGAATGCAAAGGGTTAGCGCTCGTGACCTTTGCTATAATTGAAAAATGACCAAGTTAGTTAAGGGGAGCTAGCAGGGGTTACGACATCTTCCTTTGCTTGAAGGCATTTCTTTGATGACTCTAACTGCCACTAATTGATGTTGAAATCCATGCCCATGAAAAAACCATATGAGCATTTGGTTGTGAAATTATTCACAAGTTTTGGAAGCTCAAATGCATCCACTTTTTACCTTGGTTTTGGCATGTGCAACTTTGGAGAAATTGACTCGGGGGCACTCATAGTTAGGTTTGCATCGATCAATCTAAACACACGCAACATGGAAATCAATAAACCATTATTGATTTTTGCATTTGGCAATAATGTGGTCATGCAATTCAAAATTTTAAAATGTGGATATAATCATGATTGCAAATAAGTGTTTTGGTTACTACCGTTTTAGGCTTTTTTTTAATATGGTAATCAAATTTCATAAGATTATACATTATGGGCATTAATATGCATATGTTGTTGTATCTTGAAAAGATAATCTAATTTGTATTGCAACCTTTGTTAGATTCCCTTAATTATCTTGATCGTTTATCAATTCTAGTAAGGGCCACAAATGCAAACCCTTTGCATTTCCCCCATGCAAATGATTAACTCTCAATACCTCAGACTTTCAAGCCCAAAGGTGCGTGACCAACCCTCTTATACATGCGATCAAGACTCTCCCTTTAATAGGTAGCCAATAGTTAAAAGCGGAATTTTATTCATAAAAGTCCAATCTTTAGTTGATCATCACATTGTCAAAGCAACACTAAACCAACTTGAACCATACTAGCCAACTATGCCCCCCACGCCAACGCCCGTGGACGCTTTGTCGTTTATCCTCGGGTGGGTTTAGTCAATCTACCATCACCAAGATGGCATATTGCCCTTGAGATTCCGGAAATCTTGTGATCAAGTCCATGGACATATTATGCCATCTACATAACGGGATAGACAAGGGTTGTCAAGGGGTCGCCTTGCTTTTGTTAAATGACTCAATTTTCTTGGCAATTGATATAAGTTTCTACAAAAATGGGTTATTTTTTCCTTCATGCACGACTAATGATACCTCCTTTGGGTTTAAATGAGATAATAGGAGCCTCTTGCGGCATAGAAGGAAATGCTTATTGGATTGCTTTGGTGGTCAGTTGGATGCAAACACTAGGATCCCAACCGGTTATGCCCAAAATCTTCCCAATCACTAGGACTAGAGGCTTGCCTAAACCCTAAGGAGTCTACATACGGTGGTTATGCCATCCAATTTGCCACAACATTCATCTCTTTCATGCTTGATTAAGCACATTAAGCAGTGGTTACATATGGTTTTTTGTACTTAATTTAGATAAAAAGATGACATCATAGGCTACTATTTTTATATATGACATGTATGATATTTATGATTGAGAAGGAAAATTTTTTAATAAAAAGAATATATTAATTTGAGCTAAACAATCAACAATGGCTTTAAAAAATAGTGGTTACGGTGTAATTGGCGCCTACTACCTCATTTGCACCCCTTTACAACACTCTATGGTGGTTTTTTTTCCTTTTCTATGGCCGACAAAAAAACTATCATATTTTTGTTTCAAAACCAATAGCTTCAATTTATCTTGTGCCAAACACACCCCAATTTGCTTATACTTGAGCATTTTGTCCACCAACTTAACCTCTTTTAATGCTTTACCCTTCTGAAGCTCACATAGAATCTTATGCATTTTGGGGTAAATAATGTATTACTTCTTTAATTGCATCATATTTTTCACCGGTAAACATTAGCCACAAGATTTGAATGGTGCTCATTGTTTGGAATGTTTTTTGTCTGCTTAGCGCGTGCATCATCACATTGTTACGGCCTAGTTTGAGGATTAAAGCGGCAAGGTTTTGTGCCACCACAATGGCTTGAAGTTCATCTGCATTTGTATCTCAAAATACTTCAAAGACACTTTGTCTATGTACACCTTGGTCTTGTACAAATTCAAATATTATTATCACAACTTCAAACAATGCATTATAGTTGTCACGTAACCATCTATAAGGAGTGCACACCATGGGCATAAGGGGGATTTCATAGTGACACTCGAGACTTGTGGCGCCGTTGGTGAGAGGGCCCAAGTGCTCCTAATGTGGGTGAGGGCCCTTGATATTGGAAACCCCTCCCACCTATAGACATTAAGATTCACCAAGGTAAAGTCATAAGCTATGTGTAGTTATGGTATTTTTGGGCACTTCCTCCAAGGGAGCCTAAGAGTACCGCACAAGCCCTTCAGTGAGGGTCGCCTGCCTTGGCAGGTGTCCAAGCCGAACCCGGGTGTTATAATATTTAGAGAGTGTTCGGGATTGTAGAGGGATTCGATAATGGCGTCGTATCCTTCCAATAGGTTGTGCCTAGATTTTTAGTGCCTAAGGAAATTATCAATTTTCCTAACCTAATGCCTCATCTATCCTAGTCTACGCACATACGCACCAACCTTGGGATCAAGGCAACCTAATTTTAATTAATGAAATAGCCTTACCTTTGGTCCCGAGCCACCTCTTATTCCTTACTTCTCACTTATTTCATTCTCTAAGCGGGAGGGCCTTAATTAAGTCCCACCTTCATAACCTTCATTCTTACTTTATGGTTGTTTGAACAAACCTACTTTCTAAGTTCATGATTTATGTCATCACCACCTACATGTTTGGTACACGTCCTAACTCGAACCCTTCAAGGCCCTGTGCGGGTCTCTTGAAGGTTGATTGTATACTTACACCCTCCGATCTTTGTCGTCGGAGGGGTAGTCTCAATCCTCCGAGTTAAGTTACCGGTTGATTTTTGCTCACGGGTGTTGCACCAATTTTGTTGGTTATTAATTAGATTAACACGGTTGGACAACAAAAATTCAACTTGATAGAACCGGAGAATAGGACAACATGTGTAGTTGAACATGTTGCACAATCTTCAAAGGTTGGGACCATCACCTCCAACCCCTAAGCCCAACAACATGATAGTAGATTCGCGGGTCATTAATCACACATTTCCACCAACAACATTCAGAGTGGTCGTATCGGTGTTAATCCAACAGACGACCTATGGAACTTGCTAATAAATAAAATTATTATCACAAACATACTAAAGGGCCCGCAAACCATGGAGTTGGGTACCCCCTTGGTGGTCAAGTGGTCATGTCACTTGACCTTACGAGATAGGTGAGTGGATTTTGATATGCGTACCTTAACCGCGCTCCCTCCAATCCTGAATGAAAGATTAGGATTAGTTAATTTATCTCAATATTTCTCGTCTGATAGGGCTAGATGTAGGCCAAGCCGCTACTTCATTTCCTTGCTCCATTCTCCGGACGTCGCCTTCGTCCTCTTCCTTGTAGCTAGGTTGAATATTTGAAACTAGATTAATGCTCGGCTAAATCATCAAATTTTGGTTCTGTAATTTTGGTTAAGCTATAATTAATTAATTTAGTACACTTCAGTAGCTTTCTAACGATATAAAGATCATTTTAATCGGATAAGAAATGCAAAAGTTATGAGGGTTGGAAGTACAATGTTGATTCAACTGATCCTTCCAACTTCAAGAATTCATAGTAAATTCAAATCTACTTAGATATGAAGTATCCATATACCATTAGAAATCTATTACCAAGTTTTAACTGAATAAAATATGATATCAACAGGTTAAGGCAAGTTGAAATCAGCAGACTCCCTATAATACAACAGTCAACCAAACAGTCTTGAACTATGTACGCCGTCTTTGAACATTTCTATCTAATTCCGATATCACTCAAATAAAATGTTCTAAACAACCCTGGAGAGCGCGACAAAATAGCTACTTGGAAAAAATATAATTTTTCAAATTAAAACTTGTATTGTGCTAGTAAGCCTAATCCAGCAACCGTTACTCAAAGGAACACCATATTTTTTTGTCCATCTTTGAAAATTCATAACTAATTGCTAGCTTAACCAAATTACAAATGGAAAACGGCTACAGATAGCTATAAGAAATTTCTAGCAGAGAAAAATGAGAGTAGTTTAGCTCTTGATGATGTACTAAGAATTCAGGCCCTTGGTGGCCGAGGTCTTGAATGCTTCTACTTGCAATCATAACATCTATCTACCTCTACAAAAGAAAAGAAGAATTTCTTGGTGTGTTAACAAACACACCTTCTAACTAAGAGAGATAGTAGGGGATGTTCTCAAGCCTTGCTCTTAGGCCATTTTGAAAGTAATCTAAAAGTTTTTTTTCTACAAACATAAGAGTAGGACTTCGTCCAAGCATTTTTTGGGGAGAGAGAATGTCAAAATGGAAGGAAGGGATTTTTAAACCCTCTTAAAAAATGGTTGGACCCCTCTGCCACCGGTCCCATCCTTCAACCCCTTCCCAAAATTTAGGCTCGGGGATTTTCCCGGTTGAGGTTGTCACTCTCTCGCTGAGGTGGCTCCGACGGGAGCCTTTGAATTATTTCAAATTTTCGCCGTCGAGTTGGCAAAGGAGCAAATGGACAAGCAACTCGTTTTTTTTTTTTTTCAAAAATCTTCATGCCAATTTTGCCTTCGTCCACCAAATCCTCCAATTGTCTTGCGTGACCAATATTAACTACTAAACTAATATTTTCCTAGTTAATTCTGCTAATTCAACTTTTAGCTAGTTGCTTTCACTAGCTAGCATGTTTTTTCCTACCTTGTTATTTTCTAACACTACTTAGTTTTCATTTCGGCCATCCTTACCCTTTGCTAGATTTTTGTTTCTTCCGCTTCAAGGCCCGAAGTCCTCCGTAATTCACCTTCATTCTTCTAGGCTAAATACTAAAATGAACTCATTTTCCCTAAATTCCCTATCAATTCTAAATTTCAATACTAAAATCCTAACTAAAAGTGACCTCACGGAGTGGTGGACCATTCTAAGGGTTCACAGTAGCTTATGGCGTCCAAATTCTAGAATGCTTAAGTACACCTCAATCAAAGGTGTGAGCAATTGGAAATGGGGCATTATCATAAAACAACACCCTAAATTGGCAAGGTTTGAATTTGCATACATTTCTCAATATATGCTCAAATGAGACAAGTAAGGTGTCCTTTGGTATTTATGTGAAGCATCAATGATGGTAGAATGGTTTTTTGATAGCATTTGATATTAGACAATGAAGTTTTGGGGTTTGTAGCTACTGGGAGCTTCCAACCCCAGTATCTTAGGGATAATGTTTATATGGCCGTACTCTTGGTAAAGAGACAAAAAAATTCTTAACGATGGGGTAGGATACATGCTCAAAATCCTAGAGGCTAATATGGGTGAGGCACTGTGGCTGACCAACCCATCCAAGGCCAAACCGCACGACCTTTATTGGCATTGGCCCAATGTAGGGGCATAGTTGCCTAGTATGATTTGGGTTGTTGTAGTGTTCTTCTGATTATGCAATGATCAATTTAATATTGGACTTTCATGGATGGATGTTCACATTCAACCTTTGGTTACCAATCAAATGGATACTAAGAGGTACTTATGAATTAATAGGTCCATGGTATAGCGACTAACCATTCACATTGTGGAATGTGAAAGGTTTAGGTTAGCGCTCGTGAACCTTGAAAAATGATCAAAATAGTGAAGGGGTGCCAACAAGGGTTGCAACAACAACGTAGAGTTATTTTTCATGCGTTGGCAAATATCAATGTTTTTGTTTAGATTTGCAATGGCCATCCATCTTGTATCAACACCTGTCTATGGCAAAGTTCATCACTTACGTATGCACCTCAAAAGGCTTGTAAACAATTACAAATTTGAACAAATGTGATAAAGACTAATTGTTTTTGAGCTCCCCAAAAGCTTTGTGACATGGTCCATTCCACCTTTGTATAGCCTTTATTCAAAACAAATTGGACAAAGTCCAAGCAACCATAGAAAAATCTTGAATGAAACGACAATAGTAGTTGGCTAGGCCAAGAAATTACCTAAGTAATTTTTTGATCAAGAGTCGCTTCCAATCTTGATTTGCCTTGACCAACCTCATGTCCTTTCACCAACTTCATATGTAACAGCATAACTCAAAAATTCAATATGTCATTGAGCAAGTTGTTTTTACTCTTTGATGGTGTTTTTGGAGCAGTTCATTGGTGAGTTTATCCTTATACCTTGCCAACATTCCATGAATGTAGTCTAGGGAAAGCTCATATTTCCAAACCTACTATGGGTCCCTTGGAATTGCTCCAATTTAGTTATGAAAATTGTTTGTTCATTTTTTTTATTAAGACCAAATTTAACTTGGTTCCTCCTACCGTAGGAGTCTTCGTCAATTTCAAATTCAATTTCTTGCCATCATGACACATCACAAATGCACCGCAAACGTATAAATTTATGCCTCACATCTACCGTGTGTGTGCACTATAAGAAATCCGTGTTTTTTGTTACGTCCCTGCTCATGTTCTGGGAGACATTGTGACATCCGGATTTACATCCTTCGGACGTACTAACGAGTGTAACACGCTGTAACGCGCGGGGACATCACAAAAAACGTTTGGACATCCGTATAACACAGAGGATTTTTGGAGATTTTGGGAGGATGAAAACTGTGCCCACTAGGCGCCACGTCAAGGACACCTAAGCAGTAGAATGACGGGCAGTGCCACATGGCCGGCAATGTCATCCTATCCAATGGTGACGTGGAATCTGACGTGGCATCTGACATGGATGCAGGAAAGATTGACGTGGCAGGCCACGTCAACATACACGAGAGTGGTTTTTTTCCCACCTTGACGTTCGCGAGTACGTCACCAGAAACATCGCTGTGCTTTCAAAGACGTCCCAAGTTGACGTGGACATGTCCAGCTTGATGTCTACGATAACGCGGCCTTGGTTTTGATGCTCATTTCGTTGAACATCGCCATGTCCCTCAGGACATGGCGATGGACATGAGGATGTCCTTGATTGCGTTGCCCATCCTGGGTTGTGGGCATTGTGGGTGTCATGACAGACGTCACAGAGAACGTTTGCGTGTTTGAAGTGACATCTCAGCATGCATGTTATTGCTAACGTTGTGTATGCGATGGTGTTTTGGCGGATGCGATACATGCTTTGGGAGACAGGAGTAGTGTTTATGTGGACGTCAATGTCACCGCACGGATGTCTGGCCGGAGACGTTCTAAAGTTTAACAGGGCGTCCATAAAAACATCTCGCGGGATTTTAGGGTTGTTATGCAAAACACTGCCATTACTCGACAATCGGTCCCTCAAAACATGTTCACGTCACGTTTTACATGTTATAAAAACATGTGCAAAGACATGCAGTTGTTGTGTAAAACATTTGAACATAATTTGGCAATTATTATGGAAGACATGCTCATGTTCACGGAGTCATTGACGAAAACATGAACACCTCACGTCCAACGCGGGGAACGAATATAATCATCATCACACAGTCGATCCGGGATACATCCTTGTGTCACGAATTGGTAGCTCTAGAAGACGTCATCATAATCACGTAGACGCCGCATAAAATATCCCCACATCATGTTAAACATGCGCCATGAACATCATCCTCATCGCAGACTCGTTCAATAGAACACCCCCTTGTTAGTTAGAAAATGTCATAAGAAACATCTTATTAATGATGCAGTCCTCCGGGATAACATTACCACGCCGTGCAGGATGAATTATACAAGACATCCGCCGACATACCTTAAGTCTTTGTGGCATACTGACGTCAACATTCAGACGTCCTCTGCGACGTCCCCACAGACTCTTAAGACATCCCTACGTCATGCCCTACATGTCCAACGACACATCTCTACTCTCATGCACTGGGACGACACTTGTATGTGAGCGTAGAGCGGAGAGCGGAGAGCGTAGATGAAATAAAAATAGCAACTCCTCTAGATAAAAATAGTAAAATTTCAAAAATAGACAAGAATATACCTGGAATATTCC
>Ga0181537_10002929_pt1 | contig 14837 bp, 10 predicted proteins | sample PEATcosm2014_Bin_39_FD_119765 | JGI IMG/M metagenome (GOLD analysis project Ga0181537, IMG submission 119765) | Peatland microbial communities from MTU Mesocosm Facility, Houghton, MI, USA - PEATcosm2014_Bin23_10_metaG | ecosystem: Environmental > Terrestrial > Soil > Wetlands > Peat | place... | reverse complement strand
TTGAGCAGCTCGACCGCCACGTAGCGCACCTCGCCCTTCGCCTGCGCGGGCACGGTGATGCCGGCCGTGACCGTCTCGGTCTTGTCGCGGAACAACGGGACCGCGACCGCAACCACCGCCGCCATCAGCAGCGCCGCGAGCGGCATGGCCTGCACCATCAGCGCGCTGTTGATCCGGGTCCAGCGGTTGCGCAGGCGCCGCGTCGGAAGCTCGGCCTCGGCGCGGATCGCCGCGATCCGGGCCCGGTCGGCTTGATTGTCGGCGAAGGCCTCGGCCTGGTCGGCCAGCGACCAGGCGATGTCGGTGTCGCCGAGCGCCAGGAAGGCGTGCGCCTGATGGAGCAACACGCGCAGGTTTTCGCCCGGCGGCCGGTCGCCCGACCGCATGTTGGCCCACAAGGCCGCGATCGACCGCGCCGGGCCGTCGATCGCCCACCAGCCTTGCAGCGAAGTCAGGGTCGAGGCGGCGCTGACAGTCCGGTCCGCGCAATCGCGGCAAAAAATGCCGCGTATGGTCGTGTGTCTGGCCCGCCACAGGGAAGATTTTACCCGGTGGAAGACGATGTAGCGCGGCTGCGCCGTCACCTTGCCGCAGCGCGAACAGGCCAGCGGGTCGGGCTCCTGGGTCTCGGGATCGACCAGCGACAGCGGCGCCATCGCCACGCCGCCGGCATCGTAGCGCTCGCGCATCCAGGGGTCGCGCAGGATCCGGTAGGCATTCGTAAGCTTCTGGAATCGCAGGGGCGCATCGTCGGCCGGGTTGAAATCCGGATGGACCAGCTTGACCTTCTTGCGGAAAGCCGCGCGGATTTCGACCGCATCGGCAAGCGGTCCCACGCCCAGGATCGCATAGAGACCCTGGGGATCGGACGGCACGTAGACGCGGTCGTCAGGCATGCTGAATGGCGTCCCGAACTGCCTCAGGCACGGACTTCCCCCTGGTACGGAGCAATTCCCGTGCCGCGCATGGTGCCCGATTCCGGGGACAGCGCCTAGTGATGGCGCGCATTCGCTAGGTGATTACGCCCGTGCCGGCGGGATGGGCGGAAACCGGCTCGACGAAAGCCACCGCCTGCTTGAACACCGCGGCGCCGATCATCCCCATATTGTCGAGCGCGCGGGCGAAGATGATGGCGATCTCGCGCCTGACCTCGTCGGGCAGGGCCTGTCGGCTGCGCACGATCAAATCGAAACTCTTGGCGTTGCGCTTGACCAGCCCGTCGAACTGGAGCGCGCCGAGGCGGCTCATGTCGACATCGACCAGGAAGCGAAGCCCCTCCTCCGAGCGCCCCGCGTCGTCATCCTGGCCGCGTTGGCGGCGCATGGTGAGACGGATGCGCTCGATCCGCTGCTCGAAGAAGAGTGGCATGGTCAGCACCTGCCAGTCGCCCGCGCCCTGCGGCAGGGTGACGCTGGCGCGCATCTCGCCCATATCGCCTTCGAGACGTTCGATCAGGTCGGCGCGACCGGCATTCTCGAGCGCCTTGGTCGCGCGATCGCCGAGCCAGGCGCGCATGTTGCCCGTTTCCGCCGCCGCCACCCAGCCCGCCGCGTTGAGCATGAATTGCGGGCTGAGGTCGGGCAAGCGTTGGACCAGCATCTGGGCAACCGCCGGATCGGCCTTCTGGAGCACAGCGATTGCGTCGGTGAAGGACGACCAGCCCGTCGCCGGCTGCCCCGCTGCGGTCGACGGCGCGGCGGCGGCTGGCGCGGCCTGGGGCGGTACGGGATTGCCGACCGTCTCGAGCAAAACGCGCGCGCCGGGGGGAAGGTCGGGCGCGGTCTCGAGCGCGATCAAGCCGAGCGGCGTCTGGATCAACGGTTTGCCGGCGAGGCTGTTGGGCGCGACCACCCCGGACAGCCGGTCGGGCACGACCAGCGCGCCTTGTCCCGTCGGCGCATTCGTCGGCCCGGCGGTCGGCGGCGACGAGGCGGATGCAGTTCCAGGACCCTGAACTCCGGCCTGACCGCCCGTTCCCGTTGGAGCTGCCTCCGTCTCCGGCGATTCCGGCGCGCCCGAACCGCCGGGCACGAGATATTGCGGCTGGCCCGCGGTCTCGATCGCCGGCTTGCCGAGATTGCCGCCGCCGGATTGGCCGAACTCCGAACCGGTCTCCGAATCGCCCGGCGCGGTCGCGGTGCCGCCGTGCTCCTCCCCGGGTTGGGCGTTGGCCACCCCCGTTTGTGTCGGCGGCGATTCGACGCCAAGCAGGCGCAGGATCAGCTGAGTCCCCGTGGGCCATCCCGGCTGGGAGCCGAACACCACGGTCGCTGGAATGCCTGCGGCGCGGGCGCCGATCGACGGCGCGGAGATCTCGTCGGTGGCAGCGGCGCCATCGAGCTTGGTCGATGTCGGTGGCAAAAACGAGTTGAGGGCCGATGCCCGCGACTCGGTCGCCGCCGTTGCCGCCGTCGCCGCGCCGGCAGTCCATGTGCCGGTCGCAAGCGTCGCGCCCGTCGTCGGCGTCTCGGCCAGACCGGGCGGCAGTCCCCCCTGGATCGGTTGGCCGTTGATGGCGATCACCCGGAACGCGAGATTGGCGCCCGTGCCGACCAGCTGGAGCGTCAGCGCGGCGTTGGGCGGAATGGGAAACGGCAGCCGCACCGACACGTTGCCGAGCGCGGTGACGAGCTGGACGATCGAGCGCGCCTGCTGGGCCTGCTGCGCCTGCTCGAGCGCGGCGGCGACGGTGGCGTCGATGACGCTGTTGGGAGGCAGGTTGGCGATGGGCGGCGGCACCTGGGCCACCGGGGTCGCGGTCACCACCGCGGGCGGCGCCGCCGGAACCGATACCGGCGGCAGGGTGGGCGGAATGCCCGTCATTTGCCGCGCAGCAGCCGCTCCACGATCGCCTCGACGTCGACCGCCGCCTCGGTGTTGGGCGAACGCGTCAGCAGCGGCGATTGGTTGCGGATCGCCTCGCGCACCTTGAGATCGCGCCGGATCACCCCGGCCAGTGGCGGCGACATGCGCAGAAATCCCTCGCAGGCCTTGAGCAGCGTGGCGTAGATACGCTCGCCCTCGCGCGTCGAGTTGGCCATGTTGACCACCACGCGCATGTCGGCATCGGGCCGTTCCATGTGGGTGACCTTGATGAAGGCATAGGCGTCGGTCAGCGCGGTCGGCTCGTCGGTGGTCACCACGAAGATGGTCCCGGCGTTGCCCGCCAGCGCGCGGACCGTCTTCTCGACACCGGCGCCGAGATCGAGGACCACCCGGTCGTAGGCCATCGCCAAAAGCGACAGATCGTCGCCGAGCAGTTGCAGGCGCGAGAGCGGGATGTTGGCCAGCGAACCCGAGCCCGAGCGCCCGGCGATCACGTCGAAGCCGCCCTCGGCGAAGCTGGTGGCGGCCTGGTTGAGCGTGAGGCGGCCGGCAACCACGCTGCCCAGATCGTGCTTGGGCATCAGCCCGAGTTGGATGTCGACATTGGCGAGCCCGATGTCGCCGTCGAACAGCAGGATCCGCTGGCCGGCCCTGGCCAACGAATGGGCGAGCGTGATCGAGAACCAGGTCTTGCCCACCCCGCCCTTGCCCGAGGCGATCGCGACGATGTTGCGACCCTTCGGGCGCTGTCCGGGGCGCGGCGCAAGCAGTGGTTGCGGCGGACTCACGAACGCGCCTCGGTGCGCACCGAATCGGCGCCCTGGGCCGGCGGGGTCTGCGGCAGAAGCATATAGGCCATGGTACCGGCTGAAATGGGGGTGACTCCGTTGACCACGTGGGGCGTGGCGCTGACATCGCAGGACATCAACGGCCCGGCATCGGCGGCGGCCATGATGGAACCCAGCCGGCGCGTGGTATCGAGCCGCGTCGAAAGCAGGCGCGTGGCGCCCGCGGCGCCGAACACCTCGCCGATCTCGGCCGCCTCCTGCGCGTCGCCGCCGGCGGCGAGCACCAGGATCGGCTCGACGTTGGAGGCCTCGATCAGCGCGGCAAGATACTCCATATCGCTGGTCTTGAAGGGATTCAATCCGGGGCTGTCGATGAATACGAGATCGTGGCGCGCGGTGGCCGTTTCGACCGCCCGGCGCAGCGATTGCGGACCGCGCGCGGTGACCAGCTCGATCTCGAGGATGCGGGTGAAGGCGGCCAGCTGCTCGGTCGCGCCCGCGCGCAGGTTGTCGCAGCTGATTACGCCGACATTGCGACCCTTGAGCGCCGAACGCGCCGCGAGCTTGGCCACCGCCATCGACTTGCCGACCCCGTTGGGTCCCACCAGCATGAACGGACGGGGCGCGACCTGGTCGGGCAGCGGCGCGAAGGCGAACCCGGATTCGAGCGCGGAGGCGCAAGCCAGCGAGGGGTCCTCGATGCCCGAGTTGCGCACCGCCGCCACCAGCCGTTCCACCAGGCGCTGGGGCGCTGCGTGATCGGTGAGCGCGTCGCGCACCACTTCGGCCGCGGGCATGTGGTCGGCGGCGGCGAGGACCTGGTCGATCGCCTCGTCGGCGTCGCTGGGTTCGAGCGCGGCGGTGATGCGCACGCCCTTGCCCCCGGCGGCGCGCTGGGTGGAGACGATGATCGCGTCATCGCCCAGCTCGCGCCGGACCAATTGCATAGCCTCGGCCATGCTTGGCGCGATGAACGATTTCAGGCGCATCGGTCAGCCATTCCGTCAGTCAGCCCCCGTTAGATTGCGCCGAGAGTCTTAATTTTGACCTTCGGATGAACCTCGGACTGGGACATTACCACCGTGATCGGCCGGAAGCGCTCGATGATCGAGCGGACATAGGGGCGAACGGTGGGGCTGGTGAGAAGGACGGGCGTCTCGCCCTGCATGGCGAAACGTTCGAACACCTGGCGGGTCTTGGCGATGAATTCCTGCATGCGGCTGGGCGGCATGACCAACTGCCGCTCATCGCCCTGGCCCTGCAGCGAATCGACGAAGGTCTGCTCCCATTCGGGCGACAGCGAGACCAGGGGTATGAATCCTTGCGGCCCGGTATTGGCGTCGCTGATCTGGCGCGCGAGCCGGGTGCGCACATGCTCGGTGATGACCATGACGTTGCGCGAATGGCCCACGGCCTCGGCGACGCCTTCGAGGATAGTGGTGAGATCGCGCACCGAAACGCGCTCGGCCAGCAGGTTCTGCAGCACGCGCTGGATGCCGCCCAGCGTGAACTGGCTGGGCACCAGGTCGGCGACCAGCTTCTGGCTCTCCTTCTCCATCTCGTCGAGCAGCTTTTGCGTCTCGGCGTAGGACAGGAGCTCGGCCATCTGCTCCTTGATGACCTCGGTGAGATGGGTGGTGATGATGGTCGAGGGATCGACCACCGTGTAGCCGCGGAACAGCGCCTCTTCGCGGTTGGAGGGGTCGATCCACATCGCCGGCAGACCGAAGGTGGGCTCCTTGGTCTTCTCGCCCGGCAGGGTGATCTCCTCGCCGCGCGGGTCCATCACCATCATCATGTTGGGACGGATGTCGCCGCGGCCGGCCTCGACTTCCTTGACGTAGACGACATAGGCGTTGGCCGGAAGCTGCATATTGTCCTGGATGCGTACGCTGGGCATCACGAAGCCCATTTCGCCGGCCAGCGCGCGGCGCAGCGCCTTGATCTGATCGGTCAGCCGCTGACCGCGCGGGCTGTTGATCATCGAGAGCAGCCCATAGCCGAGTTCCAACCGCACATGGTCGATCCGAAGCGCGGTCGAGATCGGCTCCTCGGCCACCGGGGTCTCGGGCGGCGCCTTGGCCGCGGCTACGGCGGCGGCGGCGACGCGGCGGCGTTCGCGCCGTCCCAACCATACCGCCGTGCCGCCGGTCATGATGGCCAGCATCAGGAACGGCGCCACCGGCATGTCGGGCAGCAGTGCCACGGCGATGAGCAGGAAGCAGCTCATGCCCAGCACTTTCGGATAGCCGGTGAGCTGGGCGAACAGCGCCTTCTCGGTCGCCTCATTGAGGCCAGCCTTGGTGACCAGCAGGCCGGCCGCGGTCGACACGATCAACGCGGGAATCTGGGTGACCAGACCGTCGCCGACGGTCAGGGTGGTGTAAAACTCGGCCGCCTTGGCGAAGGACAGGCCCTGCTGTGCGATGCCGACGATCATGCCGCCGACGATGTTGATGAAGACGATCAGCAATCCCGCGATGGCGTCGCCGCGCACGAACTTCGAGGCGCCGTCCATGGCGCCGAAGAACGAGCTCTCCGATTCGAGATCGGCGCGGCGGCGGCGCGCCGCCGGCTCGTCGATCAGCCCCGACGAAAGATCGGCGTCGATCGCCATCTGCTTGCCGGGCATGGCATCCAAGGTGAAGCGCGCCGCGACTTCGGCGATGCGGGTCGAGCCCTTGGTGATGACCACGAAATTGACGATCACCAGGATGCCGAAAACGATCAGGCCGATGACGAAGTTGCCGCTCATCACGAAGCCGGAGAAGGCCTGGATGACGTGGCCGGCGCCGCCCGCGCCTTCGTGGCCGTGGGCCAGGATCAGGCGTGTCGAAGCCAGGTTGAGCGCCAATCGGTAGAGCGTGGCGAGCAGCAGGACCGTCGGGAACGAGCTGAACTGCAGCGGCTTCTCGACGAAGATCGCGGTCATCAGGATCATCACCGAGATGGTGATCGAGAGCGCGAGCGCGATGTCGAGCAGCCATTTCGGAATCGGCAGGATCAGCACCACCAGCATGGCGGAGACGCCGATCGCGAAGAAAATGTCGCCCCGCTTCCCGGCGCCGAGCGCCTTGGTGAACGCGTCGTTCAGCCCGGCCACGAAATTACCCGGGGCCAAGGGCGCGCCCACCACGCCGCCCGGGGCTGCGCCGGAGGTGGTCACGGGAACGGCGGCGGCTGGCTGGGAATCGGCCACGATGCGCTGGTCCTACCGGCTATGGCTGGCGAGGGAGGGACTCATCCTCGCCTCCGTCAGAGCGCGGGCCGCTCCGCCTCGCCGGGCGAGGGCACTCCGAACCCTTCCTGGGCGTACTGGCGCAGCTTGTTGCGAAGCGTCCGGATCGAGATCCCCAGGATGTTGGCCGCATGCGTGCGGTTGCCGAGGCAGTGCAGCAAGGTGTCGATGATCAGGTCGCGCTCGACGTCGGCCATGGCGCGGCCGACCAGGCCTTTGGTGCCGGCCTGCGCGGCGGCGGCCACCGCCGCGGTGGCGGCGACCGTGGCGGGATGGTCGGCCCCGCTGGGCAGACCGGTCATCATGACGGCGTCGGGGCCGATTTCGCTGCCCGTCGCCAGCAGCACGGCGCGGTGCATGGTGTTCTCGAGCTCGCGCACGTTGCCACGCCACGGATGGGACAGCAGGAACTTCTTCGCCTCGGCCGAGATCGGGCGGAATGGCACCGCGTTCATGTCGGCGAATTTGTGCGCGAAGTGGTCGGCCAGGAGTTCGATGTCGACCGGCCGGTCGCGCAGCGGCGGCAGCTTCAGGGTGACCACGTTGAGGCGGAAATAAAGGTCTTCGCGGAAGGTGCCGGCGCGGACCGCGTCCTCGAGGTTGCGGTTCGACGTGGCCAGGATGCGGCAGTCGATCTTGACCGGCGTGGTGCCGCCGAGCCGGTCGATTTCCTTCTCCTGGATCGCGCGCAAAAGCTTGGCCTGCAGGCGCGGATCCATCTCGGAGATTTCGTCGAGCAGCAGCGTGCCGCCCTGGGCTTCCTCGAACTTGCCGACCCGGCGGGCCACGGCGCCGGTGAAGGCGCCCTTCTCGTGGCCGAACAGCTCGGACTCGAGCAGGTTCTCGGGAATGGCGGCGCAGTTGAGCGCGACGAAGCGGCGCATCGCGCGCCGGCTCTTGTTGTGGAGATAACGCGCCAGCAGTTCCTTGCCGGTGCCGGATTCGCCGGTGATCAGCACGCTCGCCTCGCTCTTGGCGACCTGCTCGGCCATCTTGAGGACGGCCGCGACGCCCGGGTCGCGCGAGACGATGGCGTGGTTCTCTTCGGTCACCGCGGCCAGGACGGCCGCGATCAGCTCGGCCTCGGGCGGCAGCGGAATGTATTCCCGCGCACCGGCCTTGATGGCCCGCACCGCTGCGGAGGCGTCGGTGCCGATGCCGCAGGCGACCACGGGAATGTGGATGCGCTCGGCGGCGAGGCTGTCGACCAGCGCGCGCACGTCGTAGCTGACGTCGATCATCACGAGGTCGGCGCCCTGGCCGGCGCGCAGCGCCTCGAGCGCACCCTGGGCGGTATCGACATGGAGCACCCGCGCGCCCTGGGCCAGCGCGATGCGGCTGGCGGCACCCACCTGTCCGTCGAGCGCGCCGATGATGAGCAACTGCATCCGATTGACTCCCTAACCTTCGCCCATCGATCAGGCGCGGTCGGTCTTGATGATTTCGGTCATCGTCACGCCGAGGCGGTCTTCCACCACCACCACTTCGCCGCGCGCGACGAGGCGGTTGTTGACGTAGATGTCGATGGCCTCGCCGACCTTGCGGTCGAGTTCGACCACCGCGCCGCGGCCCAGCTTGAGCAGCTGGCTCACCTGCATGGTGGCCTTGCCGAGCACGGCAGACACCTGGACCGGAATGTCGTAGACCGCCTCGAGGTCGCGGGCGGAATGCGGTCCGTCCTGGCCCTCTTCGGTGGTGCCGCTTCCGTTCTGCTGCAATTCGTCGAGTTCGAGATCGGCCATGGTGCTCTATGCCTCCTGATTGGCGGTCATCGCGCCGCCGGAGCGGCGGCGGGCGCCGCTGCCATGCCGGCCATGGCGCGCGCGACGATCGCGTCGATATCGGCCCACAGCAGCGCCTGGTCGCGATCGGCGCCGCCATTGCCCCACTCTACACGACAATCGCCGATGGCGAGCTTGGCATCGGCCACGAATTGCATCTTGCCATCGAATTCGGCTTCCTCGGATACGCGGACGGCTTCGACGCGCACCGCCTCGAGCAGGTCGGGGTTGACGCGCACGGTCAGCCGCGCCGCTTCGTCGACCTGCATCAGGCATTCGTGAATCACGCCGGCGATCTCCTCGGCGCCATGCCGGCGCGCCATTTCGGGATGCAGCTTCTTGACGATGGCCTGAGCCAACTGCAGCGCCTCGCGGCGCAGCGCATCCAGGCTTTCCTTCTGCGCCGCCAGCACCGACGCGAAGCCGGCCGAAAGCGCCGTGAGGGCCTGAACATGGATCCGTTCGGTGACCTCGGCCGCTTCGGCCACGCCGGCGTCGTGGCCCTCGGCGAAGGCTTGGCGCTTGGCCTCGTCCATCTCGAATTCGCTGAAGGTGGCCGGCGGCGGCGCCTCGCCCATCTCCTCGCCCTCGACCGGCACGGCCACCGGTTCGGGCGGCGGAGCCTCGTCGGGCAGCGCGTCGAAGTCGAGATCGAACATGTATTTTTTGAGCGCGGCCATGGGCTAGTACACCATCTCGTCTTCTTCGCGGCCTTCGGAGATGACGATCTGGCCGCTGGCCGCCAATTCCTTGGCCATCTGCACGACCGCTCCCTGCGCGGTATCGACGTCGCGCAACCGCACCGGACCGAGCGAATCCATGTCGTCGCGCAGCATCTTGCCGGCGCGTTCGGACATGTTCTTGAAGAACAGCTCCTTGATTGGATCCGAAGCACCCTTGAGCGCGAGCGCCAGCTTGTCCTTCTCGATCGAGCGCAGCAGCGTCTGGATGCCGGCCATGTCGATGCGCACCAGATCCTCGAAGGTGAACATCAGCGCCTTGATGCGCTCGGCCGACTCGCGGTTGCGTTCCTCGAGCGCGCTCATGAAGCGGTTCTCGGCGTTGCGGTCGAGGCTGTTGAAGATGTCGGCCATCATCTCGTGCGCGTCGCGGCGCGCGGTGCGGGCCAGCGAGGTGATGAATTCGTTCCTCAGCGTGCGCTCGACGCCGTCGAGCACTTCCTTCTGCACCGCCTCCATGCGCAGCATGCGCATGATGACTTCCATGGCGAAGTTCTCGGGCAGCAGCGCAAGCACGCGCGCGGCATGGTCGGCCTTGATCTTGGCCAGCACCACGGCGACGGTCTGCGGATATTCGTTCTTGAGGTAGTTGGCGAGCACCGCCTCGTTGACGTTGCCGAGCTTGTCCCACATGGTGCGGCCTGCGGGGCCGCGGATGTCTTCCATGATCGCGTCGACGCGATCCTTGGACAGCGTCTTGAGCAGCAGCCGCTCGGTACTCTGATACGAGCCGACCAGCGAGCCGGTCGAGGAGATTTGTTCGGCGAAGTCGAGGAACAGCCGCTCGACCACCGACGAATCGACAGTGCCGAGATTGGCCATGGTCTGGGAGAGTTCCTTGATTTCCTCGTCGTCCATCATGACGAAGATCTTCGAGGACTGCTCCTCGCCCAGCGACAGCAGCAGGATCGCGGCCTTCTGGGCCCCGGTCAGTGTGCGATAGTCTTCTTTGACGCGCGTTGCCATCGCCGTCGCTCGCTATTCCTGATAGATCCAGGACCGGATGATCGCCAGGGCTTCTTCCGGGTGCTTGTCGATGATTTCGCCGATCTTGCGGATCGAAGAGGCCTTCACCCGGCCCTCCACCTTGTCGATATCGATCAATTCGTCCACCGATTCGACGTCGCCCGGCAGCATACCCGCGCCGGGGACCGGCGGTCCAGCGGCGAGCAGCGCCTGCCCGCCGGCTTCGGTCAGACGGCGGCCTTCGGCGGCCTGGGCGGCCATCGCCTCGACGGCGCGGCTGACCAACGGGCGCAGGACCAGGAGCAGGAACAGGATGGCGACGACGGACAGGCCCAGATTGGAAGCGACCTTCTCGATGAAGTCGCGGTCGAAGCCCAGCACCTTGAATTCCTCGGTGGTCGCCTCGGGCGTATCGTGGCCTGCGAACGGCAGATTGGTGACCTGCACCTGGTCGCCGCGTTTTTCGTCGTAACCGACGGCCGAGCGCACCAGGGCCCCGATCTGTTCCAGCTGCGCGGCGGCGAGCGGCTGGTAGGTGAGCTTGGTCTGGCCCTGCGCCGGCGGCGCATAGTTGCCGTCGACCATGACCGCCACGCTGATCCGCTTGATCTCGCCCATCTCCTTGACCTGATTGCGGGTGACCTTGGAGATCTCGTAGTTGGTCGTGGTCTGGGTCCGGGCTTCCTTGGCAAGGCTGCGGGCGCCGGGATTGTTGGCGCCGGCGTCGGGCAGGTTCTGCTGCACGCTGACCGAGGAATTCTCCTGGTCCTGGGTCGAATTGTTCTCGTCGGAATTGACCTCGGAGCGCACCACGCGACCGTCGGGATCGAAAGTTTCCTGCGTGGTCGCGAGCCGGTTGAAATCCATGTCGACGTTGACTTCGGCGCGCACCTTGTCGGGACCCAGGTTGCGCTCGAGCAGATCCTCGACGGTGCGCTGCAGGCGTTGTTCGGTCGAAAGCTTGAGGTCCTCGGCGTTTTCGACCATGGCCTCGTTGTCGTCGCCGTTGCCGCGCGCGAGCAGGGTTCCCTTGTCGTCGACGATCGAAATCTTCTGCGGCTTGAGCTTGGGCACCGCGGCGGCCACGAGATTCTGGATCGCCTTGACCTGGCCCTTGTCGAGGCGGCGCGCACCTTCCATCTTGAGCACGATCGAGGCCGAGGGCTCTTCGACTTCGCGGGTGAACACCTCGCGGTGCGGCAGCACGAGATGCACCCGCGCTGACTTGATCCCTTCGATCGAACGGATGGTGCGCGACAGTTCGCCTTCCATCGCGCGCAGCAGGTTGACGTTCTGCAGGAACGCGGTCGAGCCCATCACGTCGCTCTTGTCGAACAGCTCGTAGCCGGTGGTGACCGAGCCCCCGGACGGCAGCGACTGGTCGGCCAGCTTGACGCGCAGGGGCAGTTTCTGGTCGGCCGGCACCCACACTTCGGCGCCGTTGGCGCGCAGCTCGTAGGTGACCTTCTCGGCGTCGAGCGCCTTGGTGACGAGGTTGGCGTCGGTAAGATCGAGATTGCCGTACAGCATCTCCATCGGCGGAGAGGACAGCCGCGCCATCATGTAGATGACGAAGGCGAGAATGGCGACGCCGACACCGGCGATGCCGGTCAGGCGCATGGTCCCCAAGCTGCGGAGCGATTGCAGGAAGCCGGCCACGGCAACGATCCCCCTCGAAACCCTCGGGCGGCCCAGTCCGCACGGAGCTTGGTTCGTTCCCCGACGCTAAGGGGGGAGCGGTGAAGGAGAGGTTAACATCTGGGCAAACTTTGCCCGGTTGCCGCGGCGCCGCGCTAACTCATTGAAAACAAAGCCCCGGCCGCCATTCTGGCGAGCCGGGGCGTGAGGTGGAGGGAAAAGGGGAGAGGATCCCCCCCACCGGTGAGCGTTAAGAAGCCACCTACTGCCGGATGATGGAGATCAGGTCGGTGAGCATACTATCCGTAGTGGTGATCACCTTGGCCGCGGCCGAGTAGGCGCGTTGCACGGTGATCATGGTGGTGAATTGGGTGCCGAGATCGACGGTCGAGGATTCGAGCGACGATTGGGCGACGGTGCCCGAACCGCCGGTTCCGGCCTGGCGGACGGTGTAGTTGCCCGAGGTCGTGGTCGAGATGTAGACGTCGCCCGATTCCGACTCCATCCCGTCGGGATTGGGGAAGGTGGCCACGGGAATCTGGAACACCGGCGTGCGGACGCCGTTGTCGAACAGCGCGGTGACGGTTCCGTTGCTGCCGATCGAGACGCCCGAGAAATTGCCGAACTTGGCGCCGTTCTGCTGGAGGAAGTTGACGTTGTAGTCGCCGCCCAGCTGGGTCATGCCGTTGGTCTCGTTGGCGCTGCCGAAATTCAGCGTGATCTGCGACTGCTGCGCCGTGTTGGGCCCGGGGTTCTGCACCTGGTTTTCCGAGCCGTTGGCCCAGGTGATGGCCATCGAGGTCGGAATGATGCCGGGCAGGACGTTGGACAATCCGACGTTCGATCCTTCCGACGGCGTGCCGTCGCCGTTGAAGGTGATGCCGGTCGCGGGCGTCGAATAGGCGCCGGTGGTGCCGGTCATTTCGCTGGTCGTGCCGTCCTGGCCATCGGCCCAGGTCACTTCGCCCGTGGCCCCGCCCTGGTCGGCGAAGACCGGGTACGCGGTGGCGGTGGGATTGGTAATGGCGCCGCTGACGGGGTTCACGGTGGCGCCGGCGACGGAGATTTGCACGGTGGACGAGCCGGCGCCGCCAGGCAGGGCCGCGGAATACCCCGGCAGCAGGCCCGCCGTGGCGAGACCGTTGATGGTATCGGCGGCGTCCTGGGCGAAGTCGCCGGCGCTTGCCGGACCGCCGATCGAAAGGGCGATGCCGAGCGGATTGCCGGAGGGATCGGTCGACACGGTGTTGGCGCCCGCCGGCAAGCGCAGATCGTTGTAGCTGGTGATCGTGCCGGAAGCGATTTCCGACCACGGAATCTGATACGGACCGATGGTCAGATTACCGGTCGGCGGCAGCGCGGTCCCGCTGACCGTGAAACTCTTGTTCCCGCCGATCAGCTGCGAATAGGTGGCCGGATCGTTGACCGTGCCGCCCGCCCAGATCGCCGGAATGGTGAATTGGCCGAGGTTCGTTCCGCTCGGACCGCTGGTGCCGACATTGGCGCCCGATTCGACGATCGACGAGCCGAGGCCGGTCGTGTTGTTGGACGCGCAATTGATGCTGAGCGCGTTGGCGCCCGGCTCCTGGACGATCTGCAGCGTTCCGCCGTTCGACACGAAGCGCGACGCGCCGTCCGCCATGCCGCCCAGCAGGACCGAGGAGATGTTGAGCGTCGGACCGCCAGAGGGCAGCGGCGCCACGTTGCCGGTGGAGGCGACGTTAAAGGGCGTGTCCGCCGCGGTCTGGATGGTGCTGACGATCGCCTGGGTCAGGTCCGAGGTGCCGGTGATGCCGTTGAGATCGACGCCGAGGACCGAGACGTTGGGATCGCCATTGACGGTCGTCGGCGTGTCGGCGGTCGGATTGGCCTGGCCTTTGCTCGAATCATAGAACTGGATCTGAACGGTCGGGTTGGTGGCCGAGGGCGTGCCGCTGCTGATCTGGAAATAGGAACCGTCCGGCGGCAGCGAGTTGAACTCGAGCTGGCCCTGCGACGAATAGACGAGCGGTCCCGCGGACGCCGAGGAGTTGTTGTAGACCGTGGCCACGGCGGCGCCGGCCGGCGGCGTGACCGCCAGCGACCAGGCGTTGGCGGCCTGCTTGGTCCAGGTGAACTGGGCGTTGGTCGAATCTCCGAGCGAGTCGTAGACCAGCACGTTGCTGTCGTGGACGCCGCCCGCCGTGGTGTTGTTCGGGTTGTAGATCGGATCGCCCGACGGAAGGTTTGCGCCCAGCGAGATGTTCGAGGTGGCCTCGGCGGTGCCGCCGATGGTGTTGAGGTTGAGCCCCTGCATCTCGGTCGGGCTGACGATGTTCTGGTTGATGTAGTGGAACGTGCCGTCGGGATTCTTGTAGGCCGTCATGTAGGTGGTGCCGTTGATGTTGACCTCGCTGGGCTTGGCCGCGGCACTGTTGTCGGTCGGCGTCAGGGGCCAACCCATCAGGTAGTAGCCCGAAGCGTTCTGCAGATAACCGTTCTGGTTGGGAATGAACGATCCGGCGCGGGTGTACGCGAACTGGCCGCCCTCGGTCTGCGGCTGCGCGGTCGAGTCGACGATGAAGAAGCCCTGCCCGGACATGGCGAGGTCGGTCGACGAGCTGGTCGCCTGCAACAGGCCCTGCACGTCGATCGCCGCGCGCGGGGCGGATTCGACGCCGCCAGGCGAGTACTGCGTCACCGACACCTGGTTGGTGACCAGCGTGTTGAAGTTCACGTCGGTACCCTTGTAGCCGATCGTGTTGACGTTCGAGATGTTGTCGGCGATCGCGCCCATGGCGCTCGATTCGGACGACAGGCTCGACACGCCCGAGAACAATGCACCGTACAAGCTCATGTGATCCTCCTGAACCTATCGCGT
>Ga0181537_10002928_pt1 | contig 14840 bp, 14 predicted proteins | sample PEATcosm2014_Bin_39_FD_119765 | JGI IMG/M metagenome (GOLD analysis project Ga0181537, IMG submission 119765) | Peatland microbial communities from MTU Mesocosm Facility, Houghton, MI, USA - PEATcosm2014_Bin23_10_metaG | ecosystem: Environmental > Terrestrial > Soil > Wetlands > Peat | place... | reverse complement strand
GAGGCGGCCTTGGACCGCACGCTGCAGCCGCTCAAGAGATTCATGCTGGCGCAGACCCGCGAGAACGATCTGCAATTGTTCACAAGGCTGTCCGGCAAAGAGCATTTCGCGACGCCCGAGGATGTGCCGCTCACGGTATTGATTCCGACTTTCATGACCAGCGAACTGAAAACCGCCTTTCAGATCGGTTTCATGGTGTTCATTCCCTTCCTGGTCATCGATCTCGTGGTGGCGAGCGTGCTCATGTCGATGGGCATGATGATGCTCTCTCCGGTCCTGGTGTCGCTGCCGTTCAAGATCATGCTGTTCGTGGTGGTCGACGGCTGGACGCTGCTGATGGGGACCTTGGCCGCGAGTTTTCACCAATGACGCCCGAAACCGTCATGGAACTGGCGCACCGCATGCTGCTCGTGACCACGCTGATCGCCGCGCCGTTGCTGTTGATTGCGCTCCTCGCGGGCCTGGTCATCGGCATGCTGCAGGCGGCGACCCAAATCAACGAATCCACCTTGAGCTTCATCCCAAAGCTCTTGCTGCTGGTGCTGACCTTGTTCGCGGCAGGCCCGTGGATCCTGCGGGTGCTCACCGACTTCACGCGTGATCTGTACGCCAGCATTCCCAACGTGATCGGGTAGTACGCGCCATGCAGCCCCTGGTTCTCGACGCCGGCGACATCTCGACCTGGGTCGGCCGCGTGTGGTGGCCGACGCTGCGCGTCGGCGGATTCGTGCTGGCGGCGCCGATCGCCTCCGAGGCGGTCATTCCGCGCTTCGTCAAGATCATCCTGTCGCTTTCGCTCGCCTGGCTGATGGCGGCGCAGGTGCGCATTCCGGCGGACCTGTCGATCTTCTCAGGCGCAGGCGCCCTCGCAGCGGTACAGGAAATATTGATCGGCGTCTCCATCGGGATGATGGTGACGCTCGCCTTCGAGGCGCTGATCTTCGCCGGTCAGACCATCTCGCTCTCCATGGGCTTGGGCTTCGCGACTCTGGTCGATCCACAACGCGGCGCGAACACGCCGGTGCTCGGCCGGATGTTCATGATATTCGGCATCCTCACGTACTTGGCCGTCAATGGCCATTTGATCCTCCTCGGCACCCTGGCGAAGAGCTTTCAGTCCCTGCCGATCGGAGCCGCGCACTTGGGCGGGAATTTCCTGCTCAACGTCGCGCTGTGGGGCGCGAGCGTGTTCGAGTCCGGATTGTTGATTGCGCTTCCCGCAGTGATCGCGCTGATCATCGTCAATCTGGCGCTCGGCGTCGTGACGCGGGCGGCGCCGCAACTCAATTTGTTCGGCATCGGATTCACGATCACACTGTTGTGCGGATTCCTCGTGCTCATCGCCGGCATCGACGGCATCATGGCGGGGATCTCGACACTCATCGACGCCGCCTTGACGGCGGCGGCGGCTCTCGTGAGTGCGCCCGGCGCCGGAGCGCATTGATGGCGGCCGAAGCGGAAACCGGCGGCGAACGCACCGAAGCGCCCTCGCCCAAGCGCTTGCAGGATGCGCGCGAGCGCGGGCAGGTGCCGCGCTCGCGCGAACTCACGAATTTCGCCACCATGATCGGCGGCAGCGCCGCGCTGATCGCGATCGGCGGCTCGCTCACGGCCGCCCTGTCGCAGATCATGCGCCGGGGCCTTGGCGTGGATCCGCACGCGCTGCGTGATCCCTCGACCATGCTGAGCTCCCTCGGCGAGGCCTGCATGGGCGCCCTCACGGCTCTATTGCCCGTGTTCGGCGCCCTGACCGTTTTGGTGCTGTTCGCCTCGGTGGCCTTGGGCGGCTGGAACTTCAGTGCGCAGGCGCTCGCGCCGGATTTCAGCCGCTTGAACCCGCTCACCGGGCTCACGCGGCTGTTCGGGTTGCGCGGACTCTCCGAACTCGGCAAGGCGCTGCTCAAATGCGTGGTGGTCGGGGCCGTGTGCGCGGCCATCGTCGTGTCGATGTTCCCCGACGTGCTGGCGCTCGCGCACATGGAACCGCGTGCCGCAATCGGCCGCGGCGCGGGGCTCGTCGCCTGGGCCTTCGTGTGGCTGTGCGCCTCGCTCGCCTTGATCGCCGTGGTGGACGTCCCGTTGCAGCTGCATCAGTTCAATCGCGCGCTGCGCATGACGCGCCAGGAAGTGCGCGACGAGGCCAAGGATTCGGACGGACGGCCGGAAACCAAGCAGCGCATCCGCCGCCTGCAGCAACAGGTGGCGCGGCGGCGCATGATGCACGAGGTACCCGCCGCCGACGTGGTGATCGTCAACCCGACGCACTTTGCGGTGGCCCTCAAGTACGATCCGACGAAAATGCGCGCGCCGCGCGTGCTCGCGAAGGGCGTCGACCTCATCGCGCAGAACATTCGCCGCATCGCCGAGGAGCATCGCGTGCCGGTGTTCGAATCGCCGAAACTGGCACGCGCCCTGTTTCGATCGACGGATTTGAACGCGGAGATCCCGGCCGGCCTGTATGTGGCGGTGGCCCAGGTGCTCTCCTATATCTTCCGGGTGCGCAGCCTGAATCCGACGCTGGCGGCGCGCATGGCGCGCCCGGACCCGACGGTCGGCGATGAGTACGAAGAAGCATGAACGCGCGCGCGACCCTCGCGACCTTCGGCGAGTTCGCCCGTCAGGGATTGGGCGTGCCGGTGCTCGTCATGATGATCCTGGCCATGATGGTGCTGCCGCTGCCGGCGTTCCTGCTCGATGTGTTCTTCACCTTCAACATCTCGCTCTCGATCATGATCTTGCTGGCCGTCATCTACGTACGGCGGGCGCTCGAGTTCGCCGCCTTCCCGACGGTACTGCTCGGCGCCACGCTGCTCCGGCTCGGCCTCAATGTCGCCTCGACGCGTATCGTGCTGATGAACGGGCATACCGGAGCGCATGCCGCCGGCCACGTCATTGCAGCATTCGGCGAGTTCGTGGTGGGCGGCAACTACGCCGTCGGCATGGTGGTGTTCATCGTGCTCGTGATCATCAACTTCGTGGTGATCACCAAGGGCGCAGGACGCATCTCGGAGGTGAGCGCACGCTTCACCCTGGACGCGATGCCCGGCCGGCAGATGGCGATCGACGCCGATTTGAACGCCGGCATCATTTCGCAGCCGGAGGCCATCGTGCGGCGGCAGGAGGTTCGCGAAGAAGCGGACTTCTATGGCGCCATGGACGGCGCGAGCAAATTCGTGCGCGGCGATGCGATCGCCGGGATCCTGATCGTGTTCATCAACCTGTTCGGCGGCACCATCATCGGCGCCGCCCAGCACGGCATGCCGATCGCCGATGCCGGTCGCACCTATGCGCTGCTCACGATCGGCGACGGTCTGGTGGCGCAGATACCGGCGCTGTTGCTGTCGGTGGCGGTCGCCGTGCTGGTGACGCGCGTGTCGAAACCCCACGACATGAGCCAGCAGATCATGGCGCAGGTGCTGGGACAGCCCAAAGCATTGGGCGTCACCGGCGGAATTCTGACTCTGCTCGGCATCATTCCCGGAATGCCGAACCTCGTGTTCCTCGGGATGGCGGCGGTCTGCGTCGCCGGCGCCTATTTTCTGAGCAAGCGCAAGGCGCGGGACAAGCTTGCGGCGGCGGCGCCCCCGGCCGCGGCGGCCATCCCGGCCGAACAGCGGGAATTATCCTGGGATGACGTCGAGCCCGTCGATCTGATCGGCCTCGAGGTCGGTTACCGGCTCATTCCGCTGGTGGATCGCAATCAAGGCGGCGAATTGATGGGCCGCATCAAGGGTGTGCGCAAGAAGCTCTCCGAGGAACTTGGGTTCCTCGTGCAGGCCGTGCACATTCGCGACAACCTGGAACTCAGTCCGAATGCCTATCGCATCACCATTCTCGGCGCGCCGGTGGGTGAGTCGGAGGTCTTCCCCGACCGGGAACTCGCGATCAATCCGGGCCAGGTGTCCGGCACCGTACCGGGCACCCCGACCAAGGATCCGGCGTTTGGGCTCGAAGCCGTCTGGATCGAGAAGTCGCGGCGCGAGCAAACAGAGGGTCTCGGCTACACCGTGGTCGACGCGAGCACCGTCATCGCGACGCACCTGAGCCATTTATTGCAATCGCACGCGCACGAACTGCTCGGCCACGAAGAAGTGCAGCAGCTCCTCGCCCGCTTGGCGAAGAGTGCGCCGAAGCTGATCGAGGACTTGGTGCCGAAGCTTCTGCCGATGAGCGTGGTGGTCAAAGTGCTGCAATACCTCCTGCTCGAGCGCGTGCCGATCCGCAACGTGCGCACCATCTGCGAGACGCTCGCGGAATACGCGCCGAAAACCCAGGATCCGCTCGCGCTCGTGGCGGCGGTTCGCGTGGCGCTCGGCCGCAGCATCGTGCAGCACATCGGCGGCCTGCGCCAGGAACTGCCGGTTTTCACATTGGACCCCGCGCTCGAACAGGTGCTGCAGGACTCGATGGCCGGCGGCGATGCATCGCCCGGATTTGAACCGGGCCTTGCCGACCGGATTCAAACCGCGCTCGCCGACAGCTCGCGGCGCCAGGAAGCGGCGGGCGAACCCGCGGTGCTCCTCGTGGCGCCGAAGATCCGGCCGTGGATCGCGCGCCTGATGCGCCATTCGACCCCTTCCCTCGCGGTGCTTGCTTATAACGAGATACCGGAGAATCGCCGCATCCGGGTGATTGCCGCGGTGGGACGCTGAAGAAATGAGGACGCTGACAATTGACCGGCTGCCCGGGAGGATCCGATGAAGATAAAACGTTACGTCGCTGCGAGCATGCGCGCCGCTTTGGCTCAGGTGCGCGCCGAGCAGGGCGCCGATGCCGTCATCCTGTCGAGTCGCCGCACGGAGGACGGCATCGAGGTCATCGCCGCGGTCGACTACGATGAGGCGCTGTTGGCCCAGGTGAATCGGCAGCGCGCGCCGCTCACGGAGAGCGCCGCGCCGCCGCCGCCCGCGCCGGCCCCCGCGCAACCGTCCCGGGCCGCCCCGGCCGCGGCGCCGGCTTCCCGGCGCGCTCCGGCCGCGACGCGCACGCCCGACGTCGCGCGAGCGGATCCGGATTTCGGCGACGTGCGGCGCGAACTCAAGGACCTGCGTCAACTGCTCGAGACGGGCCTCGCCGGCATGACCTGGAGCGACGAGCGTCTGCGCGAGCCGATGAAGGCGCGGGTGCACGAAGCCCTCCTCGCCATGGATATCGAACCCGACATCGCGACGGCGCTGGCCGCTCGCATCCCGCCGGGGAGCAACACACAAAATCCGGCGCATGTTCCGCTCGCGCTCATTCTCAAGCACCTGCCCGTCGTCCCGGATCTGGCGAGCGTGACGGGCGGCGTCATGGCCATCGTGGGGCCGACCGGCGCCGGCAAGACCACGACCATCGCCAAGCTCGCCGCCCGCTGGTGCATGCGCCACGGCAACGAGAACTTGGCGCTGGTCAGCACCGACGCTTATAGAATCGGCGCCCGCGATCAGCTCATGTCCTACTCGCGCATACTCGGCGTGCCGATGCATGCCGCGGACGGCGCCACGGATTTGGCGCGCATCATGAGCCGGCTGAAATCGAAAAAACTGGTCCTGATCGACACCGCGGGCATGGGTCCGCGCGATGCCCGGCTCACGGAGCAGCTCGCGGCGCTGCGCTCGGGTGCACCGGCCGCGCGGGTCTTGCTGGCGTTGCCCGCGACCGGCGAGGGGCACGCGCTCGGGGAGATCGTGCGCGCCTTCGCGCGGGCGGCGCCCGTTGCCTGCGTCCTCACCAAGGTGGATGAGGCGGCGAGCTTGGGCGCTGTGCTCTCCTCGGCGCTGCGTCATCGGCTGAAGATCGCCTATCTCTGCAATGGGCAACGGGTGCCGGAAGACCTGCACCCGGCGCATCAGAGCCGGGTGTGGCTGGTGCGCACCGCGGCAGCCTTGAAGAAAGGCCGGGACCCGGTGCGGGACGCGGCCTACTTCGAGCGCCATTTCGGCAGAGGCAACGCCCATGCGTGACACCCTGCTCCCGCCGTCGCAGGCCGACGCGCTGACCGAACTCAATGCGACGCGGCCGGTCAAGGTGATCGCAGTCACCGGCGGCAAGGGCGGCGTCGGCAAGACCACCGTGTCCGTCAATCTGGCCGTCTCGATGGCGGCGCAAGGACGACACGTGATGTTGCTCGACGCCGACCTAGGGTTGGCCAACGTCGACGTGCTGCTCGGGCTGCATACCCGCTTCGATCTGGGTCACGTCATCAAGGGCGAATGCCCGCTGGAGGACGCCATCGTCACCGGGCCTCACGGCCTGCAGATCGTGCCGGCAGCCTCAGGCATCAAGCGCATGGCGAACCTGACCGAGGCCGAGCACGCCGGCATCATCCGTGCGTTCAGCGACCTCTACCACCGCGTGGATATCCTGGTGGTGGATACGGCGGCGGGATTGCACAACAGCGTCACCGCATTCAGCCAGGCGGCGCATCACGTCGTGGTGGTGGTCTGCGACGAGCCCGCCTCCATCACCGATGCGTATGCCCTCATCAAAGTGCTGAGCCGTGAGCACGGCGTGCAACGCTTTCAGATCCTCGCGAACCAAACCCGCCGCTCGGGCGAAGGAGCCGACCTGTTTCAGAAAATCTCCCGAGTGTGTGACCGGTTTCTCACCGTCGGGCTGGAGTTTGCCGGTTGCGTGCCGTTTGACGATTACTTGCGCCGTGCGGTGCAGCGGCAGTGCGCGGTGGTGGACGCGTACCCCGCCTCTATTTCGTCCGTCGCCCTCAAGAAATTCGCGGTGCAGGCCGATAAGTGGTCCGTACCTCGAGCGGCGCGAGGTCACCTGGAGTTCTTTGTCGAGCGCATGGTAGGGGCCGGAACCGCTCCTGCGACGGTACTGCAATGAGAGCCGGCACACGGTATTCGAACAAGCCACGCTCGACCGCGATTGCGGGCGAGGACGTTCCGGTCGGTGAGTTGCCGCAGCAAGAGCTGGTCTTGAGACACGCCGATTTGGTCAAACGCATTGCCTATCACATGGTGAGCCGAATGCCGCCGAGCGTCGAGGTCGACGATTTGATTCAATCCGGCATGATCGGATTGCTGGATGCGGCGAAACACTACTCCGCCGCCAAGGGCGCCAATTTCGAAACCTACGCGGGGATTCGGATTCGCGGCGCCATGCTCGACGATGTGCGCAAGTCCGACTGGACCCCGCGCTCCGTGAACAGAAGCATGCGCCAAATGGCCGAGGTCGTGCGCAAGATCGAAAACACGCCGGGTCAGGAAGCGAATTCCGCGTCCATCGCCGCGGCGATGGACGTGTCCGTCGACGAATATCACAAGCTGCTGCGGGACGCTGCCACCTGCCGCATGTTCAGCTTCGATCAGATCCGAGCGGACGACGATGACTCGAGCGCCGCGCATCAGGCGCCCGACGAGCAGCCCGGCCCCTTCGAGCGCAACGAAAACGCGGCCTTTCGCGAGGCGCTCGGCGCCGCGATCAACCTTTTGCCGGAACGTGAAAAACTGGTGCTTTCGCTGTATTACGACGAAGAGATGAATTTGCGGGAAATCGGCGAGACGCTGGACGTCTCCGAATCCCGAGTCTGCCAGATCCACGGACAAGCATTGGTGCGCTTGCGTGCGCGCCTGGCGGAGTGGCTGCAGCCCTAGGCTCCCAACCCATGGATATCTTAAGCCTCATCGGCATCGTGCTCGCGCTGATCGCGATCATCGGCGGCACGATTTTGAAGGGCAGCAGCGTCGCCTCGCTGCTCGGCAGCGCCGCTTTCGTCATCGTGGTGCTGGGAACGCTGGCCGCGACCCTGATCCAGACGCCGCTCGTCACGTTCCTGCGCGCGTGGAAGATCGTCTCCTGGGTCTTCAAGCCGCCGGCGGTGAATCCGGCGGCGATCATCGAAAAAATCGTCCAGTGGAGCAACATCGCCCGCAAGCAAGGCTTGCTCGGGCTCGAGTCCGCGCTCGAGGCGGAGGAGGACGATTTCCTGAAGAAAGGCTTGCAGTCCCTGGTCGACGGCGGCGAGCCGGATGCGATCCGCTCCAGCATGGAAATCGAATTGGAAACCCGGGAGCACTTCGACACCCAGGCCGCCAAGGTGTTCGAGGGGATGGGCGTCTACTCTCCGACGCTGGGGATCATCGGCGCGGTGATGGGCTTGATGGCGGTCATGCAGAACCTCAACGATCCCTCGAAGCTCGGCCACGGCATCGCCGCCGCGTTCATTGCGACCATCTACGGGATTGCCCTCGCCAATCTGGCGTTCCTGCCGATGGCCAACAAGCTCAAGTCGGTCATTCACGGTCAGTCGCAGATTCGCACCATGGCGATCGAAGGCATCATCGCGATCGCCCAGGGCGAGAATCCGCGCAACATCGAGTCGAAGCTGCAGGGCTATTTCCATAAACGATAGGACGACATGGCGCGCAAGAAGAAACACGAGGAGCACATCAACACGGAAGCCTGGGCGATTCCCTACGGCGACCTCGTGACCTTGCTGTTCGCGCTGTTCACCGTGATGTACTCGGTCTCATCGGTCAACGAGGGAAAATTCCGGATTCTGTCCGATTCGATGATCGCCGCGTTCAATGGCGCGCCGAAGAGCATCCGACCCGTCAACATCGGTGAAAAGGACCCCGGCAAGGGGGGCGAGAAGCAGCTGACGGGCATCGCCCCGACCGTGCTGATCAAGATCAACGAGCCGAACACGACTGCGCAAAGCGGACCGTCCCTGCCCGACCCCATCCAGACCGAGACCTTGAATTCAGCGCAGGCGCACGGCGCGCTGATTCGCATGCAGCGCGCGGTGGAGGATTCCATGCGTCAGCTGATCGACGCCAAACTGGTGACGGTGCACCGCGCGGACATGTGGCTGGAAATACAGATCAACGCCGACATTCTGTTCGAGAGCGGCGCGGGAGATTTCTCGCCGCCCGCCGAACCCGTGCTCGACAAACTGGCGCAGGTTTTGAAGCCCTTCCCCAATCCAATCCGTGTCGAGGGGCATACCGACGACCGCCCGATCAAGACCGCCGCATTTCCGTCCAACTGGGAACTGTCGGCGGCGCGCGCCGCGAGCGTCGTGCATCAATTCACGCGCCAAGGCGTCGATCCGATGCGGCTCGAAATCGTCGGCTTCGGGGAATTCCACCCGCGCCTGCCCAATGACACGGTCGAAGGACGAAACGCCAATCGGCGCGTCGTCGTCCTGGTCCTGGAACAGGCCGCGCCCGGCGCGCCGCCATCCGCGGACGAGACCGAACCGGCGACCGAGCCGCCGCACGCCGCCAGTGCGGCCGCTGCGGCCGCAGCAGCAGCCGCAGCAGCCGCACCCGCCGCACCAGAGCCGCCTACGCCCCCGATCGCGCAGATCCCACAGAGTGAGCCGCACCCATGAACACGACCATCACCTTGACTCTCAGCATCGCGGGCGCGGCGCTCGGATTGCTCGGCCTCATCGCGGCGGTACACGCCCTTCGAGAGGCACGCCGCTGGCGCGCGCGCTGCGTGACGGTGCAAGCCGGTTTGTCGGCGGTGGAATCAAGTTTGGGGGCGATCCGGCGCGAATTTGAACTCGCGGTGTCCATCAGCATGAAATCCGGGCGGCGCGCCAATCGAATCGAACAAGAGTTCTCCGAGGTGGCCGATCGGCTCGACCAGGTCGAGCTGCGCGGGACGGCGCCCGCCTTCGAGCAGGCCATCGACTCCGCCCGCCTCGGCGTGAACCCGGTGAAACTCGCGCAGCGGTTCGGATTGAGTCCGATCGAAGCCGATCTCGTGACCCGGCTGCACGGGCGCAAGGCCAACGGACGGTCTGAAACGAATTAATCCCCTATTGCATACGAGTCAATCCCCTATCGGCTTACGAGTCAAACCCCTACTGACTCACGAGTTAAACCCCTATTGGAACAGGTTAGTGAGAGGCTGAGACGCATGCACTAGCGTGCGGACGGGCGGAACGCTAATTTTGTCGGACTGTGAGGGATTCAAAGACCCAATTCCGGCCATGCGGTGAGTCGCCCGCGATGCGCGCCATTCTGCGCCTGATCGGCCAAGTTGCGCCCTTCGACAGCACGGTCTTGATCCTGGGCGAGACGGGCACGGGCAAGGAGATGGTGGCGCGGCACATCCATGAGCTCTCGAGCCGGGCGGCGCGCGCCTTCGTGCCGGTCAACTGTGCCGCAATTCCGCCCGATCTGCTCGAGAGCGAACTCTTCGGCCACGAGAAGGGCGCGTTTACCGGGGCGCTCAGCACGCGCGTCGGACGCTTCGAGTATGCCGAGGGCGGCACCCTGTTCCTCGACGAAGTCGGCGATCTGTCCCTGCAAATGCAGGTCAAATTGCTGCGGGTGCTGCAGGAGCGCAGTTTCGAACGCGTCGGCAGCAATCACACCGTGGACTGCGACGTACGCATCCTCGCCGCGACCCATCGCGATCTCGAGGCTCAAATCCTCGCCGGCACGTTCCGCGAAGACCTGTTCTATCGATTGAACGTCTTCCCGGTGGAGATTCCGCCGCTGCGCGAGCGAATCGGCGATCTGCCCCTGCTGATACAGAGCCTGCTCGAACGGCAGACGGAACTCCGGGCGTTGGCGGTCAACGTCAGCCAGGAGGCGACCGACTGTCTGGCGCGCTACGAGTGGCCCGGCAACGTACGCGAATTGTCGAATCTTCTCGAACGCCTGTCGATACTGTACCCGCAAAAGACCGTGAATTTGCAGGACCTGCCCGAGCGCTATCGCCGCGGCGCGGCCTCATCGCACGCCACGTCCCGCGTCGACTTCGACGCGGCCGCGCAGGCGCCCGAGGCATCGATCGCCGCCGCGGCGCCCACGCTCTTGCAAGACGATCAGGCGTTGCCGCCCGGCGGACTGAACCTCAAGGACCATTTGTCGCGGGTGGAAGTGACCCTGATCCGGGAAGCGCTGCTCGAGGCCGACGGCGGCGTGGCCGGCGCCGCGCGGCTGCTGCAAATGCGCAGGACCACGTTGGTGGAGAAAATGCGCAAGTATCGGTTGAACCTTCCGCATGCGTGAGCCGACGGATACGCACCGGCTGGTGAGGATCGCCGAGGCGGCAAGCCGCATTGCCGGCGGCGATACGTCGCAGCCCCTTGTCGATGACGACGGGAAGGATGAAATCGGCGCGCTCGCGCGGGCATTCAACCGCATGGTGACGGAGTTGAATCGTGTGTCCGCGCGAAATGAGGAGCTGGTCGCGAGCGAGCACGAGCGGCTCGAAGATCTGGTATCGGAGCGCACGCGCGCCCTCGAACAAAGCCGGGAAATGTTTCGGCTGGTGGCGGAAAGCACCCATGCCATCCCCTTCAGTTTGGACCTCACTACAGGCGCCTTTTCCTACATCGGCGCGGTCGCCATCGCCAATTCGGGGGCCCCCGAGTCGGCGTGGCAGCAGCCGGGGGCTCTCGAGGTGTTCTTGCCGCGGGACAACAATCCGGAGCTGAGGCGGCATTTCGACGAGTGCCGCCAGGGTCCATTCGAGTTCGTGACGCCGGTGACGCCCCGCAACGGTCAGCGCGCGGAAATGCGTTGGACCGGCACTTGCGAGCGTGTGTCGGGTGTCAAGATATTGCGCGGACTGATGCTCGATATCACGGAGTTCAGGCGCATGGGCCGCGAACTCGCGGCCGCCCAGAAGCTCGAATCCGTCGGCCGGCTGGCCGCGGGCGTCGCGCATGAGATCAATACGCCGGTCCAGTTCGTGTCCGACAACGCACAGTTCCTGCGTTCCTCGATTGCCGATATCGTCGTCGTGGTCGATGCCTACCGCCATCTGCAGCGCGTCGCGCAATCGGTCTGCAATTCGGCGGCCGGCCATCCGGCCAGCGCCGAGCTGGAGGCGGCGGTGCAGCGCGCGACGCAAGCGGAGAAATCGGTCGACCTCGACTTCATCATGGAGAACGCTCCGATCGCCATCGACAGTTCCATCGAGGGCCTGGGACGCATCGCGACCATCGTGCGCTCGATGAAGGAATTTGCCCACCCGGATCAGGCGCAAAAGACCATCGCGGATTTGAATCAAGCCATCCGCAGCACCTTGGTCATCGCGCGCAATGAATACAAATATGTCGCGGAGATCGACGTCGAGTACGGCGACCTGCCCCAGGTCGAGTGCCATTTGGGGGAGATCAACCAGGTGCTGCTCAACCTGCTCGTCAACGCCGCTCACGCGATCGGAGACGTGGTCAAGGATGGCCCGGCGCTCGGCACGATCACCATCCGCACGCGCACGGATGGGGAACGGGTCGAAATATCCATCGGCGATACCGGCACCGGGATCCCCGAAGCGGTGCGCGACAAGATCTTCGATCCCTTCTTTACGACCAAAGAGGTGGGCAAGGGCACGGGGCAGGGTCTGGCGCTCGCGCACAGTGTGATCGTCAACAAGCACGGCGGGACTTTGCGGTTCGCGACTCAAATCGGCAAGGGCACGACGTTCTTCATCGGCCTGCCGATCATAGCGCCCGACGACGATGCGGAGACCCCGCAGCAAGCGGCCGCATGAGTACCAGCATCCTGTTCGTCGACGATGAACCCCAGGTGCTTCAGGCCATGCAACGCACCCTGCACGGCATGCGCAATGAATGGAGCATGGAGTTCGTGTCGAGCGGCGCCGCCGCGCTCGAAAGCCTCGCCCGCAAACCCGTCGACGTCATCGTCTCCGACATGCGCATGCCGGGAATGGACGGTTGGCACTTGCTCGCGGAGGTCAAGACCCGGTATCCGCAGACCGTGCGCCTGGTGCTATCGGGTTACGCGGATCCTGAGTCCATCATGCGCTCGGTGGGCACCGCGCAGTTCTATCTCGCCAAGCCGTGCGAGAGCGGCGCCCTGAAAGCCGCCATCGCGCAGACGCAGACGCTCAAGGGCTTGCTGACCAGCGATCAACTGGCCAGGATGGTGGGCGGCGTCGGCAGTCTGCCGAGTCCCCCGCAATCGTTTCAAGAGATCATGGCCTGCATTCAGAACCCAAAGGCGTCTTTGGGCGATGCCACCCGCATCATCGTGCGCGACGCGGCGATGACCGCCAATATCATGAAGCTGGTCAACTCCGCGTTCTTCGGGGCCCGGCGCCCGGTGGCGTCGGTCGATCGGGCGGTGGCGTACTTGGGGTTGAATACGCTGGGCGCGTTGGTGCTGGGTCACGGGGTGTTCCAGAGTTCCGCGACCAGCAGGATCGCCGGCTTCAGTTTGGAGACCTTGTGGAAACATAGCCAGGAGACGGCGCTCGCCGCCCGCGCAATTGCGCTCGCCGAGAAGCACCCGGCCGCCAAAGCCGAGGAGGCGTTCCTCGCGGGCCTGTTGCACGATGTCGGCAAGGTCGTGTTCGCGACCAAGGTCGGGGCCGCCAGCCCCGACGTTTCACAAATGAAGCCGCACCACCCCGCGGTGGGCGCGTATCTGCTCGGACTGTGGGGGTTCCCCAATTCCATCGTCGAGGCGGTCGCATTTCACGACACGCCGAGCCAGGCGTCTGCGCCGATCCCAGGCCCCGCACCGGGCCAACGCTCGACGGCCGCCCTGGGTCTGGCGGGCATCGTGCACATCGCCGATCGGTTGATGCACGAGCACGCCGAGGATGCGACCGTCGCCGCGGATTTCGGCATTGAGCCTGGATTGCTGGAAAATCTCGGCCTGGGACATCGATTGCCGCAATGGTCCGCAGCGATGGCGACTTTGGACAGCGCGCCTGCGCAGGCAATCGCATGAGCGCCGTTCCCCATGAGCGCCACCCGATGAGCGAACGGGTCTTATTCGTCGACGACGAACCGAATGTGCTGGAAGCCATCCAGCGCACATTGCGCAAACAGGTGGACCTGCGAACAGCGACCGGCGGAATCGAGGGCCTGCGCATGCTGCGCGATGAAGGACCCTTTGGGGTGGTGGTCTCCGACATGCGCATGCCGGCGATGACCGGCGCGAAGTTTCTCGCCAAGGTCCGTGAAGAGCAACCCGACGCGGTGCGGATGATCCTGACCGGCCAGTCGGACATGCAAGCCGCGATCGCCGCGGTCAATGAAGGACACATCTACCGTTTCTTGAGCAAGCCATGTTCCCCCGAGCAGTTGTTCGCGGCGGTCGAGGAAGGCCTCAAGCAGCACCGGCTGATCACCAGCGAAAAGATACTCCTCGAACAAACGCTGAGCGGCGCGGTGAAGATGCTGATCGAGATCCTCGGGATGGTGAGCCCGGCCGCGTCCGGCCGCGCCGGCCGGCTGCAGCGCTATACGATCGAATTGGCCAAGGCGTTGGGATTGGCCGAACAGTGGCAATGGGGTCTTGCGGCCTTCGTGTCGCAAATCGGCTGTGTGGCGCTGCCGAAGGACATGCTGATCAAGGCCGACGGCGGTCAGTCGTTGACGGATGAGGAAAGACAACTCTACGAGTCGCATCCCGATGTGGCGAGCAAGCTGCTCGCGGCGATCCCTCGCCTCGAGGATGTGGCCGCCATCGTCACCGCCCAGTTCGGTCCTTTGAATTTCGCCGGCCTGCCGAAGGATATCTCCCGCTGGGATGTTCGCCGCGCCGGCCAGATGTTGCTGCGGACCTGCATCGAGTACGACCGATTGGTCGCGCGCGGGACCAGCCGTGAACGCGCCGTCAACGCCTTGATCGCGGCGAAGCTCGGATTGCCGGACGCCGTGCTGACCGCGCTGGCCAACCTCTCGACCATCCGCCAGGAAACATCGGTCCGTCATTTCCGGGTGCGGGATTTGGAAATCGGCATGGTCCTCGATGAGGATCTCGTCAGTCCTCAGGGCATTCGTTTGGTGCCGGCGGGCACCGAAGTCACCCGAACCCTGATCGTTCGTCTCACCACCATCGCCGGGGCGTCGGCGTCGTCGAACCCTTTCGCGTCAAAGTAGCGAGTTAGCCTAT
>Ga0181537_10002927_pt1 | contig 14842 bp, 11 predicted proteins | sample PEATcosm2014_Bin_39_FD_119765 | JGI IMG/M metagenome (GOLD analysis project Ga0181537, IMG submission 119765) | Peatland microbial communities from MTU Mesocosm Facility, Houghton, MI, USA - PEATcosm2014_Bin23_10_metaG | ecosystem: Environmental > Terrestrial > Soil > Wetlands > Peat | place... | reverse complement strand
TTGAGGTTCTAGCGCAATGAGCGAAAACTTCCCATCAAAGCCGCGCCAGACCAGCCCAAGAATCTCCGTGCCCCGTTCTTGCGCCTTCTTTCTGGCGCAAGGGCGGGAGACCACGACCCTCTTCTGGACCATGGGCAATCTCTCCACTCTCGCTTTCGTTCTCATTGCGGCCGCCACTCTAGGTAATGCACAACAGATCGGCCAGAACAAGCAGGACGACGCACCCCAGAACTACACCCTCACCGTCAAAGTGCAATTGGTCACGGAAGCCGTCGTCGTCAAAGACAAAGACGGCAAGCCCATCAAAGGCCTCACCGCCAAAGACTTCGCCGTCACTGAAGATGGAGTCCCGCAGACCGTCCGCATCTGCGAGTTTCAGGATCTCTCCGCTCTCGCCGAGCCTCTGCCCGCCTCAACCGCGGCAAACGAAAACGTCCGCACCTACAGCAAGCTCGCCCACACCAAAATCGCCCCTGAATCCCACACCCCTGGGTCCGAGGGCAACGAACGCTACAAGAATCGCCGCTTGCTTGCTCTCTACTTCGATATGTCCGCCATGGGCCCAGCCGACCAGCTTCGCGCGCTCTCCGCCGCTGAGAAATTTCTTCGCACCCAGATGACCACCGTCGATCTCGTCTCTATCCTTCGCTATGAAGGCGGGTCCGTCGACATCCTCCAGGACTTTACCTCCGACCGCAATAAGCTCCTCAGCATCCTGCAAACCCTCATCGTGGGCGAAGCTCAGGGCGACACCGAAACCATTGACGACGCCAGCAGCGCGGACACCGGCGCGGCCTTCGGACAGGACGACAGCGAGTTCAACATTTTCAATACCGATCGCCAGCTTGCCGCCCTTGAAACCGCGGTCAAAATGCTCGGCCAGCTCAACGAGAAGAAGTCCCTCATCTACTTCGCCAGCGGCCTTCGCCTCAATGGCATCGACAACCAGGCCCAGATGCACGCTACTGTCGATTCAGCCATCAAGGCCGGAGTCTCGTTCTGGCCCATCGACGCGCGAGGCCTCGTCGCCCAAGCCCCACTCGGTGACGCGACTCAAGGTTCTCCAGGTAACTCCGGCATTTATACCGGCGCGGCGGCCCAGGCCAACACTTCGAACTTCCAGCAGTCGCAAGACACGCTCTACGCCCTCGCCGGCGACACCGGCGGCAAAGCCCTCTTCGATAACAACGACCTAGTCCGCGGCATCGTGCAGGCCCAGGACTCCATTTCGGACTATTACCTCATCGGTTACTACGCCACTAACACCGCTAAGAACGGCCACTTCCGTCGAGTGAAAATCACTCTCAACCAGAATCTCGATGCCAAGCTGACTTATCGCGAGGGTTACTACGCCGACAAGGAATTCAGTAAGTTCACCACCATCGACAAGGAGCGCCAGTTAGAAGACGCGCTTATGCTTGAAGACCCAGTGACCGACTTATCCATCGCCATGGAGATCGATCACTTCCAGCTCAATCGCGCCGAGTACTTCGTCCCCATCATCGTCAAAATCCCGGGCCGCGAGTTAGCCCTCGCCAAGCGCGGCGGCGCCGAGCACACCCTCATTGACTTCGTCGGTGAAATCAAAGACCTCGTCGGTGGCGCAACCGTCTCCAACGTCCGCGACAACGTCAACATCAAGCTCTCCGACGCCACCGCAGCCGAGCTCGCTCACCGCCCCATCGAGTACGACACCGGCTTCACCCTGCTCCCCGGCAAGTACCAGATCAAATTCCTCGCGCGCGACGACGAAACCGGCCGCATTGGCACCTATCAAACCACCTTCGTCATTCCCAACCTCAATAAGGAAACCCAGCGCGTTCCCATCAGCTCTGTCGTGCTGTCCAGCCAGCGCGTCGAGCTCAATCAGGCCCTCTTCGACGCCGCCAAAGCCAAAGACCGCCAGAAGGAAGACGCCGTCAATCCCCTCGTTCAGGACGGCAAGAAGATGATTCCCAGCGTCACCCGCGTCTTCAGCACAACCCGCGAAATCTACGTCTATCTCCAGGCTTACAAGGCCCCACAAACTGCCACTTCGGTGTCCGCGACGCCCGCTGCGGCAGCCTCGCCCACGCCAGCCCAAACTAGCGTGCCAGCCACTTCAACCGCGCCCGCAGCTCAGCCACTATTCGCCTTTGTCACTCTGTATCAGGAGGGCAACAAGGTTTTCGATACGCCACCAACAGCCATCGCGCCCAATCCATCCAGCCGGCTCGGCACAATGCCTCTCACCTTCAACCTCGGCGTCAAAGGTCTCCCGCCCGGTGAATACAACTGCCAGGTAACCATCCTCGACCCCGCCACAGGCAAGGCCAATTTCTGGCGCGCTCCCATCCTGCTCGTACCCTGACTCATGGTTTACCGGCCGAGAGCGGAACATCCAACCGGATGCAGTCTCGAAGCCTGAACCGATCGCACAGCCTTCGTGCTGTTACCCTTCATTTCCGCACAAAGGGCTCCATAAACCCGCTCACCAAGGGTCGAGATCCGATCTATAACCCGTCCACCAAGTTCCCCCGAAGAAACAGTCGTCCATGCGGAGGGCAGGGTGGCAAGGGCATTGATCACCGCCTTTTCTCCGTTCAACCTGATTCTGTCGATCCAATAATCGATCGAGCTCATGACATTGTTCTGAGGATAGACGCGCAGATCGGGATGAAAACACGCGTTCAGCGGCGAAGCCACCTTCTCGTATGGATCAAAAGAAATTCCACTGTGGCTCACGAAAAGTGTCCAAACTTCCAAATCGTCTTTGTCCGTTATTAAAAGTGATTGGCGAGGTTGAGACGAATTCAGCCATAGGTCGAGAACAAGACTGCCCCAGAAGTCGGCACGGTTCCTGATGCACTGATGCCAGTTATCGGGGATTACTTCATACACGCGTTCACCCCCTCCGCCCACACAACGTGAGCCGAAGTGGATCCCTGGCAAGATCTTCGTCCTGGTGTCAAGCCGATCAAGGCATTTGCATTCATCCGCTTCAATCAGCCGATCCGAGATATGGATTGGTCGCCAGGCAGGAACCAGAATCCCAAGAGCCGCAAATACACTCGTACCAAAAGCTTCGCGAAGAGCGATGCGCGTTCCCGGCCGGTCTTCCATCCATTTCACGACATACTTACAGCCGTCGTCGGCTTCAGCAATAACGCAGCTTGACGCAGCGCTTACACGTGGCCCAAGGCTGACTGCATCGATAACATTCGAATTATCAAACAAAATATTCTCTTTTCGACACAACTAGCGGTCGTTGAGGCGGCTTCAAGCATCCAGTCGCTTACCAAGGCGCATATATTGGAGCAGAGTATCTCTTCTGAATGAAGTAAGAAGACCATAAGCGTGGTCCCAAAAAAGTGATTTCGATCACGCCTAGTCAACAGGCCGAGCAACTCGCCCAGCCGGGCTAAATGCCGCCGGGTATCCTTCCTTTATGTATAATTCTGCACAAAAAGTGGGGTCGCATAAAGCTTCACGCCGCGTCCCTAACTCCAAACTCCATCTCGTCAAACCGTCTCCACCTATAGATAACAATCGATAAGATCCAACTAACCGCAAACAACCCGATAATTCCATATCCAAGCATGCCGAAGTTATCGTTCAGCTTGCCAATAAAACTCCACATCCCACCCGTCAGGTGAAACTGTCCTGCCAGCAACCCCAGCGCCTCAATTCCGCCCACGGCCAGCGCCACCACCACCGAAACAGAAGTAATCGTAATGTTGTAGTAGAGCTTCCGGATCGGCTTCACAAACGCCCATCCATAAGCGCCCAGCATCAGGATGTTATCGGTGGAATCCACCAGCGACATCCCCGCCGCAAACAAAGTCGGAAACACCAGGATGGAAGAAAGTGAGAGCCCCTTCGAAGCCTCGGCGGCAGAAATTCCCAGCAGCCCAATCTCCGTCGCCGTGTCGAAACCCAACCCGAACAGCAGCCCCAGCGGATACATGTGCCAGCTTGAATGAATCAGGTTGAACATCGGCCGGAACAGCCGCGAAAGAAACCCGCGATTGCCCAGGAGCAAGTCAAAATCCTCATCCACATACGGTTCGCCGCGCCGCACCCGAACAAAGCTGCGAATCACCGACTGCAGCACAATCAGGTTCACAATCGCAATTGCAAATAGAAAAAGCGCCGACACCAGCGTGCCGATCACGCCGCCAATCTCGCGCACTGCGTCGATCCGGTGCTGCAGAGCTAGCGCGGTCGCCGCAATGGCAATTGCACCCACCACCACGACAGTCGAGTGCCCGAGCGAGAACATCAGCCCGACCGCGACAGGCTTCTTTCCCTGCTGCATCAGCTTGCGCGTCACGTTGTCGATGGCCGCAATATGATCCGCGTCCACCGCGTGCCGCAGCCCGAAGCTGTAGGCCAGAAACGCCGTCCCCAGCAGCACCGGAAACCTGTGAAATGCCACGAAAGCCCAGCACCACGCCGCCACGTTGAACCCCAGCAGCAGCGCATACAACCCGGCTATCTTTGCCTTCGTGCTGCCCGGTTCGTCGTTGGCAAGTCCCCGCAGAAGCGAGATCATCGTGTTCCTTATAGTTCCCCCGGCTAGCAGGCCGCGCTGAACCAATGGGCCGCTAACAATTGGGTAGGCAGCTCTGAATATGACGGGCACAATCGATCGAGGCAATGCCATTCGTCACACGAGCGGCAAGGCCTTCAGATGCGAAAACCCAAATAAGAGCGTAACACGATTTTAGAAACCTTGCGAAAGCGGACACACACGCCAGGTGCCCCAGGCCCGGACTGTCGGACCTGGAAAAGCACGACTCTCAGTTCACGTGATTCCACCGTCGGGAACTTAGTGCGTATGCGTAGCCGTCTTCAAGCTAGCCCCGGAATTGGTCAGCACCAGTTTTCCCAGCTCCACCCCGCGCAAAGCCAGCATCCCGTCGGCAATAGCCTGCAGGTCCTTTCCCCGACCTTTCATGATGATCACTTCAAGGCAGTAATGGTGGTCCAGGTGCACGTGCGTCGCCGCCAGAATCATTGCGCCCGCTCCGTGTTGCACCTCGGTCAACTTTTGCGCCAGGTTCGGAACGTGATGGTCGTAAACCAGCGTTAGCGTCCCCACAACAGGCTTGTTCGATCCGACAAATTCCTCCAGAAGCGCCTCGCGAATCAGATCGCGAAATGCCTCCGACCGGTTTGCGTAGCCCCGTTTGGCAATCAGCCTGTCGAACTCCTTCAGCAGGTCGTCTTCCAGCGAAACGCCTGTCCTGGTCAATTGCGCCATCGTTCAGCTCCGTCAATCCAGCTCCGTCCCGATTGTAGTCGGCGTCCGGCCCTCGAAGTCTCCTCGTCCGCCAAGCCTATTGCATGCGAAGCGCCCCGCCCGCGGCCGGCTTTGCTCCCGCGGCCACCACCCGTTGCGTCCCGGGCAGCAACGCAGGCGCCTGGTGCATCGTCACAATCACCGCTCCCGCCGGTTTCTTCCCAACGCAGAGGTACACGTGCGGCGTGCTGGCATCGAAATACACCGCGTCGCCTGCCTCCAGCTTGCACTCATGGTCCCCGTGCCGCAATTCCAACTCCCCCTCCAGCAGGTAAAGAAACTCATACCCTGGGTGCATGTGCCCCTTCGGCTCCATCTCCTTTGTCAGCGGCACAAATTCCGCAAAGTAAGGGTCCATATGCCGGTCAGGCACCATGTATCCCAGGCTCTCGAAGAAGTACGTCGGAACCTCCACCCCAGTCTGCGGCATCCGCACCCGGTCCCTCCGCCGGTGAACACGGAACAGCGCGATCGGCTCTGTCTCGAAAAAATAAGACAGGTCCTTCGAGAACACCATAGCAATCCGAGCAAGGTTCCTCAGCGTTGGCACCACCCTCCCCGTCTCCAGTTGAGACAGGAAGCTAGCTGAGAGCCCCGTGTGCTTGCCCAGTTCCACCAGGCCCATGCTCTTCTTCAGCCGCAGCCGCTTGATTCGCTCCCCAATCCGTTTCTCCGCAATAAATCGCTCAGCGGTCTCAGGATCAACCTGCGTCTTCTGCGTCTCTTCGCTTTTCAGAACCGGCAGCTCGCTCATCCAGCCCTCCGTCCGCACCTAGAGTAGGATGCGCTCCAGTGCAAAAATTTGTCCAGATCAAAAATAATTCCGGTCATGCTAAATCGAGTTGCCTTCGTTCGCGCTATTGTGTTCACCAGAGGGAAAAGAAAATCCATCCTGTCGACAAAGCCCGGCCGAATGGCCCAGTCTTGCTCTCCGGTGCATCCGGAATGCTCGGCTCAACGCTCCGTCAGGCCCTCGCTACCCAAAATCAGCCCATCCTCCAACTGGTCCGCCGCCCTCGCGAATCTCCTGATCAGATGCAATGGGATCCGGTAGCGTCTACCGTCATCGGTAATTCCCAGCCTCTCGAGAGCCTCTCCGCCGCCATCCATCTCTCCGGCGCGAACGTAGCCGCCCATCGCTGGACACCTGCTTACAAGCGTGAGATGACCCAAAGCCGCGTGCAGTCAACCCGATCCCTCGCCAGCCTGCTTGCCGGACTCCGGAATCCTCCTCAATCGCTCCTTGTCGCCTCTGCCATCGGCATCTACGGCAATCGCGCCGGCCAGCTCCTCGACGAAACCGCCAGTCTCGGCTCCGGCTTCCTCGCCGACCTCTGCCGGCAGTGGGAAGCCGCCGCCAAACCCGCCGTCGATGCGGGCATTCGCGTTGTCCATCTCCGCTTCGGTGTCGTCGTAGGACCAGGCCCCGGCGCGCTTGCCCGCATGCTCCCCATCTTCCGCCTCGGCCTTGGCGGCCCGCTCGGCTCCGGTTCCCAGTGGATGAGTTGGATCAGTCTCCGCGACGCCGTCTCCGCCATCCTCTTCCTGGGAAAGACTCCCGCCATCTCGGGCCCAGTCAACCTCACTGCACCCAATCCCGTCACCAACGCTCAATTCACCCTCGAACTCGCCCGCGCCGTCCATCGTCCTGCAATCTTTCCCGTCCCACCCGCCGCTCTCCGCCTCGCTTTCGGCGAAATGGCCGATGAAGCCCTCCTCGCAAGCGCCCGCGCCTACCCCGCCAAACTCATCACTGCCGGCTTCCACTTTGCCCACCCGGAAATCGCTGAGGCGCTCGCCGCCGCCCTTATAAAATCTTGACTGTCATCCTGAGCAACCCGTCTCGCTTTTAGCAGGTTACGACCGGAATGAACCCGGGCCGGACCAGCCAAAGAGGCACCGTGCCCCATTCGCTTTTTTCTGGCGAATGGGTGGGAAACCACGACCCTCAATCAGCCCGTTCATTAGGAGCGAACGGAGCGCAGCGAAGGGAGTCGAAAGCCTGCCCGCCGCGGTGGGGATCTGCGGTTGCACTTGCTTTTGCTTTTCGCCTTTCCACCCCTCCCTTATCTCGGCGTTATCCTAAGGAGTCCGGCCGCACCGGCCTTTAAGGAAATCCATGCCTGAAGAAACCGCAACTCCCAGCTCTGAAATCACTCCTGGCGCGCAGGCGCCGTCTGCCCCGCCGCCCGTGGCCACCATCGCCACCCTTGGCCAGCATGAAGGCCAGTCCGTCACCCTCCGCGGATGGCTTTACAACCTCCGCGAAAGCGGCAAGCTGCTCTTTCCTATCTTTCGCGACGGCACCGGCACCATCCAGGGCGTTGCCCACATCAAAAGCGTCCCTCCCGCTGTCTTTGAGTCCCTCAAGGGCCTAACCCAGGAGTCCTCCGTCATCGTCACCGGCAAAGTCCGCGCCGACAAACGCGCTCCCGGCGGCTTCGAGCTCGACGTCGAAGACCTTCAGGTAATCCAGCGCGTGCCTGAGTCCGACCCCTACCCCATCACCCTCAAGGAGCACGGCGTCGACTTTCTTATGGAGCACCGCCATCTTTGGGTCCGTTCCCCGCGCCAGTCCGCCATCCTCCGCATCAGGGCTGAAATCATGCGCGCGGCAGCGGAATATTTCGATACCAACGGTTTCATCCGCACCGATCCGCCTATCCTCACTCCCGCCGCCTGCGAAGGCACCTCGACCCTCTTTCCTGTCGACTACTTCGGCGACCCCGCCTATCTCACCCAGTCAGGCCAGCTTTACATTGAATCCACCGCCCTCGCCCTCGGCAAGGTCTACAGCTTCGGACCCACCTTCCGCGCCGAGAAATCCAAGACCCGCCGTCACCTCACCGAGTTCTGGATGATCGAACCCGAAGTCGCCTATTGCGACCTCGACGGCCTCCTGGAACTCGCTGAAAACTTCCTTTCTCACATCGTCCAGTCGGTCATGAAAAACCGCGCGCCCGAGCTCACCGTCATCGGCCGCGATGCCTCAAAGCTCGCCTCCATCGCCCCACCCTTCCCTCGTCTTCGCTACGATGAAGCCGCCGATATGCTCAACCAGGCCCACAAAGACGGCCATCTCGAAGCGCCCTTTGAGTACGGCAACGACTTCGGCTCCCCCGACGAAACCTGGCTCAGCTCGCAGTTCGATCGCCCCGTCATGGTTCATCGCTATCCGGCCGATGTCAAAGCCTTCTACATGGAGCCTGACCCCAAAGACCCGCGCTACGCCCTTTGCGTCGACGTCCTCGCTCCCGAAGGCTACGGCGAAATCATCGGCGGCTCTCAGCGCGTTTCAAGCTATGAGTTACTAAGTTCCCGCATAGACCAGCACAACCTGCCCCGCCAGGCCTTCGAGTGGTACTTAGACTTACGCCGTTACGGCAGCGTCCCCCACAGCGGCTTCGGCATGGGAATAGAGCGCGCCGTCGCCTGGATCTGCGGCCTCGACCACGTCCGCGAGACCATCCCCTTCGCCCGCACCCTCCACCGCATTTATCCGTAGCGCTTCCTCGTCATCCAGGGCCGCACGCGTCCCCCAACCCAGTTGCCCGCTTATCAGCCAATTGATTTCTGTGCCGCATTCATCGGTCGCCGGGGCGACCGATGAGTGGGCGCAGGCAATGAGGCCCGTGCGAGCCTCACGCGAGCGTCTGCCGCACCGCGGGTGCCCGTTCCCCTCCCACCAAAAGTATCCCCACTGCCACCAAAGTACCCGTTACAATGAATTTTCCGCACGTTACGATTAAGTTATGTCCCGGATTAGGCTAATCTGCGCAATGCTGGCTGTCAGCCAGTTACTGCACGTGCGCGTGTTCGCCCAGCAGTACGCCTTCCAGGAAGATAGCGACAATCAGGGCCTGAATAGTCTCACCATCAATTGCCTCCTGCAGGACCACACCGGCATTGTCTGGGCCTGCACCGAGAATGGCCTCTATCAGTTCGACGGTTCCACCTACACCCGCCTCGGCGCCGACCAAGGCCTCCTTGATAGCTACATCCTGTCCCTTCACCAGGATGCCTCTGGGGAGTTTTGGGTCGGGACCAGCTCCGGCCTTTATCACGGAGACGGGCGGCACTTCTCCCCCATCGCACCGGAATCAGGCGGCTTGACCGGCAGTTCCGGCCAGCAGCTCGCCTCCACCGCATCGGGCCAGGTCCTCGCCGTCAGCCATCACCGTCTCTTCGAGCTCACCCGCGCCAACCCAGGTGGCTCATGGACATTCGCTCCGTTCATCCCTCCGGCATTCGCCGCCTCCCACCCCCAATTGGCCGATATCTATAGCGTCTATGCCACCCGCGACGGCACTGTCTGGGCTGGCTGCGGCGATGCCATTTGCCAGTTCTCATCAAACGGCATTAAGGTATGGAGTCCGGCGGAGGGCGTTGTGTCCGACACCTGGGCGTGGTTCCTCAAGGACTCCGCCGGCCGGATCTGGGTGCGGGGCTACCACCACATCCTTCAAATCGGCCCGCATGCCTCGTCCTTCATGAATGAGGACATCCCCTCCACACCCGTAACCTTTACCACTCCCCTTGTGCCCCTCGTCGAAGATGCCCAGCACCGCATCCTCACCCGCACCGACCGTGGCTTGGCTATCTGGAATCAGGGCCGCTGGCAAACGTTGGGTGTGGTCAACGGGCTTAACGTCCCCGGCGTTCTCTCCCTGATGGTCGACCGCGATGGCACTCTCTGGCTCGGTACCTATGGCAAAGGCGTTGAGCGCTGGCTCGGCAACGGCAACTGGGAAACCTGGGCCGGTGGCCAGGGGCTCGAAGAGAATCTCGTTTGGTCCATGGTCCGCGACCACCGCGGAACTCTCTGGGCCTCCACTGAGCACGGCATCGTCACCTTCGACCGCGCCGGCCGCCGCTTCATCCCCTGGGCGCCGAACCCCGCCGTTCCCCGCGGACAGGTCATCTCCACCCTCGAAATGCCTGATGGCAACCTCTGGTTTTCCACTTCCGCCGGTCGTCTGTTACGGTACTCGCCCGACTCTGGCGCATCGCGCAACTGGACCATGCCGCCCGGGATGCGATGGCTTTGGCGAGCCACTTCCAATGAACTTTGGGGTATGACGAATTCAGGGCTCTACCACTTCGATCCGGCTTCGAACGACCTCGTCAAAGTGCATAATGCCGCCGTTCAGGACCAGCCCTTCTTTGACGTCTGCGAAGATGCCCATCACGGTCTCTGGTTCGCTTCCAATGGCGGCATCGTCCACCTCGCCGGCGATCAATGGTCCAAAGTTGCTGTGCACGGCATTCCATCTGACCGGTTCGGCAGCGTCGCCTGCGCCGCCGACGGCTCCCTCTGGCTCGGCGGCGCTTCCACAGGCATCGAGCATCTGCGCGTTCAGGGTGACATTGCCACTCTCGCCGATCCCGCCCCACCCCCCGGATTCAAATCCATCGAGCCCATGTTCGTTGAGCACGACCGCCGCGGCTGGCTCTGGATCGGCAGCGGCTCCGGTGTTTACGTCTTTAACGGCAATCGGTGGCGCCACCTTACCAAGAACGACGGCCTTGCCTGGAACGACTGCAATGAGGGTTCTTATCTGGAAGACACCGACGGTTCCATCTGGATCGGCACCTCCAACGGTCTTTCTCATCTGCTCCATCCTGAGGCCATATTCGACCAGAAACCCCTGCAGGTCATGATCACCAGCGCAGCTATCGGCATCCGTCCTATCCCTCTCGACTCTCCGCCCTCACTTGCATGGTCCAGGGAGCCCTTGCATGTTCACCTCATTTCCTCGCCCCTTGAAGACCAGCCGTCCACCGTCTATCGCTACCGCCTCGTCGGCCTCGAGCAGGACTGGAACACCACTCGTAACCACGACATTAGCTATTCCTCGCTCCCCAACGGAAAATTCCACCTCGAGGTCTACGCCGAAGATACCGAAAGCGACATTCGTTCGCCCCTCGCCGTTCTCTCTCTCTCCATTCGTCCTCCCTGGTGGAAAAGCATTCCCTTTGTCATCGCTTTGATCGCCTTGCTCCTGCTGCTCATCTATGCAATCTTGAGGTATCGCGAGCGTGAATTGGTCGCCAGCCGGGTTCGCCTGGAAGCCCTTGTCCGCGAAAGAACGGAGCAGTTGGAAGAAGAGAAGGAGCAGCTCACTGAAGCTCGTGAAGCCCTCCGCGAGCTTGCCAGCCGCGATCCCATGACTGGCCTCCTCAATCGCCGCGCCATTTACGACGTTCTAACCAGCGAAATGGCCCGCAGCAGGCGCGATGGAAGCGCGCTCACTGCCGTCATGATCGACCTCGACCACTTCAAGTCCGTGAACGATACCTACGGTCACTTGGTCGGGGATGACGTCCTCCGCGAAATAGCCCTCCGCCTCTCGGCCTCCGTGCGCCCCTACGACGCGGTCAGCCGTTATGGCGGTGAGGAGTTCCTCCTCGTCATGCCGCAGATGGATGTCGGCAGCCTGCGCGAACGTATGACTGCGGTCCACGACGCCATTTGCATTGAGCCCGTTCATTTCCTCGGCGGCCAGTTGACCCTCACTTGCAGTTTCGGAGTCTGCACCCTCCTCGGCGACCAGAAAATGACCGTCGAGCAATTCCTCGACCGCGCCGACCGCGCACTCTACGATGCCAAGCACACCGGCAGAAACCGCATCGTTTACGATTCCTGGCCGCTGGCGGACTCCCCCTCCCTCCCATAAAACTCCCCGCCAATCTCCCGCATCACAGTCAATGGTCTCGGAAGTTAGTTGTTATAACGATTTTTGCTCGTCCCCGAATCTTTCCACGCCCTTCCCAAATCAAAGAACTGCAACGATAACCGTCTCCGCACCCGCCGTCTAACAGGAGTCCGAGCAATGACCCTCTCCGCCAGTGAAGTCCACAGCCTGAAGCATGCCCCCGCCGTCGAAGGTGTGTTGCCCATCGTCCACCAGCGCTGGAGCCCGCGATCCTTCGCCGATCGCGAAGTCAGCCTTTCTCTTCTGGCCAAGGTCTTTGAAGCTGCCCGCTGGGCCGCCTCCTCCTCCAATGAGCAGCCCTGGCGTTTTATCGTGGGCCACCGCGACTCCGAAACCTACAAAAGGATCTACGACTCCCTCGTGCCCTTCAATCAGTCCTGGGCCGGCCACGCGCCCGTGCTTATCCTCGGTGCCGCCAAAACCAAATTCAGTCACAACGGCAACCCCAACCATTTTGCCCTCTACGATTTGGGAGCGGCTTCATCGTACCTCACCCTCCAGGCCGCCGCCCTCGGCCTCCACACGCACCAAATGGCCGGCTTCGATGCCGATGCTGCCCGCAAAGCCTTCGAAATTCCTGACGATTTCCTCATCGGCGCCGTCATCGCCCTCGGTTACCAGGGTGAGCCTTCCGCACTGGCCAATGAGAGAATGGCGGCTCAGGAAGTCGCTCCCCGCCAGCGCAAGCCACTTAGCGAGTTCGTCTTCTCCGACTGGAACACTCCCGCCCACCTCGCCTGACCGCTCCAGGCCTGCCGGCTCCGATCCAGATCGCCCCGCGGACCTCGCTCACCCCATCCCTCCGGCATCCACGGTAAATTGGAATCTGGAGGGATTCTCTCTTTTGACCCGTACCCAGCCTCCGCGCCAGATACGCCGGCAATCTCCGCAGCGACAATCTACCCTGCACCGCCCTTCCAAATCCAGCCCTCGCCGGCGGCCCTCCGGCGTCCGCCCAACTAAAGCTCTGCTGCGCGCCACATTAGCCTTTGTTGCCCTCTGCCTTGTGCTTCTAGCCTGGGGCGCCATCGCCCGCCAACTCGCCCCGGTCTCCAACACCTCCCTCACCCGCTTTGACGCCATCATTGTCCTCGGCTATCCCGCCGACTCCGACGGCAACCCCTCTCCCGAACAGCTCGCTCGCGTCACTGAGGGCGTCCATGAGTACGAGCGCGGTATCGCCCCGCGCCTCATCCTCACCGGGGGCGCCGTCAAGAATCGTTTTGCCGAAGCCCGCGTCATGGCCCAGTCCGCCCATGCGCAAGGCATCCCCGAATCCGCCATCTACGTCGAGCCCGAAGCCCGCAACACCATCCAGAACGCCTGCTACGCCGTCCGCATCATGAATGCCCACGGATGGCATTCGGCCGAAGTGGTCTCCAACGGCTTCCATCTGCCGCGCGCCGCCCTCATCTTCAAATCCCTCCCCATCGAGTGGCGCACCCACCCCGCTCCTCCGCTGGCGCCGGACTCCCCGGCTAACAACTTCACCTCCGCAACCGTCGAAACCCTGAAAACAGTGCGCTACCTCATTTGGGCCCGCTTCGTCGATCATTGCGAGCCATAACCTGGGAATTTCAAGCCCGGTCCGCGTTGTCCCTCGTCGGCGTGGTCCTGTAAGCTGGATGGTGATGCGTCTCAAAGTCAGTTGTTTCTTCTCTATCGTGGCCCTCGCGGTCGTAGCCATCCTTGCCGGACCCTCCGTCCAGGCCCAGTCCACCGCTCCGGCCACAACCAGCAATGGCGCCTACATCGCCATCGACCCTCTCGCCGGCGTTCGCTACGACAACCGCTTCGACCTGTCCCTGACCTTGGCCTACGCCCGCGTCGTGGCCGGACCCACTCTCAATCAGGGCTCCAATCTCGGCGGTCTCGATCTGGACGGCTCGTATTGGCTCTCGAAGCACTGGGCTCTTGAAGGCTCAGGCCGCGGCTATCTCGGCTCCAGCGGCGCCGCTCCCAACCATGACCTTCCCGGCGGAGGAGATCTCAAGGGGCCGTTTGTGGCCCAGTACATCTTCGCCGCCGGTCCCGAGTGGCTAGGGCCACACAATAAACATGGAGCGCTCATCGCCCATGTGTTGGTCGGCGGGGCCTACGGCGACTTCGAAAAAGACCTGCTTGGTAATAATCCGTCGACCGTCGACTTCTATCCCAACCAGGTCGCCCCTGCCGCCGTCTTCGGTGGCCACATGGACTTGAACCGCTCCGCCCACTGGGTCTTCCGCATCACCCCCGACGCCATCTTCACCCGCTACAACGCCCCTTATGCCACCACCACCAGCAGTGCCGGAGCCCGCGACAACTGGAACTTCGCCATCTCCGTCGGCGTCGAGTACAAATTCAAGAAGAAGCGCTAGCGACCCGAAAAACGCCCTTGTCGAGCCCTGTGCGGATCCGCCGTGCGAGAGACTCAGGATCCGCGTCATCATCGGCCACCTCATGCTCAGGGAGGCCTTGGAACATTCCGTAGAAGTCGCGATACATCTTATAGTCAGCGATCTTCCCTTCAACCCGGCCGGCAGCCCGTTGTTCACAAATCGCGAGACTGGGCCTCAGGACGACAAAATCGAACGGGATCTCCTTCAGAATTCTGCGTGCCGTTTCCAGGAAGTCCACTGGGAAAGAGAAATCCAGCAGCACCTCGTAGCCGCCGCGCGCCAGCGGAATGGCAGCCGCTGTGATCGAGCGCATCAGCAAACGAAATCGCACTTGGATGGGCTGCGCATCCGGCTTCACGAAAACCGGCCAGAGAGCATCCCCTTCGATATAACAGAGCGGCCCGGGAGAGATTTTCACCAGCTCCCGCGCCACGGTGGTTTTGCCTGCCCCGACGGGCCCG
>Ga0181537_10002925_pt1 | contig 14851 bp, 15 predicted proteins | sample PEATcosm2014_Bin_39_FD_119765 | JGI IMG/M metagenome (GOLD analysis project Ga0181537, IMG submission 119765) | Peatland microbial communities from MTU Mesocosm Facility, Houghton, MI, USA - PEATcosm2014_Bin23_10_metaG | ecosystem: Environmental > Terrestrial > Soil > Wetlands > Peat | place... | reverse complement strand
TGAAAACCGGCCGCCTCCACGCTGAGCTTGTAGTTTCCTATCTCGACATTGACGAACTCGTAAGCTCCGTGCGAGTCGGTGGTTGTCGAACGCTCCGCGTTGGTCCCGGTGTTCATCAGATCCACCCTGGCCATCGGGATCAAACTGCCTGACGGGTCCTTCACCGTGCCGAGCACGGTGCCAAAGGTGGATTGGGTGTAACTGACCTTACAGAGAGCCAGAGCAGAAAGAACCAGGAGGGCGGCGCGAAACGCAAAGCGCGCCTGACGGCGATCGCGCGATGCAAAAGCAACGCAGGTCGGGGAATTGGCGGATGACATCAGATTTTTCTCCTTCTGACTTTCGAGCGGTCAGGCCAGTGAAGGCCGAGCAGTAACATCCATCAAAAGTTTCGATGGACCTCATGCCGTGCGCGTCAGGCAATTCGTCGGAGAGCCCGAGTCAACCTCATCGTGGCGGTTGCACCTTTCGCAAACTGCAACAGATCTTTTCTCTGGAGGCGGCCCGCGCAAGCCGAACAAGCATACGCCGCAAACAGGTGGGCGCGTGTTATCGGCTTTCGAAAACTTGGAACGCGCTATTGCGTCCGCTTGTCCTGCGATTAGAAAACCAGCGAAGCCTCGATGAAATTTGGAATGTACTATACACGAAACATTAAATTTGTGTCAAGCGCCGGCCTTGCTTCGGCAGTCAAGTGCAGCCTCCTAACTACAATGAGAAGAAAAATGCTGCCTGGCACCTTGATCCGACCCGCGCTCGATACCGACATGGAGTGCGTCCGGCGCTTGTTCCTCGAGTACGCAGCGGCCCTGGGTGTCAGCCTCTGCTTCCAGAATTTCGACCACGAGCTCGCGCAACTGCCGGGCTATTACGCTCCTCCACAGGGAGCCCTGCTGGTCGGCGAATGTGGCGGTGCGGTCTGTGGCGTTGTGGCGCTGCGTCCGGCAACCGATTCTGCCGCCGAAATGAAGCGGCTGTACGTCCAGCCGCACGCCCGAAACACGGGCCTCGGACGGCAGCTCGCCGAAGCTATCATCGAGCACGCCCGGCTGCTGGGCTATCGCTCCATCCGCCTCGACACCCTGGCTCCGATGACGCGCGCCATCGCTCTGTACCGCTCGCTCGGCTTTCATGAGATTACTCCCTACTACGAAAATCCCAATGCGGCGCTTTATTTCGAGCTCGATTTGTAGCCGCAAACCCTTGCTGAACGCCTCCCTTTTCAACCTCGTTTTCGGTGATAAGCTAAGCGCGTGCATCGGCTCCGGGACGCCCTGAAAAACGAGCGATCGGCGACCACGTTGGATCTGGCCGCCCTGGACTTGGCGCGAGTCGAGTTTCCGGGTCTCGATGTCGCAGCTTCACTTTCGCGTCTGGATAGCTTTGCCGGCCAGGTGGGCGCCGAACTTCCGCCTCGCGCGAGTCCGTTGGATTTCATCCTTACAGCCAACAGCCTGCTCTTTGAGCGCTTTAACTTCCGGGGCAATGAAGACGACTACTACGACCCGCGAAATAGCTGCCTGAACGCCGTGCTCTCGCGCCGGCTCGGCATCCCGATTTCCCTTTCCGTCGTCTACATGGAGATCGCGCGCCGTCTCGATCGTCCGATCGCAGGTGTCGGATTGCCTGGGCATTTCATCGTCGTCTATGAAGATGGAGCGTCGCGCTATTGGGTTGACCCGTTCCACTCCGGCCGAATCCTCTCATTCGAGGATTGTTGCGTGCTCGCCAGAGACGCCGCCGGCGCGGACCTGGCCTCGCATCCCGCCATGCTCGAACCCCTATCGAATCGTCAGATCCTGGTACGCATGCTCGGCAATCTGAAAGCGATCTACCTGCGCGGCCAGGCCTTCGACAAAGCCAGGGTGGTGCTCGACTTGATGATCGACGCCATGCCAGCCTATGCCGAGGGCTATCGCGAGCGCGGCTTGGTGTACCTGCGCCAGATGAACTTCCGATCGGCGAAATCCGACCTCGAGTCGTTCCTCCGTCTGGATCCGGATTCTAAGGAGCGCGCCGATGCTGAGCATCAGCTTGTTCTGATCGAACGCTGGAAGGCCGACCTCAACTGAACCGGGACCCTACCGGAGGCGTCTTTTCCGACCTCTCCCCGAGGGGCCCGCTCGTTTGCCACGCAACCTGAATCAAACGAAGAGTTTTTCCGCCCATTCGACACTCCATCCCTTGAGGCGAAAGATCGCGTGCCGGATTCAATCCTGATTGCCCAATTTAACGCGCTGCTTCAAGAGGTTATTTCCGGAGAGTTCCAGCGCTGCACGTTTGCTCCGTGGGAACTCGATCTGCTCCTCGATATCGAGTCGTGCAGCGTTCGCCAATCCTCCCGCGCCGGCCTGCTTCGCCGTTATCAGCATGCGGCTTGTCAACGGGCGCTCCTCGGTCCGCAACCGCTGCTCAGGTTCTCTGACTTCCTCATCGAGCAGCGCCGCCGCCGCTCCCACCGCAAGGCTGCTGCCGCTGGGCTATCCTCTAACTAGGCGTGGCAGCCTGGGTGCTCTTCAGGGCAACCCGAGCGCCGGCGCTGTTCTTAGCGGCGCCATCCTGAACGGGCATTCACTTGTGCGGCGAGTCGCGACCGCGGTCTTTTGCCGGACACGCTATCCCAAGAAAGCGCCCGGGCTGATTTGCTTGAGGAGGAGAGGATTCCATGGGTTCCAGTTCTACAGTGCAGCCAAAAGCTGAGCGCACGGTCTTCTGCGTGAAATTCCGAAAGGAGATGCCGGGCTTGGATGAGGCGCCCTTCGATGGCCATCCGCTTGGCCAGCGGATTTACGAAAACGTCTCGAAGGAGGCGTGGCGGATGTGGGTTGAGCAGATGAAGATGATCATGAATGAATATCGCCTGAACCTGGGCAACCCCGAAGCCCAGGAATTCCTCCTGAAACAGATGGAGGAGTACTTTTTCGGCGAAGGCGCGGCTTTGCCGCCTGGCTATGTCGCTCCTTCGCACTCGCACTGAGCCGAAAAGCCCCAAGCTGACGCATGGGGCTAGCGCACATTCACTCGACGTCGGGAATTGCCTGCCACACTCTGGGCCGCGGCGCCGTCAATAAGGTATGGCGCCGCATTCCTCCGGAAAACTGACGTTGGCTTTGCGCGCCTTCGTGGCCGTTTGTTGCGCCATCGCATTCAGCCTCGCTCTTCAGGCCGCCGAACCCACTGCTTCGCAGCTTGCGCACGAGGCCCGAAAAGCTCAAAATGCCGGTTTGGTCGTCCGCGCCTGGATGCTCTATTCCGAGGCGGCCCGTCTCGACCCGGCCAACGCCGCCTACCGCGCGGAACGTGACGCGCTTGCCCCGTTCGCGCGTATGCTCGCTCAGGCCGGAGTTCAAACCGAAGAAAGCCCGCTATCTGAGTTGAGCAAGGCAGCCGTAAACGAGCCTGCGGAAAAATCCGCTTTTGAATATCCGGCTCTGGGCGAGCTTGAGCGCCTGAGCAGCCTTCGCCCGCCCCCGGAACTGAAGCCCCGCGATGAACGGCATTCGTTTGAAACGCGCGGCGATGAGAAAACACTCTTCCACCGTGTAGCCAACGCCTATGGCGTCAATGTGGTCTTCGACGTCGCCCTCGCGCCCAAGAGCAACCTCTCGTTTGGCATCTCGTCCGTCAGTTTTCGCGAGGCCATGGAAGCCCTTACTCTGGTCACCAACACCTTTCTCTTCGCGGTGGGCGACCACACCATCTTCGTCGCTCGCGACGACAAGCAGAAGCGCGACCAGTTCGAACCCGAGGTCGTTCTGAGCGTTCCCCTGCCGGATTCCATTGACGCCAAAGAGCTGAACGACGCAACGGCCGCCGTCAAGGGCGTACTGGAATCGCAGCGCATTTTGCTCAACGGCGCTACTCGGTCGGTAATTATCCACGACCGTTTTTCCCGGGCAATGGTCGCACGCGGTCTCTTCGAGGCGTTGATTCGGCCCAAGTCGCAGGTGTCCGTCGACTTCCAGTTGCTCTCGCTCGATGAAACCGTGAGTCTTCAATATGGACTCGGCCTGCCTACCTCCTACCCCGTAATCACCTTAGGCAGCCTGGCCCACTTTCAGAACCTCGTTTCGGCTCCATCCGGTTTCACGCAGTTCCTCACCTTCGGTGGAGGCCTTACGACATTCGGCCTGGGTATCACCAGCGCCACCGTCTTCGCCACTTCGTCCCGGTCCTGGACCAGAGAAATCTACGAAGCCAAGGTCCTGGCCGCCGATGGCCAGCCGGCTACTCTGAACGTCGGCGAGAAGTACCCCATAGCGTCGGCCCTAAGCACCGCGCCAGCCAGCGCCTTCCCATCCGTTGCATCCACTCCCGTCGCTCAAACCACCCAGCAGGATCTGGGTGTGAAGCTGAAAGTAACTCCGCATGTCATCGAAGACGGCGATATCTCGCTCGATATCGAGGCCGAGTACAATTCTCTAGGCAGCGTCACTCTGAATTCGGTCCCGTCCATCGACGAGCGGGTCTTCAAAGGGTCCGTGCGGCTGCTGCCTGGCGAATGGGCGGTGGTGGCCGGCCTTGACGCCATCACCCGCACCATTTCGCGAACCGGTATTCCCGGCATTGCCGACATTCCCTGGCTGCGCCACGTTACGGCCCAGAACACGCGTAGCAGTGAAAACTCCCGGCTCCTGATTGTGCTCAAGCCGCACCTAACCCGCCTGCCCGCCTCCGCCTGGCTCTCCCCACAGTTTGTATACGGCAGCGAAAACGGATCGCGCGTGCTCCTGTAGCGCCGCGACCAGAGGGAGTTGTGTCCGGGTTCCAGCCGTTTTTATCCGCGTTGTTATTCTCAACCTATGTCCACCATGCGCGACGAAATCCGGCAGCAGCCTGCCGCGATTGAGCGCACTCTGAAAGCTGAGTGGCGTAAAGTTCGCCGCCTGAAGGATCATCTGTGCAAGAACCGGCCGCGCTTGATTATCCTCGCCGCCCGCGGCACCTCTGACAATGCGGCGCAGTTCGGCCGCTACCTGCTCGAGATCGGCACCGGCATCCCGGTTTCCCTGGCAGCGCCTTCCGTTTATACCCTTTACGGCTCACGCATCGATTTGAGCGACTCCCTGGTGGTCGCGATTTCACAATCCGGCGAATCGACTGACACCAACCTGGTGCTCGAGCGCGCCAAGCAAGCCGGCGCCCTCACCATAGGAATCACTAACGAAGGCGCCAGCACTTTGGCGCGGCTCGCGGCCGATGTGTTTCTGGTGCGCGCGGGTAAGGAGAAGAGCGTTGCGGCAACCAAGACTTACACCGGTCAGATTTTCTGCTTTTATCTGCTCGCATACGCCCTCGGCGCGCACATCCTTCTCGAAGACCTCGAGCAGCTCCCGGCCCGCGCCGAAGCGGCCCTCAAACTGGAAAACGAAATTCGCGAGCGTGCTGAGCGCTATTGCTTCATGCAGCACGCCGTCTGCATCGGGCGCGGTCTGAATTACTCCAATTCCTTCGAAATGGCCCTCAAGCTCATGGAAACCTGCTACGTTGTCGCGGAGCGTTTTTCCTCCGCCGATTTTCTCCACGGCCCCATCGCCATGCTCGAGGCCCGCTTCCCGGCGTTCGTCTTCGCGCCATCCGGGGTGACCTGGAAGTCTACTCGGGAAATGATCGAAAGGCTGGATTCCGTTAAGGCCGAGACTCTAATAATCACAGACCGCGGCAATGTCGATGCGGCCAACACCGGATCGTTCGCCGGGCGCTCGCTGGTAATCCCGGCGCGGCTTATGCACAAGGGCGAATTGCCGGAGGAACTCTATACGCCTATCCCGTACATCATCCCAGGCCAACTGCTGGCCGCCAGCCTGGCGGAGGTCAAGCGCCTCGACCCGGACAAGCCCCGCACCTTAAACAAGGTGACCAGGACGCTATAGAGAAGGCGCTCAACCGAGAGCGCTCGGCTTTCAGCCACCCGGCGGCCCGAAATCCCGGTCTCGCTCAAATCGAGAACCCCCTGCTCGCTGCTACACTAATTCTTTCGTCCCTTTTTTGGAAAAGGCTTGCCTGCCCGGTCTGCAGCGGCGCGCCTTGCAAGGAAACTAATCGTTACGAAGGAGCTACTGGCTTGTCCATGAAATCCATCTTCACTTCTGAATCGGTCACCGAGGGGCACCCCGACAAGATTGCAGACCAGGTATCCGATGCCGTTCTGGACGCAGTTCTTGCCGACGACCCCACCGGGCGCGTTGCCTGCGAGACGCTCGTCACCACTGGCCTGTGCCTGGTTGCGGGTGAAATCACTACCCGGACCTACGTCGACGTCCCAAAGCTGGTCCGAACTGTAATTCGCGACATCGGCTTCACGGACGCCGCCATGGGTTTCGATTGCGCCACCTGTGGGGTGCTGAACGTCATTCAATCTCAGTCGCCTGACATCGCCATGGGCGTGGACACCGGCGGCGCTGGAGACCAGGGCCTGATGTTCGGCTATGCCTGTAACGAAACCGATGAGCTGATGCCGCTGCCCATCATGCTTGCTCATCAGCTGGTGCGCCGGCTAAGTGAAGTGCGCCGCGCCGGTCTGCTCACCTATCTGCGGCCCGACGGCAAGAGCCAGGTCAGTGTCGAATACGTCGACGGTGTCCCGCGGCGGATCTCGGCGGTGGTCGTCTCAACTCAGCATCACGATGACGTGTCGACCGAGCAGCTTCGCGCCGACATCAAAAAGCACGTCATCGACCCGATCATCCCCTCCGGGATGGCCCATTCATCGACCAGTTACCACATAAATCCGACGGGCCGTTTTGTGATCGGCGGACCCCACGGCGACACTGGGCTAACCGGCCGCAAGATCATTGTCGACACCTACGGCGGCATGGGCCGGCATGGCGGCGGAGCTTTCTCCGGCAAGGATCCGACCAAGGTCGACCGTTCGGCCTGCTACATGGCCCGCTATGTCGCGAAGAATATCGTCGCCGCCGGGTTGGCCACCAAGGCTGAAGTTCAGCTCGCCTATGCCATCGGCGTCGCCGAGCCGGTTTCGGTTGCCGTCGATACGTTTGGCACGGGCAAGATTGAGAACATCCGCATTGTCGAGCTCGTGCGTGAGAATTTCAGGCTCACTCCGGCCGGCATGATCCAGCACTTGAATCTGCGCCGGCCAATTTACCGCGCCACCGCCGCATTCGGCCACTTCGGACGCACGGAACCTTCCTTTACATGGGAAGCCACTGACCGTGCCGAGGCCCTCCGGGAAGGCGCTCGCTTGACAGCCACGGCGTGAACCATAGGAACATCGTGTGCTGTGGAGCGGACCCACTGGACCCGCTCCGCTGTTTTCGCCGCGCGTTCGCGTTCCACGCCTCGCGCGAAAAGGGTAGGTATTGATCGCAGTGTCTACGGAAGTTGATTGCAAACGTTCCATCGAAGTTGAGATTCCACTCGAGCAAGTCCAAAAGGCCCGGCAAGAGGTCGCCGAATCAATCCGTGGCAAGGCGCGCTTGCCTGGTTTCCGCCCGGGAAAAGCTCCTTTGGACATCATTCGCTCGCGTTTCCCGCAGGAGATTCGCCGCGAGGTGCTCGATAAGCTCGTTCCGACGGCTTTTCGCGCCCGCGTCGAGAAGGATGGCTTAAAGGTCGTCGGCACACCCGACATCCGCGACTTGAAATTCGAGCCCGACCAGCCGATTCGCTTCACGGCTGCTTTTGAAGTTGCGCCCGAATTCGAAATGGCGCCGTATCGCGGCCTTTCTGTCGAGTATGAAGAGCCGAGCGTCTCCGATCAGGAGATCGATGAGCGCATGGATGCAACGCGCGAATCCAAGGCTGAGTATGTAAACGTCGATCCACGCCCGATTCAAGACGGCGATTTCGTCATGGTGTCGCTGAAATCCGTGGCCGGATTGGCCGAGCCCCTCATCCAGGACAGCGTGCAATTCCATATTGGCGAAAAGGATTCGCTGCCCGAGTTCGCGCAGAACCTGGTGGGTGCGGAGCCGGGTGAGACCAGGGAGTTCGACGTCGCGTACCCGGCCGATTACGCGCAGGAGAACCTGGCCGGCCGCACCGTGCGCTTCGCAATCACGCCCAAGGTGATCCGCCGCAAGGAAATGCCCGCTCTCGATGACGAGTTTGCCCGCGATTTGGGCGACTATCAGAATCTCGAAGAACTGAAGATTGCCGTTCGCAAAGCAATCTTCTCTGAGAAACAGTTCGCCGCGCAGCAGAAGGCCAAAGAGACCCTGCTCGATCAGTTAGTCGACGCGAACACGTTCCCGGTGCCCGAGGTGTATGTCGACCGTCAGATCGAAAACCAGGTGCGCAACCGGCTTAGGGATCTCGAAGCCAGGGGTGTCGATCCGAAGTCGATCCAATTGGATTGGGACAAGGTCAAGGAAAGCCAGAAAGACCAGGCCGCGCGCAGCGTGAAAGTGGCGCTGCTGCTCGAAAAGATCGCGGAACGCGAAGGTATCTACGCCTCCAAGGACGAACTGGACCGCGAGATCGCCATCCTGGCCCGCCGCGAACGCGAAGCGGTTCCGGTGGTGCGCGCGCGGCTCGAGAAAGAGGGCTTTATTCCGCGTCTCGCCGACCACATACGCACTGAGAAAGCCGTGCAGTTCCTCTTCGATCACGCCGAGAAACACGCCTGAGAGGGGACTGCTACCTCGCTCGTCATCGCTCGACGCTGGTAACTTTACCGTTTACGAAGGTCACTTTCGCTCCCTTGTAGTAGTAAACCTGCTTAGTCGCGGAAAGTCTGGCGAGTCTGTCCGGCCTACCAAACTTACTAACTACCTGTTCGATTGTCTGTCCGACCGCAACTAACGCCGGATCCACCGGCGGCGAAGGTGGGACGTCCGTGGGCTTGCCCTGGGCAACCGGGGCCGGAGTCGCTTGAGACGCCGATGCGGGCGCCGCGACAGCCGCGGTATTGGCAAACCGCGCACCGCTTGCCGATGGTTGGAGGTCGAATACCTCGCCAACCATCGCTGCCACGCGATCGGCCGAGGGAGGCGCGCCCTTCGGGAACGGAAAGCTAAGCGTCGCCGTGTAGCGGACGCCCGAGTAAGCATCCGTGAGTAGCGTGAAAACTACCTCAGCGGGCAGGACGTCGATCCCGGTGACCCACACCTTTTCGCCAACGGCGAGGGTCCGGTTCGGCGCGCTGGTGTTAGCCGCGGGAGTAATCCCGGCATGACTTATCCTGGCGTCTTTGTACGTGTTTTGCGCAGCCGCCATCGCCAGCAAATCAGGCTTCTTCACGACCAGGATTGCGCCGGCCGTCACATTGTCGCCCTTGTCGGTCGCGGCTGTCGTGAGCGCGTACTTCGATACCAGCGCCTGTTTGATCGCTTCCGTCGAGTTCTGCTGCTGTGTCCAGGCTGAAACAGAAATGGTGGCGAGCAGCGCGGCCAGTAAAGCAGCCAATCTTGTCTTTTGCATTTGGTAAAACTCACCCTCGATAGATCGTTGCGAGCCCCCGCCAAGGGTAAAGCGTGTGACCGCCCGGTCGCAATCGCGTCCTGGCCGCGGCAGAACCTACGCCTTAATCAATTCCGCATACCGCCCGGATACAGAGTCCCAGTCGATCACGTTGTAGAACGCCGCCACGTACTCTGGCCTGCGGTTCTGATACTTCAGGTAATAGGCGTGCTCCCAGACGTCGATGCCCAAAACTGGCCGATGTTTGGCTGTCAGGGTGCTGTCCTGGTTGTGCGTCTGTTCGATCGCCAGAGCGTTATCGGGCCCCAAGGTGAGCCAAGCCCAGCCGCTCCCAAACACCGTTGCGGCAGCTTTGGTGAATTCCGTCTGAAAGCCCGCAAAACTTCCGAACTTCGCGTCTATTGCTTTAGCTAGTTCGCCCTTTGGCCCGGCGCCATTGTTCTTTTTGAGGAGTGCCCAGAAAAACTTGTGGTTCACGAATCCTCCGCCGCTATTGCGAATGGCAGTCTGCACGGATTCCGGCAATGAAGCAAGGTTGGCGACATTCGCTTCGGGCGATGCCGCAAGGATGCTGGGCTGCGTTTGCGCAGCTTTGTTGTATCCGTCAGCATAACTTTGGTAGTGTTTGTCGTGATGCAGATGCATGGTCTCGGCGTCAATATAAGGCTCCAGTGCATCGTAGGGGTAGGGCAGTGGCTCAACCTTCGCCAATTGGGGCCCGTCTGCCCCTTGCGCCGGCTTAGCCAGCAGTGTTGCCGCTGCTACCGATCCGGCCACTATCGAACCCAAAAACTCGCGCCGGTCTGTCCGGCTGGGTAGTTCGTTCTCCACAAAAGTCTCCTTTATGCTGCCAACGGCTCTTGTCATTCTATAGGCCTCGCATCGAGGCTCGGCGCCGCCTACTTGACCGCAGCGCCGGAAAGCAGGAAAGTAGTGAAGGCTTGGCCCAAATCGGAAAAAGGACTCCCCATGAAAACTCTGCTCGCACTTCTAGCACTGTTCGCGTTGACTGCTTACGCTTCGGACGTTACCGGCACATGGAAAGGGACGGCCGAATCGCCGGTAGGAACCGTCGAACGGACCTTTGTCTTTAAAGTTGATGGCAACAAGCTGACCGGCGAAACTACCAGCAACATGTTCGGTAAGTCGACGATTGACGAAGGCAAGGTCGATGGCGACACCATTACTTTCTCGATTTCGATCAATTTTCAAGGCAACGCCGCGAAAGTGACCTACAAGGGAAAAGTCAATGGCGACGAAATCAAGCTGACCGCGGAAAGCGCCGACCTCGGCACCACCATTGAATACACCGTGAAACGCGTCTCATGACCGCCGAGCGCTACTGTCCGCTATGCGCAAAGTCATCCTTGGTTTAGGAATCAGCATTGACGGCTACATCGCCCGATTGAACGGCGCCGTGGATTTTCTGTTCATGCCTAAGGACTTCTCGATGGAGCCGTTCTTTCGCACCATTGACGTAACGATGATGGCCGCAAGACCTGGGACGCGGCCCGAGCCATGGGCGGCAGCTACAAATCGCCCCTCAAGACCTATGTATTTTCGCGAACCCAACCCGGTGGTGAACGCGAAGGCGTTGTGTTCGCTGGAGGGACACAGACTCCGACGGCGCTTGTGCGCCAGATCCGGCGACGGCGCGGCAAGCACATCTGGCTGATGGGCGGCGGTGAGCTGGCGCGTGAATTTCTAAAGGCGGACCTGGTTGACGAGCTCTATCTTGGCGTCGTTCCGGTCCTGCTCGGCGAAGGCATTCCGCTTTTCCCAACTGGCTTTCCCCAGCGTGAATTCGAGCTGGTAGAGAATTTGACATTCTCAAAAGGCCTGATCTCGTTAAAGTACGAGCGAGTGCGCTCAAAGTCGAAACCCAAGCGGCGGTGAATTGTGGCGCGGGCTGCAAAGCCTGCAGAGCCGGGAGTCATCCCGGCTTATCCGACATTAAGGTGCCGGAATTAACATCCCAGCCGCTCCTTGAACTCCCGAGCCCGATCTCTGGCCACCGTCAAATCAGTCCCTTTGGCATCGCGCAGGCGTATGTTCAGCCCTCCGCCGGGCAGGGAAGCAACTTCCTTGATCCATGCGGCGTTCACCATCGTGCTGCGGTGGATCCGCAGAAACTTACGGGGATCAAGCTTCTTCTCCAGTTCTACGATCGAATGGTCTATCGCGTAGGCTTTGCCGTCGGCTGCGGCGTAAGTCAGCTTGTCCTCCGCAAAAAAGTGAGTAACTCGATCGAGGTCGATGAACCACAACCGATCTCCGAGCCGCGATGCAATCCTCGCGGGATATTCAGCTTGCCCCACGCGTAGCGAGTCCACAATGCTCTTCAGTTGCGTGGGCCAATCCGGTGTCGTGGCTGAGCCCGAGTTACGCAGGCGTTCGATTTTGGCGATCGCCCGGCTGAGTTGTTGAGGATCGAGCGGCTTGAGCAAGTAATCGACTGAGTTCACCGCGAACGCCTTCAAAGCAAATTCGTCGTATGCGGTGGTAAACACCACGGCCGGCTGAACGGGTAATTGGGCCAGCACCTCGAAACCGTTCAGCCGCGGCATCTGGATGTCGAGGAAGCAAACGTCCGGGGGATCCGCAAGCATCGCGGCCACCGCCTCCTCCGGCTCGTTGGTGCTTCCGATCACTTCCACCTGATTGTGCTCGGCCAGCAGCCGCTTGAGCCGCTCGATCGCCAGAGGCTCGTCATCCACCAGGTACGAGCGCAGCTTCATCGCCGAGGCACCGCCATTTCCACGACCGAATGGCCATTCTTGCGATGAACAGTGATCCCGGCGCGATCGCCGAACAGGGCGTCGAGCCGCCCCACCAGATTGTCGAGGCCGTGACCAGGCCGAACCGAAGTCAGATCGAAGCCCGGCCCGGAGTCAGCCACCTGAATGCAGGCCTTACCGTCGGCCGAAGAGGCCGTCACCACAATATCGCCTCCGTCACGCTGCGGCGCGATTCCATGCTTTACCGCGTTTTCCACCAGCGATTGTATTGCCAGCGGCGGCACCATTACGTCACGCAGCTCTTCGGGAACCCGGAATTCCACCCGCAGCTTCGACCCCGAGCGGGCCTGCTCGATCTCGGCGTAATCGGCGACAATTCCCAGTTCCTCGCCCAAGGGAATCAACGGCACATTAGTGCGGTCGAGCAGCGAGCGAAGCAGGGCCGCCAGTCGCCCTACCATCATCTCGGCGCGAACCGGGTCCGTCGCGATCAACGCGCTGATCGAATTCAGCGTATTGAAGAGGAAATGCGGATGAACGCGCGCCTCGAGTGACCGCAAGCGCGCTTCCAACGCCAGCTTTCGCGTTCGCTCTTCAGCTACTTCTTTCTCGTGAAGCTTCTGACGGGCCTCGAATAGCTCGCTGCGGATGGAGGCATAGAAGAAGATTCCCAAGCCGAAAGCCAGCCCAAACGGCGCGGAAATTTGCATCGTGCGCAGGTAGGTGTGCCAGAACTCAGAGGGGACAAAACCGCCAAGCGCCAGTCCGGTTTGCGCCAGCAGGCAACCGAATGCCGTTAAGACCACGATCCACACAATCACGACGGGAACCGATGGCGCTCGTCCTTTCCTGGCCAGAATGGACGGAAAGAAGAACAGGGAGGGAATGGCGGCGGCATTGGCGCTGATCAACGCCCACGCCAGGGTCACCAGGTAGTCCCTCGCACGAGACCCGCCATTGGAGGTGAGCAGCAATACCGTCAAAACCGTTACTGCGTTTACCAGCGCCAGTAACAAAAGCCGCTTGCGCTCGAGAGGGACCATGGCCGTGCCTCCCATTGTGGTCACTTCTGGCCAACCGGCGTAAAGGTGCCGGCGCGAAATACATTGATCACCTGTAGCGAGTCCTGGCCTGGCAGCTTCAGTTCACCGAGGACATCCTCGTAGAGCGTCGAATATTCGATCTGTTTGGTGTTCAATGACACCCAGATCTCGCCCCAATAGTTGCTTCGCCCTTTCAGCTTGACGCCGCCTGCGTTGACATCAAGACTGTTGAAGTACGCCTTGTAAGTGATAAGGGCGCAGGGCTCGCCGTTACGCTCAGACTTGCCGATCCATTCGAGCACAACATTGCGGTTTTCGAACGTCCCCACCTCCGGCATAGCATTAGTTTGATTCATGAGGAACGAATACGGCACATTCAGTTGCAGGTGTTCGAACTGCGTCTGCCCGAACATCTCGATCATGCCCGCATCCCAGACCAGGTTACGATCGATCACAGCTTCGGGCGGAAAGCCTTTGAAGAACCCGGCCTTCATTGTCGCGGCGAAGTCGTTTTGATAGCGTAGCCCTTCCATGAACTCCTGTTTCTTGACCGGGCCATACGGGCCCGTCGCTCCGCCTGCCTCCTCCAGAGTCACATGATTCCAGATCGCTTCGTTTCCCGGCAAGCCTCGGGTATATTCACCCGTCAAACGCTGCCTGCTCATCACATCGCCTTTCGTGCTTCCCGTCGAGTACTCCACCGTGAACCGATAGGTCCGCGGCCCGTTGTCCTTCACGGCCATGCCGGCTGGCAGCTTCCACGACTCTGCCAATAGCACCCCTGCCGAAAGCATGACCAGCCCCGTAATTACGAACGCAGTCTGTTTTGTTCGCATATCTTTATCTCTCCTTCAAGTCGAGTATTGAGCTTCCGCGAATTAACGGCACGCACTCGGCGACGAAAGGCAGCAGGTTCGGCCGTTAGGCTCCCCTGGACCGACGAGCCGGAGCGTCTTGTTATAGACTTTGTTTGCTCAAGCCTCTATGTCACATCCCCTGAAATCCCCTCTCACCCCGGCCGCGCGTCTCCGTGGCCATTCTCGGCCTGCTTGCTTTTGCTCTTGCGCCGGCATTCGCCCAAAGTGGCGCCGCCGACTGGCTTCCCGCTGCCCCGCCGGACACCGTTGGACTTTCTTCCGACCGCCTTGATCGAATTGCCGTCGAGGTCCAGCGCGCCGTTGATCAAAATCGCATTGCCGGCGCGGTGACCTTGGTGGTGCGGCACGGCAAAGTGGCGTGGCTCAAAGCGCAGGGTATGCAGGATCGCGAAGCCGCGAAGCCCATGCAGACCGATTCCATCTTCAGGCTCTGTTCGATGACGAAAGCCATCACTTCGCTCGCCGTGATGATGCTCTATGAAGAGGGCCGTTTCCAGCTTGACGACCCGATCTCGCTTTACATCCCCGAATTCAAGAACCCGAAGATCCTGGTGAAACCGGCTTCCGGAAGCACTTACACAATCCCCGCCTCACACCAGATCACCATCCGCAACTTGCTTACCCATACATCCGGCCTCACTTACCACTGGAACTCGGATCTTGGCCCTTTGTATAAAGACGCCGGCGTGGCGCATGGCCTCCTGCAATATGACGGCACGATTGGGGACAGCGTGAAGAAGCTCGCCGGTCTGCCGCTATTGTTCAATCCGGGAGAACGCTTCGAGTACAGTCTCGGTGTCGATGTGTT